>Ga0272449_1000713_pt1 | contig 37913 bp, 37 predicted proteins | sample YNPCB0241_FD_198679 | JGI IMG/M metagenome (GOLD analysis project Ga0272449, IMG submission 198679) | Hot spring sediment microbial communities from Yellowstone National Park, WY, United States - YNP-CB-024-1 | ecosystem: Environmental > Aquatic > Thermal springs > Hot (42-90C) > Sediment...
CCACCCGACGCCGCAGCCGCTGCGGCGCCCCGCTCACCCCCTGCGGGCAAAGTCGCCCGCAGGGTTTTTTAGCCTTAGTCCCAGAGTGGGCTTTCTGCTTTTCCAGCGTTCCTAATCCATCCCTTGCCAAAGACCGCCGCCAGCGTTACCATTCAGGCAGCATTTTATGCCACGCCTCGCATTCGCCGGAGGTAATCCCACCTATGACGGCTAAATCTCCCAAGTTTACCTGGCTAACCACAATGGCATTGGGCGCGTTCTTGCTCGCCGCCTGCGGCAGCCCTTCACCCCAGATCACTCCGACCCCTTCTGCCACCCCCTTCCTGCCCGGGCCGACCCAAACCCCGCCTCCCGCCGCAACGGCTACACCGGCAGCCAGCCCCACGCCCGCCCCCACCGCCACGGCGCCCTATCCGCCGGAGGGCTATGGGCCGACCAATTTTCCGGCCAATGTCAACCCCCTCACCGGACTGCCGGTGAGCGACCCCGCCTTGCTCAACCGCCGCCCCATTCTGATCAAGGTGCAGAACCTGCCGCGCAGTGACCGCCCTCAATCCGGCCTCTCACGCGCCGATATCGTTTATGAACTCTACACCGAATACGGCTCCACGCGTTATGCCGCACTGTTCTACGGGCAGGATGCCGAGCGCGTCATGCCCATCCGTTCGGCGCGCTACCCGGATATCAATCTGATCCGGATGTATAAGGCCGTCTTCGTCTTCGGTAGTGCCTACGAGCCGGTCTTCCGCCGCCTCGCTAATTCCGAGTTCGGAGACCGCTTGATCCTGGAAGGCAGTGACACCTGCCCTGCCATGTGCCGCTTTGACCCCAACGGGCGTAATTACCTTGCCGCTAACACCCAAGCCTTGCAAGCCCTGCTGGCAAAACGCGGGATTGATAACTCCCGCCCCAACCTGGACGGCATGGCTTTCAACCTCACCCCGCCCGCCGGCGGCCAGCCCGCCGAACGCATCTTCGCCCGCTTCTCCGGCGCCATCTACAACCGTTGGGACTACGACCCCGCCAGTGGGCGCTACCAGCGCTACGTAGATAAAGAAAATGACGTGGATCAGCGCAACGAAGTCTATGAACAACTGACCGACGCGCTGACTAACCAGCCCATCCAGGCCGACAACGTGGTCATCCTCTTCGTGCGTTACGAAGAGGTGGACCCCCGCCCGGAGGTTGAGGTGTTGGACTTCAAACTCCTCGGCACGGGCACGGCCTATCTGGCCCGTGATGGGCAAATCTATAAGGTCAACTGGCAGCGCCTACGCGAAGAGGATGTGCTAACCCTGGTAGATGATGCCGGCCAGGTGGTGCCTTTTAAGCCCGGTCAGACCTGGTTTGAAGTGATGGGGCTGACCACCCGCGTCCAGAACGAGGGGACTACCTGGCGCTTCACCTTTGGCCGCGATTGGTAACCTTGTCTAACCCCAGGCGACCAACGGCTTGACAGCCCCCCGCTTTTATGGGATACTGACGCTAACGCAGGGCTTGCCCTGCGTCCGGAAATGCCATCCCAAACGAGAGGAGGTGATGTCGAGCAATGGACAGTAGTCGTCAACCTAGGGCTGCGGCATCCCTCCTCGTGATCGTTTAAGGGAGCCGCAGCCCGCCCCCCGGCAGACCGCCCACCATGGGCGGTTTGCCTCTTAAAGGCGGCGTACCGCCTCTACTGCCAGCCAGAACAGCCGTTCTCGGTCACTGCCGCGCCGGTACCATTCGCGTTCATCCCAGCCCTCCGGGATGACCAGGTCACCCCCGTAGAGCACCTGACCCAAGGGCACACCGCGAAAACGCGCCACCGCCATCAGCGCCGCGGCTTCCATTTCCACCACCACACAGCCCTCGGCCACCCGCCGCGCCCGCCGCGTCACCGTCTCCCGATACAGCCCATCGGTCGTCCAGGTTTTGCCCAGACGGTAGGGCACCTTGTGGTATTCCAGCGCTGCCACCAGCGCCGCCACCGCCTGGGGATCGGCCACCACCTCGCGCGCCGGGGGTAAATAGTGATACGACGTGCCCTCATCCCGCACCGCCGCCGTCACGACGATCACGTGCCCGGCGGTGATCTCCGGGGTGAGCGCACCACAGCCACCGCACACCATCACCTTACGCACCCCCAGGGCAAGGATCTCTTCCAGAAAGCCCGCTGCCAGCGGTGCACCTACGCCGGGATGCAGTACCAGCACCGGCTCGCTGCCTTCTTCTTCGAGCAAGTAAAGAGGGTTCGGGCCGATCTCGGATTTCAATTGACCGATGACGCGCAACCACCCCCGTGCGCGCAGTCCTTCCAATACCTCTTGGAAGAAACACAGCACCGCCCGCTTGGGCACCGGCGCCGCCGGAAGCGGGGGCTGGGGATCCAAAATCGCGCGCGGGTCAGAGTCATATTCTAAAATCGGCCAGGGCGTAGAGTTTTCTAACATGTCGGCCCTCCCTCAAAGATTTTCCGGCGCGATCCACTCAATCCCCTCCACCCCGGCAAAGCGCCGGCGCATGACTGCCAGGGCTTGAGGGTTGTTATCTATGAGAATAAACCGCCGCCCCAATTCTAGGCACGCCGCGCCGGTCGTGCCGCTACCGGCGAAGAAATCCAGCACCAGGTCGCCCGGGTTCGATGAGGCTTGTAGGATACGGCGTAAGATCCCCAACGGTTTCTGCGTGGGGTAACCGGTGCGTTCACTACCGTTAGTCGGAACAATGGTATGCCACCAGGTATCGGTGGGAAACTTGCCGCGGGCCGCTTTTTGCGGCCCCACCAAACCCGGCGCCATATAGGGAATGCGCTCCACCGCGTCGTAGTTAAAGGTGTAGTGCTTGGGATCTTTGGCATAGAAAAGGATGTTATCGTGTTTGGGCGGCCATTTGCGCCGCGTGCGGGCACCGTAGTCGTAAGCCCAAATGATTTCATTCAGAAAGCACTCCCGCCCGAAGATGCTGTCTAATAACACCTTGCAGTAATGCACCTCGCGATAGTCAATGTGAAAGTAAAGACTGCCATGGGGTTTGAGTACGCGGTAGGCCTCGCGCAGGCGCGGCTCTAGGAAAGCCAGGTAGTCATCGAAGATATCGGCATAGGCCTGGTGGCCCAGTTTAACCGTCAGATAGCGCCGCCCCCCAAACCCCACCCGGTCACCGCTCTCCGCTTGGATGGTGCGCAGACGTGGGCGTGCCTGCACCCGCCCGGTGTTGAAAGGGGGGTCAATGTAAATGAGATCCACCGATTCGGCGGGCATAGACTGCAAGATCGGCAGGTTATCCCCAAAGTACACCCAGCCGCGCGGCGCCGCATCAGCCGTCATTCCGGTCCTTACTCCCCAATGATCTTAACCAACACCCGCTTCGGGCGGCGGCCATCGAATTCGCCGTAGAAAATCTGCTCCCAGGGCCCGAAATCCAGTTTCCCGTTGGTAATCGCCACCACCACCTCACGCCCCATGATCTGACGCTTGAGATGGGCATCGGCATTGTCTTCACCGGTGTCATTGTGACGATACTGCGAAATTGGCTCATGCGGCGCAAGGTTTTCCAACCAGCGCTCAAAATCGTGGTGCAGGCCGGGCTCATCATCGTTGATGAACACCGAGGCGGTAATGTGCATGGCGTTCACCAACACTAACCCCTCTTTGATTCCACTCTCGCGCACACAAGCCTCAACCTGTGGCGTAATGTTGATAAACGCCCGCCGTGCCGGCACGTTAAACCATAATTCTTTGCGGTAACTCTTCATCCTCAACCCCTCAAGGCCAAGAATCAACGGCGCAGGTAGTCTGCGCCGTTGGATTTTAACATAAGTTACGCGGGTTGAGGCACTATCCCACAGCCGCCCGCTGGCCTAGCAGGGCGTTCAGTACCGCCGGCAGTAACCCGCCCTGGCGGTAATAACGGATCTCATTCGCCGTATCCAGGCGCAAGAGGACATCAAAGTGTACCTCACTGCCATCGTTGCGGCGCGCCTGCACGTGCACCCGTCCACCCGGGCGCAGGTTTTCGGCCAGCCCCAGCAGATCGTAGGTTTCCTCACCGCTCAACCCCAGGCTTTGAGCATTCTGCCCGGGTAAGAACTGCAGCGGCAACACCCCCATGCCGGCCAGGTTGGCGCGGTGAATGCGCTCAAAGGATTCGGCAATCACGGCGCGCACGCCCAACAGGCGTGTGCCCTTGGCTGCCCAGTCGCGGCTGGAGCCGGTACCGTATTCCTTGCCCGCCAGGATGAGCAGAGGCACTCCCTCAGCCTGGTAGCGCATGGCCGCTTCGTAGATGGTCATCTGCTCCCCGCCGGGGAAGTGACGGGTGAACCCGCCTTCCACCCCCGGAACGAGCAGATTCTTCAGGCGAATATTGGCAAACGTCCCCCGCACCATCACCTCATGGTTGCCGCGCCGCGCGCCGTAGGAATTGAATTCCGAGGGCGGCACCCCGTGCTGGATCAGGTACTGCCCGGCGGGGGTATGCACCGGGATGCTCCCGGCGGGCGAGATGTGGTCGGTCGTCACCGAATCGCCCAACAACGCCAACACCCGCGCGCCGTGAATATCGGCCACCCAGGTTGCCGTCTCCGGCGGATCGTAGAACGGCGGGGGTTGCAGGTAGGTCGAGCCTTCATCCCAGGTATAGAGCAAGCCCTCACCGCTCTCGATGGCATTCCACAGCGGGTTAGCGGCATACAAATCGGCATAATCGCGGGTAAACAACTCCGGCTGAATCGCCCCGCGGATGGTTTCAAAGACTTCCTGGCTTGTCGGCCAAATCTCACGCAGATAAACCGGCCGGCCTTGCGGGTCGTACCCCAGAGGCTCACGGGTGAGATCGCGCCCAACCTCGCCAGCCAGGGCATAGGCCACCACCAACGGGGGTGAGGCCAGGTAATTGGCGCGGGTATGGGGACTGACGCGCCCTTCAAAGTTGCGATTGCCCGAAAGCACCGCCACCGCTACCAGGTTGTGATCTTTGATGGCATCCACAATCGGCTCGGGCAACGGCCCGGCATTGCCGATGCAGGTGGTACAGCCAAAGCCCACCAGATGAAATCCCAGCGCCTCTAGGGGTTTGAGTAAACCGGCAGCAGCCAGGTAGTCAACAACCACCCGCGACCCCGGTGCCAGGCTGGTCTTGACATAAGGGGGGGTGCGCAAGCCGCGTTCAACCGCCTTCTTCGCCAATAAGCCGGCGGCGACCATCACAAAGGGATTTGACGTATTGGTGCACGAGGTAATCGCCGCAATGACCACCGAACCATGGCGCAGGGTCGCCGTTTGCCCATCCAGCGCCACCGTGACGGTCGTCTCTTGCTCCGCCTCGGGCACGCCAAAGCCGTTTGCCGTGCGCGGCGCCGTCAGTGCCTGGCGGAAGTTGGTCGGCACCTCACTGAGGGCGACCCGATCCTGGGGACGGCGCGGGCCGGCCAGGCTGGGCTGCACCTGGCTCATGTCCAGTTCCAGCACCGCCGTATACGTAGGGGTAGGTGTTTCGGCGGTGCGGAAGAGATGCTGTGCCCGATAGTACGCTTCCACCAGGCGCACCAATCCCTCTGAGCGTCCCGTAAAGCGCAGATAGTCCAGCGTTTGCGCATCCACCGGAAAGTAGAGCATGGTTGCGCCACTTTCCGGCGCCATGTTGGCAATCATCGCGCGGTCGGCTAGCGTCAGGTCATCCAGGCCGGGACCGAAGAACTCGACCACTTTATCCACCACGCCAAAGCGCCGCAGCATCTGGATAATGGTCAGGGTCAAATCGGTCGGGGTCGTACCTTCCGGCAAGCGGCCGCTCAGGCGGAAACCGATCACATCCGGGATCACAATCTCAATCGGCTCGCCCAGCATGGCGGCAATGGCCTCGATGCCCCCTACGCCCCAGCCTACGACGCCCAGGCCGTTGATCATGGTAGTATGCGAATCGGTACCTACCAAGGTATCCGGATAGGCTAACGGCAGGCCATCCTCCCCCTCTGCAGTTAAGACACCCTGCGCCAGGTATTCCAGGTTGACCTGGTGCACAATCCCCGACGCCGGGGGCACAATGCGCAGGTTCTTGAAAGCACGCTGGCACCAGTGCAAAAATGCGTAGCGCTCACGGTTGCGTTCGAACTCTAACTCGGCGTTCAAACGAAACGCATCCGGCGAGCCGTAGTAATCCACCTGCACTGAATGATCAATGACCAAATCCACCGGCACCCGCGGATTGACGCTGGCCGGGTCACCGCCTAGGCGCGCCACAGCGGCCCGCATGCCCGCTAAATCGTTCAGCACCGGTACGCCGGTGAAATCCTGCATGACCACCCGCCCGGGGAAGAACGGCATGCTCGGGCGCTGCTCGGCCTGAGGCTGCCAGGCGATGAGATGGGCCAGGTCCTGAGGATCTGCCCGTCCCTGGGCCACATGCCGCGCCACGCCCTCCAGAAAAATGCGCAGCACAAAGGGCAACTGCGCCAGTCGTTCCGGGCTAAGCCCGGGCAAGGCGGTTAAGGGATAATAACGATAGGTTTGCTCACCAATGGTTAAGGTTGCTAAGGAAGGGATAAGGCTCATCCGTCCACCTCGTGGCAGTAAAAATTCACCCGTTCGGCTCACGGGCTTCGCGGATCGCCGTTACCAGCGCCCGCGTAAATTCTGACGTTTTCAGCAATGTCGCGCCTTCGGTCAGATGATACAGATCCTGTGTCAACTGGCGCGCCGCGATCACCCGCTCCAACGCGCCGATCACCAAGTCCGCCGCCTCGTGCCAGCCGATATAACGCAACAGCATCTCACCCGAGAGGATGAGCGAGGTTGGGTTGACCAAATCCTTGCCGGCCAGCGTGGGCGCGGTGCCATGCGTCGCCTCAAAGATCGCCACGCCGGTCTCTTCATTGTAATTTGCACCCGGCGCGATCCCTAACCCACCCACCAGCGCCGCCAGGGCATCGGAGAGATAATCCCCGCTCAGATTAGGGGTTGCCAGCACGTCGAACTCGTGCGGGCGGGTAATCGCAATCTCAAAGGCGGCATCGGTAATCACTTCCTTCACCCACAACTTACCCGCCGCCAGCGCTGCCTGGCGTTCCTGGTTGGCCGTTTCTTCGTCATAGGCCAGGCGCGTGCGTTCCCACTGGCGCTGGGTGTAAACGCGATCACCAAACTCGCGTTCCGCCAGATCGTAACCCCAATTCCGAAACGCCCCTTCGGTCATCTTCATGATGTTGCCTTTGTGCACCAGGGTAACACTGCGGCGGCCATTGGCCAGCGCCCAACGGATGGCGGCGCGCACCAAGCGTTCGGTGCCGCGGCGTGAAATCGGCTTGAGGCTGAACGCCGTGCTCTCCGGAAAGAGCAGGCGAGTGTAGGCTTCAGGATAATGGGTCTGTAACCAGGCTTGAAAGGCATGGTTGATCTCGCTCTCGGCCGGGAATTCAATTTCTGCGTAGAGGTCTTCGGTGTTTTCACGGAAGACCACCATATTGACCTTTTCGGGGTGACGCACGGGCGAAGGCACACCGGGCAACCAGCGCACCGGGCGCTGGCACACATAGAGGTCCAGCGTGCGCCGCAGTGCCACCGTCACCGAGCGCACCCCCTCGCCGATAGGGGTCGCCAGCGGTCCCTTCACACCGACCTTATAGGTCTCAAACGCGCGCAGGGTCTCTTCCGGCAGCCATACCCCAAAGCGTTGAAACGCTTTCTGGCCGGCAAACACCTCATACCATTGGATTTGGCGGCGGCCACTGTAAGCGGCCTCAACCGCCGCGTCCAACACCGCGCGTGTCGCCCGCCAGATCTCCGGACCGGAACCATCGCCCTCGATAAAAGGCAAGATCGGGCGGTCGGGCACTTGAAAGCGTCCATCTATGCGGGTAATGGGATCACCTTGAACAGGGGGGAGAGGGTAGTCGTAAGCCATGCCCAAATTATAGCGCGAAAGTGGAGCATTTGAGTCGTAATGAAAACAAAAATGGACCCATCTATCTTTTCCGTAGAGTGGTAAAATGTCAGTCAAATTCAGGCGATGCAAACGGAGGTGACTCTCATGAACGCGGAAACGGGCACGTTTAAGGTCAAGGTTGGGCTGGCGCAGATGCTCAAAGGGGGAGTCATCATGGATGTGGTTACACCCGAACAAGCGCGAATCGCCGAAGATGCCGGGGCGGTGGCGGTGATGGCGTTGGAACGCGTCCCGGCGGATATTCGCGCCCAGGGTGGGGTTGCCCGCATGAGCGACCCGGAATTGATCTTAAAGATCATGGATGCAGTAAGCATCCCGGTTATGGCCAAAGTGCGTATCGGGCACTTCGTGGAAGCCCAAATCCTGGAAGCCATCGGCGTGGATTACATTGACGAATCCGAGGTGCTCACGCCCGCCGACGAAGAACACCATATCAACAAACATGCGTTCAAAGTGCCCTTTGTGTGCGGCGCGCGCGACCTCGGCGAAGCCTTGCGGCGCATCGGCGAGGGGGCGGCGATGATTCGCACCAAGGGTGAGGCCGGCACCGGTGACGTGGTGGAAGCCGTGCGCCACGCTCGGCGCATCTTGGGGCAGATTCGCCATCTGCAGAGCCTGCCCGAGGAAGAGGTCATGGCCTATGCCAAGGAAATCGGCGCCCCTTACGAACTGGTGATGGAAACGCGCCGCCTGGGCCGCTTGCCGGTGGTGAACTTTGCCGCGGGCGGCATCGCCACCCCGGCCGATGCCGCGCTGATGATGCAATTGGGCATGGATGGCGTTTTCGTCGGCTCGGGTATCTTCAAATCGGGCGATCCGGCCCGGCGTGCCGCTGCCATCGTCAAAGCCGTTACCCATTACAATGACCCCCACATCCTGGCCGAGGTGAGCCGCAACTTAGGCGAACCCATGGTCGGACGCACCGTTGCCAGCCTTACCGAGCGTGAACTGATGGCCGGGCGCGGCTGGTAACCTTTCCGGGAGGTCACCATGAACATCGGGATTTTAGCCCTTCAAGGGGATTTCATCGAGCATCAGCAGGTGCTGGAACGCCTGGGAGTAAACACGCGTCAGGTGCGCCTACCGGCCCACCTGGAAGGGCTGGACGGCTTGATCATCCCCGGCGGCGAATCCACCACCATTGGCAAACTGGCAACCGATTTCGGGCTGATGGAGCCGCTGCGCACGTTTGCGCTCAACCACGCCGTATGGGGCACCTGCGCGGGGGCCATCTTTCTCTCTAAAGACGCGCGCCGTCCTCAGCCACTGCTCGGCCTGATGGATATCGAGGTGCAGCGCAATGCCTTCGGGCGGCAAGTTGAAAGTTTTGAGATTGACCTCGAGGTGCCTGCCCTGCGCCAGGTCAGCGAGGAAGTGCGTCCTTTCCATGCCGTGTTTATCCGTGCACCGCTGATCGAGCGCGTTGGGCCGGGAGTAGAGATTCTGGCCACACTGCCCGATGGCCGCATCGTCGCCGCACGGCAGGGGCATTGGCTGGCCACATCATTCCATCCTGAACTGACCGACGACACGCGCTTCCACCGCTTGTTCCTGAAAATGGCTGAAGAGGTTGCAGCGGTTAAGGATATACCGCTGTCCCGCTGAATAGGACAAAAATTACCTTAAAAAATTCCCTCAGCGGTTGACAAAGCGCGCGTCCTTTGCTATAAAAGTGACATGTTAATTTGGGCTGAAGCCAAGCGTCAACCAAAGCCAAAGCACCCTTCCGACGGAAGGGCAGGTGCCGTTTGGCTGAAGCCGTAACATCAGGTTCAAACGTAGCGCAACAAGCCCTTCCGTAGCCAAAGGAAGGGCTTTTTATATTTTGTAATGTCTGGAGGAGACAGATGAAAACGTTGCGCGTTAGTGTTATTGTCCTGGCTTTGGCCGCCGTGCTGCTGGCTGCCTGTGCCCCCGCCGCTACCCCCTCCCCAACCCCAGCCCCATCGCCCACCTCGGCTCCGACGCAGTCTGAGCCTACTGCAACCACCGCCGCGGCACAACCGGAGGGCTGTCTGGGCAGTGCCGAAGCGGCGCTGGTTGATCTGAACTGCCGTAAGATCACCATCGCGGTGGAGAACGCCTATCCCCCCTTCAACTACATCGCTACCGACACCGGCCAACCCGGCGGCTGGGATTACGACGTCTGGCGTGAAATCTGCACCCTGCTCCACTGCACCCCGGTCTTTGTTGAAGCCGCCTGGGACGGCCTGATTCAAGCCGTCTCACTGGGGCAGTATGATGTTGCCGCCGACGGCATCACCATCACCGCAGACCGCAAGCAAGTGGTGGATTTTTCGGATGGCTATCTGCAAATCCAGCAGCGCTTGCTGGTGCGCAAGGGCGAGAATCGCTTCGACAGCCTGGAGTCCTTCGTTGCCAATAACAGCCTGATCCTGGGTACCCAAATCGCGACCACCAATTACGAAACCGCCGCCAAATACCTGCCCGAAACCCGTATCAAGGGCTTTGAGCAGTTCCCCTTCGCCGTCCAGGCCTTGCTCTCTGGGGATGTGGACGCGGTAATTATGGACGAGGTGATCGGGTTGGGTTACGTGGGCGAAAATGCCGAGCAACTCGAACTGATCGGCCCGCCCATTTCCAGCGATGAACTGGGGTTTGCCTTCCCCAAAGGCAGTGACTTAGTGGATCCAGTGAACAAAGCCATTGCCGCGCTCAAAGCCAACGGCAAATTGGACGACTATAACCTTAAATACTTTGGCCCCGATTTCAAACAGCCTTGATCCTGCCTTCACCCTGCCGCCTGCCTTCCCCGCAGGCGGTAGGCACTCGTGGTGACGGAGGTTACCATGCTCAACCGTCTCTCCCTCAAATGGTTTGAAGCCATCTTTGGTGTCTCGTGGCCCAGCCTGCGCCTGGGCGCGCGCCTTAAAACCATCCCCTGGTGGCTGATTGCCATCGCCTTTATCGCCGTTTATACGGCCATCACCATTTACAGCCGCCCCACGTATCGCCAAGCCTTCGACTTTATCAAGGTGGGGCTCAGCATCACCCTCACCACCACCCTGTTCGCGTTTGCCATTGCCCTGCTCTTAGGTCTGATTACCGGGCTGGGGCGCCTTTCCAATAACGTGGTGCTCAAGAACGCCGCCACGCTCTATATCGAAATCGTGCGCGGCATCCCTATGCTGGTGTTGATTTTCTACATTGCACTGGTCGGTATGCCGGGAGTGGTCAGCGGGCTGAATCAGTTGGGACACTGGTTGATCGGGCTGGGAGCCACCAGTCTGGGCAGCCCATTAAGTCAGTTGGAAAACAACGCCGTCTCCATGGGCGTGCGCGCCATCGTCGCCCTCTCGATTACCTACGGGGCTTTTCTGGCAGAGGTCTTCCGCGCCGGCATCCAATCCATCCCCAAAGGGCAGATGGAAGCTGCGCGTTCTCTGGGGATGACCTACGGGCAAGCGATGCGCTTCGTCATCCTGCCTCAGGCCGTGCGCAACATCCTGCCGGCGCTGGGCAATGACTTTATCTCCATGCTCAAAGATTCGTCCCTAGTTTCGGTGCTGGCCGTGCGCGATATTACCCAGGTGACGCGTCTCTACGCCGCCCGTTCTTTCCAGTACCAAGAAGCCTATACCACCCTGGCGGTGATGTACCTGACCATGACCATGGTGCTCTCGTTCATCGTCAAGGGTATCGAGAAGCGCCTACACCGCGTTTGAGCATTTTTGCACAAATAGGATGATTTTAGTTGACTTTCGCTTGGGGTCTCTCTATAATGGAGTTAAGTCTTTGGGACAGCGTCCCTCTCTGCGGGACACCCAAAGGCGGGGAGTGTAATCATGCTGCCCGAAAAAGTTCAACTGCTTGAACGCATTGCCTGCATCCTGGACTGCTTTAACGCCGAATCACGCCAGATGGGGGTGCGGCAAGTGGCGCGCAAGATCAACCTATCGGTCAGCACAACCGGGCGGTTGATGCAAGCCATGCGGGAGATGGGGCTACTGGTGCAGGATCCTACCACCTCGCTCTACGGGATCGGGCCGCGCGTTCTCTCGTGGGCCGATGCTTACCTGGCCAGCCTGGATGTGCGCACGCTCGCCCTTCCCCACCTACAAGCCCTGCACCGCGAGACGATGGAAACCATCAGCCTCTACATCCTGGATGGCGATGCGCGCATCTGCGTCGAACGCCTGGAGAGCCCGCACAGCCTGCGCCTCGTCGCCCCCTTGGGGCAGCGCCTACCCCTCTATGCCGGCTCTGCCGGGAAAGTATTATTAGCCTTCCTCCCACGCGCCGAGCAAGAAGCCCTGTTGGAGCAGATGGATTTGCAACCCCTCACCCCCTACACCATTACCGACCGCCGCGCCCTCTTACGCGAACTGGAAACGATCCGTGCCCAGGGCTATGCCATCAGCCACGGGGAATGGATTGCCGAAGCCAACGGGGTTTCAGTGCCCATTTTCGACCGCACCCAGGCCATCCATGCCGCCATCACCGTCTCCGGACCGGCCCAGCGCCTGAGCGATGAGAAGATCGCCAACCACCTGCCCCAACTTCTGGCCGCCGCCCGTGAGATCTCACTCGAGATGGGTTGGCGTCCCCTGCCGACCCTGACTTCCCTCACCGAGGAACAGTATGCGCATACACGCTAACCTCTTTGCCCTGTCTTTGCTATCCCCCTATCTTTTCACCCGGAGGAATGCTGCATGAGCCATCGCATGAAAGAACGTCTGGCTTATCACCTCAACGAACAGCGCCAGCGCATTGAGTATCTCAAAAAGCATTACGGCCAGTTTAAGGTCAGTGAGGTCACACTGGATCAGATTTTCAACGGCATCCGCGGCGTCACCTTGTTGATCACCGATACATCGTATGTGGATCCGCACCAGGGCATCCGCATCCGCGATTTCACCATCCCTGAATTACTGCGCGTCCTGCCCAAGGCGCCCGATTCGGCCTTTCCCCTCGCGGGTGGGCTGTATTACCTACTGATGACCGGCGAGGTGCCCGATGAAGCCGAGGCGTGGGAGGTCGAAGCCACCTGGAAAGAACGCATGGCCGTGCCGGAGCACGTCTTCCGCGTTATTGATGCCATGCCGCGCGAAACCCATCCCATGACCTTGCTCTCGCAGGCCATCCTTGCCCTGCAAACCGAGTCCATTTTCGCCAAGCGCTATGAGGAAGGCATCTCCAAGCCGGCCTTCTGGGGCTATTACCTGGAAGACAGTCTCAACCTCACCGCGAAACTGCCCGTCCTGGCGGCTTACATCTACAACCGCAAGTACCGCCACGGCAGATATATCCCGCCTCACCCCGACCTGGATTGGAGCGCCAACTTCGCCTACATGATCGAGCGCAGCGACGATCCCATCTTCGTAGAACTGATGCGGCTCTACTTCGTGCTCCATTCCGATCACGAGGGCGGCAACGTCACCGCCTACTCTGCCAATGTCGTCTCATCCTCGCTGGCGGATATCTACTTCACCGCCTCCGCCGGGATCAACGGCCTGGCCGGGCCGCTCCATGGGTTGGCGAATCAGGAATGCACCCGCTGGTTGTTGAAGGTGTTGCACCACTTCGGCGGATTACCCAGCGAAGAACAATTAGAAGACTACGTGCGCGAGCAATTGGATAAGGGCATGACCATCCCGGGCTACGGCCACGCCGTTTTGCGCACGGTGGATCCGCGCTTCACCGCCTTGGCCAACCTGGCCGAGACCTACTTCCCGCAGGATCAACTCTACCGCCTGGTCAAGCGCGTTTATGCCGTTGTGCCGCGCGTTCTCTCGTCATTGGGTAAGGTCAAGAACCCCTGGCCGAACGTAGATGCGATCAGCGGCGCCCTGCTCTATCACTTTGGCCTGCGCCAACTGGATTTCTACACCGTGCTCTTCGGCATCAGCCGCATCTTAGGGGTCACGGCACAGACGGTATGGGCGCGTGGGCTGTACAAACCACTCGAGCGCCCCAAGTCCATTACCAGCCAGATGCTGGAAGCCATGATCGCCCAAGCGGACGAAACTGCGCCCGCCCCGCTGGCCTCGGCGCCGGTAGCCTGAAGCGCCGGACTAGGCACCACCCGGCGTGTAGAGGGAGGGGTCGGTCGGCGTCTGACCGGAGGGATCCCAGACGTAGACCCAATCGCCCTCACGTGCCCACTCAAAAAGCCAGTGGGCATCGCCGAGGGACATATTGACACAACCGTGCGTCTGCGGGAAGCCGAACCAAGCCCGCCAGTAGGCGCCGTGCAAGGCTCGCGCCTGGTCGAAGTACATCGTCCAGGGCACGTCTTCCAGGTAGTAGTAATCCGAGCGGTCGGCAGCAAAGGCGCCGCTCATCGTCTCGGTCGGTTTCTTCTTATAGATTTGGAACAAGCCGGGGCGGGTATAAAACGGTTCCCCTCCGCTGGCGATCAGGGTGGCAAAGACCAGTTGCCCCTGGTCATAGACCGCCAGCGTCTGATCATACAGGTTGACCTCAATCCAGCGGTTGCCCTCCACGCCGGGGGGCGGGGTGGGATTGACACGCACCTGGCGGATGAAGGTGCGTTCGATCCATTGGTCGGGGCCGATCATGTACCAATCCATGTTACCCACCCGCTGTACGGCATAGATGGAGACAGGCTGATAGCGCTTGAGCACCTGGCCGGTTTTGGGAGCATCATAGCCCGGCGCCGAGCGCACCTCCGCCGGGCCGGCCAAGTCCACGACCCAACCGAAATCGTGGCTGGGGGTGGCGTGAAAGATCAAGCCCTGGAAGGTGGAATAGGCAATCGGCGAGGCGCGCAGCCATTCCCCGGAGCGCAAGCGCACGTAGGGTTTGCCGTTCACCCGCTGCACCTCCACGTAAGAGACATAGCGCAGTGGCCCGGGATCAATAAAACGCACCGGGTTCTGCCCGGCTACGGCATCATCCAACGAGGCATACAATGGCGCCGGCTCTTCCGCCGGCAGGTTGATGCGCGCGATCAGCACCGGGCTGTCGTTCAGCGCCGGGTCGGGCGCGGACGCAGGCAAGGGGCGCGGCGGCAGGGTCAGCCCCAGGCGTGCCCATGCCGTCAGGCGCTGTGAAGGCCCCAGCGGCAGGCAGTCACCCGGATCGCTGAGATAGATCCCCGGCAGGCACAGCGGCAGACCGCTGTACGATTCGCGCCAGGGCGGGTCGTCCGTTTGGGCGTGGACAGAACGGCTCACCCCCAACGTCAACAACAGCCCCACCCCTATTCCCACAACCAAAACCCAGACTTTACGCATCCTCAGACACCTTTTTCGACCGGCGTGGGTGGATTATAAACACAGAGAAGGTGGGGGGTCAAGTCTCTTTGAATTGACAACCCCCAAAACCCGTATCCGGGTATGGCTAATTTTCTGTCATCATCCCCTTGATCCAATCGTCGTAATCCCCCTTGACTTGAGGCTGGTTTTTTAGTCTTTGCTCTTTCGCTTCTATTATCCTTTTCTGTATAGGATGGATTAATGGGTAGCTTCCTAGGTCTCTAGGCTTGCTACCGTCACTCCAATAGTATAACTTACCCTCAAGAGAGATGTAGAAATTGTAATAACCTGTAGACAATCGTCCTAATAAACTTTGAAATTTCGCTTTTTTCTCTCCAGGATATCGATGATAAAGGTGAGCGCCCTCTAAATCATGCTCGAGATAAACCTTTTTGTGATAAGCAGCATATGCATTTTGGTGCCAAAATTGGTGGAAATCTAAATGCTCATACGGTTCAAAAACGGGAATTGTTATCTCTTCTTTGGTTTGTACTCTCCTTGCCTTTATAAAGAATTCACAAGGGGGAGCATTTAAACTGTAATGTTGACGATTAAGTGGGTACGATCCTCCAACAGCAACCGCATCAATAGGATCAATGACACCTTCTGACACGATTTTATTCCTACCAAACACTCCTTCCAATCTTTCCCTGATGTAAGGAATTTTTGTTACTCCTCCCACCAAAACAACATAGGTTATTGATTGTGACGCTTCCTCAAGACTTAGTTTAACAATCTTCTCGTATTGTAAAAGATTCCCCTTACATGCATTTTCATATGCATAAGCCAGCTGACATGCTTGTTTCAACACCTCTATCGACCTTTCTATAAGTTTCGAATCTTCCAACAACCGATTAAACTCTTCACGAGAAAGTGCTAGATCAAGTTGTCCACAACGTTCTGAATACGTCCTTTCATAAGATAGCTTTTCTTTGGCTCTACGCGCGCAATTTAATAATCTAAATTGGTCAATGGCACTTAAACTCTTCTCCAGTTTTTCGGGAGAAGTGTTGTGACTGTTCTTTTGGAGAAAGTAGTTATAAATCAGTCTATCAATGTCATCTCCACCCAGCCAGTTATCTCCCGCAGTTGCTATAATAGTTACCCGCAAATCATTTTCTTCCCGATCAACTTCTAATATGGCGGCATCGAAAGTACCTCCGCCGAAGTCGTAAATTAGATACCTGCCTAGTGGATTTTCAGCAAAACGACTAAATGCAAATCCGGCTAAAATTGGCTCCTCAATAACGTTTTCAATTCCGACTCTATTAAGACCCAATTCAAGAGCCACTTTACGAATTATTTCACGTTGTCTGTAATTGAACTTTGCACTACACCCCAAATTTACTGGTACAAGTGTTAGATCGCTGTTCGATAAATCAATCTTATATTGATCCCTTACAACCCTTACTGCCCGTTGTAGAGCCTCACGAATAATGTAATAAACGATTCTTTGCGGCTCAATGAACTCGTTCTCGGTTATTGCCACTTTTCCATTACCTTGGCACCAAGCGAATCGCCCTCCGCCTCCCTCTTTAACACATGTTTGACCTTCGCATCCCAAACAGCGCTTAATAGAGCGAATGACATATACGCTGTCTCCCACATTGTCAGCTGGTTCTCCCACGATAACGCGTTCATCAAGCGAGCCACTCCCAGGCCTAAAATATACTACCGATGGCATGTAACGGGTACTTCCATCCTCACCAATTGGTAAAGCCTCCGGAAGACTATCCCCTATTTTTATCGAGATGGCTGTTGTCGTAGTACCAAAATCGATCCCCAAGCGAATAGGTTTCGGCTTCTTTCTCTTTCTGTGCCCCCGGGCTTTTTCTCTTGTTGAGGGAACTCCAAAAGTCGGGGCACTAGTCGTTAGACTCTTATCAGCTTCATGGACGGCGGCAAGACTTTCAGATTGATCATTCAATAGGGACGCCTTTCCCGCACTATCACCCAAAGCCCCTTGATTATTGGTTGGAGAAACGTCTTTTCCGTCTAATTTTTTATAAAGTTTTTCATCAACATCTCCTATTTGAGGTTCTCGTTGTTCTAATTTTGGGCCTTCTGAACCAATACCGCTAACTTGATTTGTGGAAAGAACCTCAAAACCTTTTTCCTTGAGAAACTGATCTAACACTGAATTTAAAAGTCTTGGCAAGATGGACTCCAGTTGATGTTTAACCTCCTGCTCAATTACGACCTTTAATTCTGATGCGATCTGAGAATCCCTAGATTCCCCAAGATCTTCGGGCCCAATGCCAAGTAAACGCACAACCCAACGCTTGAAACTTTTCATTTACGCCTCCCCCGAAAAGATATTAACCTTTCTTTATAACCAGTGCAGGCTTAAGCACATGATGACGACCCCAGAAGTCATTGATTCCAAATCCTCGCTCGATAACAATGGCTTCTTCTCCCGGATTGATCCTCTCTCCAGGAATTGATCGGTGCCGTTGGGGATCAAAACTCACTCGGGTTCCCAAAGGTTCTAGCGGGGTCACTCCGTGTTTAATCGCGAGATCCTCGAACCTATGTAATATATGCTCAATGACCCCCAAATTATCAGTATGATCGCCATAGGAAGACTCGATTTCAGAAATGATGGTTACCACTTCCTTAAGGATGCGACTACGTTCTTCAAAGCGCCTTGTCTCATTCTTGCTACTTATCAATAGTTCGCGCAATAAAATCTCCTTCTCCTCAAGCGTTTTCTCCAATTCTTGTATACGAGATTTGTATTGAATTTCCTGAGCATGGTATGGTTCAAACCATTCACTCGCATATCGTTTTAACGCCCTTTTTACGGCCACTTCTTCGAATTTATTTGTGAACACCGAATCTATATGATTTGCTTTCAAATACGAATAATAGGCCTTCTCAAGTAACACCTCTATCGAGTTCTTCCATGGTAAGGAAGCAAATGGATAAAAGGAACTTAGGCTGTAAAAAAAGTTCAAACAAGGTATTAAATCGATCAAAGAAATCTCGTCTAGACTCTCAGCAATGTCACATAGCACTTTACCGGCAACTCTAATGAAAGGCAAATTTGGAGACTGCTTTAAGACCAGAGTTCTCAAGTTCTCTATCATACTTAAGTAGTCCCCATTCCACCCCCTTACAAGTGTTTTATACAAAAGGTCATCTCGATAATCAGATTTTTCTGAGTTCTCAATAATGTGCTCTCGGATAGCCCTTGCAAAATCTTCGAAGCCGGATTCTTGGGCGGTGTCAAGGACCGCAATTACGAAATCCTGGGGTATCCAAGGATCAACTAGACCCTCAATTATGGCGTATTTAATGTTTTCATCCTTAAGTTGAAGAGCCCGAGTATGTAATTCCTGAGCCAGCAAAGTCAATGAATTAATAATTTCCAGGTTAGTCATGGAACTTAGAATTTTTACCGCGTTTTTGAAAGCATTTGCTATCTCTATCCAACGATGATCACTCAAGGGTAGACATTTCACAAGTTCCACACAAGCAAGCATCCTGATATTTAGATCGGAGTACTCTTCTTTTTCGAGGGCTGGTGACAAATTCTTAGTAAGAGCAAAAATAACCATTTCTGCAATTAATTCGATATCAGAACGGGAAATAGCCCAATCCTTCAGATATTCGATAGTTTTTCCTTTCGCACATACACCTGTTAGGAGTAATTCCTTAATTTCCGGATCAGGCATGTCAGCGTATTGGTTTGTTAATGAATTTACAACTCTCAACTGGTTACTGGGGCTCAACTCATAAATTCGAAATCCCGTTCTAATTAACTTATCAAAATTCTCTACAAATTGAGCATCAGATATTCTGCGTCTGCTCCTCAAGCAGAATAACCCTTCTAGACGTTGATTTATAGGGTGTTTATCCGAGTTAACGACACTGATAAGATAATTAACAACATCATCTACTTTATAATCATCAAGGCTATGTCCTTCTTCTAATAACCTAAGAACCTGACAAGCGTTTTCAAATGTTCCAGATTGGTCGTTATAGACCCGGGATTGACGAAACTGACGATATGAAGCCTCAACTGGGGATACCTCTTGGTTCAACAGTCTAAACCCCTTAGAACGCAAATTTGTTGAATCAATACGAGAACTTTTCTTTAACAGAGGTAACGTGGTATCCCACCAGGGCTTCCATTCAGAGATATATCGTGATAGGTATTCTTTTATCTCCTCACCCTTCGCACAAAACTCGTGAAAATCTCTCAATACTTTACAAACGACCTCCACCTTGTCCTCATCCAATAGCCTTCTAGCCTGCTCTGGTTCTAAATAATAATACGCATGAAATCCATCAGAAGATAAACGCCTCGAATTACGGCGCACCAAATTCTCCGGAAAAACGCGAACTCCCTTCTCTTTGAAATCAATTTCAACATCGGGTGTCGGACCCTCGCGTACAGACTTAATACGTCCCACACCATACCCTTCATAATCAAGAAATTCGCCTGCTTTATATGACGACATATTTCTAACTTCTCCTTATACTCCCCTAAAAAGATCCATCATTAGTTTTTGCGTTATACATAAACACATGGATAATGTTGTTATTCTATCCAATATTTTACTCGCTTTTGGATTCCTCTAAACCGAATCCCAATATTGCGACAGGTTATAATAATCAATCGCAGAACGCACACTAATATGCCTGAGAACATGATAATTTCTTAACATGAGTTTTCCCCATGCCCACACCCTCCCTTTCTCTCCCCACCCTGATCGAAAATTACCTCGATGAGCGCAACAGTGCGCTGATCTACCAAACCCTGGCCGAGCGCGAGAGTGATGAACGTTTGGGTGAGGTCTTCCGCCGTATGGCCGAGACCGAACTGCGCCATGCCGAGACCTGGGCAGAGCGCATCCGCGCTGCCGGCGGCCAGGTGCCCGAGTTCCATCCACCGCTGCGCACGCGCATCTTGCTCTGGCTGGCGCGACGCTTTGGCCCCTCCCTCGTCCTACCCTCACTGCAAGCGATGGAACGCAGCGGCGCCAGCGGTTACGCCCAGCAGGGCGCCCCGGCGGCGATGAGCCGCCAAGAACAGGGGCATGCCCTCGTCCTGGGGCAACTCGCCCGCCTCGCCCGCGGCGGACTTTCGGGCAGCGCGCTGGCGCAGTTGGAAGGCCGCCACCGCGCCACCGGCGGCAACGCCCTGCGCGCCGCCGTCCTCGGCGCCAACGACGGCTTGGTCTCCAATCTCAGTCTGGTCATGGGGGTGGCCGGCGCCGCCCTGGATAACCGCACCGTGCTCATCACCGGCTTGGCCGGGCTGCTCGCCGGCGCCATCTCCATGGCGCTGGGCGAGTGGCTCTCGGTGCAAAGCGCGCGGGAACTCTACGGCCACCAGATCAAGATCGAAGCCGGGGAAATCGAACAAGCCCCGGAAGAAGAAGCAGAAGAGTTAGCGCTGATCTACGAAGCACGCGGGCTTCCTCCCGATCAGGCGCAGACGCTGGCGGCACAAATCCTGGCCGACCCGCAAAACGCGCTCGACACCCTGGCGCGCGAGGAACTCGGCGTTGACCCCGAAGAGTTGGGAGGCTCAGCTTGGGAAGCGGCGCTCACGTCGTTTGTCCTGTTTGCCCTCGGCGCCATCTTCCCCGTCCTGCCTTTTGCCTTCTTCAGCGGTTTCAGCGCCGTTATCGCCAGCATCCTCTTCAGCATCCTGGCGCTCTTCGGCCTGGGCGCTGTGATCACCCTCTTCACCGGGCGCAGCGTGCTCTATTCCGGCCTGCGCATGGTCATCTTTGGCCTGCTCGCCGCCGCGGTCACTTTCGGCATCGGGCGGCTGATCGGTGTGGGCATTGCCGGCTAGCGGCGCGGCTTCAGCACCAGGCGGATCGGCGTCCCGGTAAAGGGATATTCGCGCCGGATGCAGTTTTCGAGGTAGCGCAGATAGGTAAAGTGCGCTAATTTGGGATCGTTGACGTAGATCAGGAAGGTCGGCGGGTCGGTGCGCACCTGCGTGCCGTAGTAAATACGCAAACTCTTGCCCGTGCGCGAGGTCGGCGTATGCGCGTCTTGCGCCGCCTGCAAAATGCGGTTGAGGTGCGCTGTGGGCAGGCGCGCCAGGCGTTCTTCCTGCACTTTGAGCGCCAGCGGGAGCACCTGATCCACCCGCTGGCCGGTCTTGGCCGAGATAAACAGGATGGGCACGTAATCCATAAAGTTCAGTTCCTGGCGGATGCGCTGGGTGTATTCCTGCATCGTCTGGGAGTCCTTGGTCACTGCGTCCCACTTATTAACCAGCACCACCACGCTCTTGTTGGCATCCAGGATGTAACCGGCAATGTGGGCATCTTGCGCGGTGACGCCGGCCGTGGCATCAATCATGAGCAAAGCCACGTCACAGCGTTCAATCGCGCGCAGGGTGCGCAGGACGCTGTACTTCTCCACCCCCGGCTCGATGCGTCCGCGGCGGCGGATGCCGGCAGTATCAATCAGCACAATCGGTATCCCTTGATACTCGATGGGCGTGTCAATCGCGTCGCGGGTCGTGCCGGCAATCGGGCTGACAATGGCCCGTTCCTCGCCCACCAGGCGGTTGAGCAGGCTGGATTTGCCCACGTTAGGCCGGCCAACGATGGCAATCTTAACCGCTTCCTCTTCCTCGGCTTCCACTGCCGGTGGGAAGCGCGCCACCACCTCATCCAGCAAATCGCCAATACCCAGGCCGTGCAGCGCCGAGACGGCGTACGGTTCACCCAGACCCAATTCGTAGAACTGCGCCGCCTGCTGCCGCAGACTTTCGTTATCGGCTTTGTTCACCACCAACAGCACCGGCGGCTGGGGCTGACCACCCACCATCCGCTGTTTGCGGCGAATCAGGTTAGCCACCTCTTGGTCCGCCGGGGTTACGCCGTCGTTAGCATCCACCAGAAAGAGCACCACATCCGCATCCTCAATGGCCATTTCAGCCTGCGCGCGGATCTGATCAATGTATTCTGCCGACCCCACCGAGAGCGGGCGCTCCCCACCCACCCGAGGGTCAATCCCGCCTGTATCCACCACCAGGAAGGCATGGCCGGTCCACTCGGCTTCGGCGATCAAACGATCGCGGGTGGTGCCGGGCGTACCATCCACAATCGCCAACGGCTCGCCCACCAAGCGGTTGAAGAGCGTGCTTTTACCCACGTTGGGGCGACCAACCAGAGCAACCAGGGGTTTGGACATACAACCTTCCTTGCATCAGGGTCTGCGGGTCGGGGTGGCGGCAGTAGAACGCGTGATCACCACCTCCACCGTCTCCGGCTGGATGGATTCTACCCGAAGATCGCTCAATAAAATCTCCACCATGGGCGTAACCTGGTGCGTCCCCGGCGGCAAATCTTGCACGTTGACAATCACACGGACATCCCCCGGCTGTAACCGATCCAGCAGTGCCACCGGTCCACTGAGGATCACCGTCAATGCCTCCGGGGAGACCGTGGCCGCATAACCCGGCGCCAGGCCGCTGACCTCCACCCGCAAATTAGGCAGGGTTACACTGCTTTCGATGGCGGCCACGCCCACCCGCACCAGCACTTGGGTCTGATCCCCCACCACCGAAATCCCCGGCGGCAGATTGAGCGGTACCAGGACGTCCAGGTCGTCTTTGGCATTGGCAATATTCACCGGGACGGTTTCGATATAACCGGGCAGGTCGGTCACGCTTTGGGGATCCTCTGAGAAAACCGTAATCACCGGAGGAAAGACGGCAATGTTGGTCAGGCGATAACCACTGGCCACCTGCCCCTGCAACACCACCTTGACCACCACATTGCGATAGCCAAAGCGTTGGCGAATTGAGACCGAGGCCGTGATTCGGTCCGGAACCAACGTCAATCCGCTGACCGGATTGCCATTGGCATCCAGCGCTTGTAGCGCCAGCGTGCGCGTCAGGCTCTCGCTGGCGCCGCTGATATCCAGCACGGCCTGCACCTCGGCCACTTTTTGAACCTGAGATTGTGGGCCGCTGACGACCACGGTGGACCGGTTCAACTGTGGGGGATCGGCGTTATAGCCGGCAGCCGGCGTGCCGTTCACCACCAACTTAATCGGCATCTCGCGGCTCTCCAGCCGTTCCAGGTTGATAGTTACCGTCTTTGGGGTATACGAAACCACGCGTACCGGGCGCAGACTGATCTGAATTTGCACCGGCACGGCGTAAGTGCCCGGCGCCAGCCCGGTCAAATCCACCACCGCACGCACGGCATCGGGTTCGTTGATCAGAGAATTCCACAGCGAACGCGGCGCGCGCAGGGTTAGGGTCACGCTGTTCAAGTCCTCCGGGCTCAGGATCAGGTTTAGATCTTTGCCCACCACGGTAATCGGAATAGGACGGGGGTAAACGGCTTCCTCATTAGGATCATTCGCCGTAACCGCTGAGACCCACACCGCCAGCGCCAGCAGAAAGGCGGTCACAAACGCCGGAACCATCCGCCAGGCACGCCGTAACCAGCCCCAAATCATCTCTCAATCCTCCTTTTTGGGCCGCGTGGGAGTGGGTTGCCGCGCCGCACGGATCAAATCCAGCAAACTGCGCGAGGTCTGCGCCGGCGGTTGGTAGAAAGCAAGCAAAATGTTTTCCAGCCGTTCTGCATCCAGGCGGCGGATGATCCGCCCGCCGTGGGCGACCGAAATCGCCCCGGTTTCCTCGGAGACCACCACCGCCACCGCATCGGTCGCTTCAGATGTCCCTAACGCCGCGCGATGACGCAAGCCCATCTGTCGTTCCGGCGAATGGTTGAGAATGCCGCTGGATGAAAGGGGCATCACACATGCCGCCGCCACAATGCGCTGATCGGCAATGATGACCGCCCCATCATGTAACGGGGTGTTAGGGTAAAAAATCTGCAACAGCAACTCTGCCGTGACCTCGGCATTGAGGGGCACGCCGGTGCGCGCATACTCTTCCAGGCTATCCCCACGCTGGAAGACGATCAATGCCCCATGTTGCCGCGCCGAGAGCCGTGCGCAGGCACTCACCACCGCGCGAATGGTGCGCTGAACGGCCTCAGTCGTGCTCGGCGCCCGCCACAGCCAACCCTGCGCACTGCCGGCACGCCCCAGCCGCTCCAGCCCACGCCGAATCTCCGGCGCAAAGATCACCGGAATCGCCAATACCAGCGTGGGCAACGCCGTGCGAATAAGCCACGAAAACGCCGGCAAATCAATCAGACTGGTCACCAGACTGAGCGATACGATGAGCAAGAGGATACCCCGCAGTAGCACCAACGCCTGGGTATCGCGCAACAGCATCAGGATCCCGAAGAACACCAGGGTCACCAGGAACAGGTCGAGTGCGCTCAACCAGTTAAAGCGCTGGAAGATAAAGAGCAGTTCACCCAAAATATCCGGCACGGTAACCTTTTTCCTTGCCCATCAGGATCATACCAACGTCAGATTGGGCGCAGAATGCGCTCCTGACGCAACTTCTTAAACAACATCACCGTCCCCGGCGGCATGGACTCACGCGCGGCTTCCTGCCAGGCCAGGGCTTCCAGCCGCTCGGGCGTGGTGAGCGCATACCCCAACTCGCGCCAGATGAGTTCCTGCCGCGCCAGTTCCGGCGGCACAAAGACCAGCGAAGCCTCACACTGCAAATCCTTTGAAGCGCGTTCCATCTCTTGGATGAGCAGGGTGAGCGCCGATTTCAGGGGCAGGGTGGGCTCAAGCAGGATATCGGTGGTGCGCGCCACCAGGTTTTCCACCTGCCAGCCGATTACGCCCTGCAGCGTCGTATGATGGCGCAACAGCAGAAACGCTTTCTCACCGAAGGCGGCCATAATGTCATCCGCAGTGAGTGGGGGCGTTTGTGGGCGCAACCGATTGATCAGTGCCGCAATCTGAGCCGCATCTCGAGGCCGCCCGCGCACGACATCCAGCGCCAGCCGTTCACCACCCGCCGCCTCCACCGCCGGCGTCCCCGCCTCGGCCACCGGCACCAAGCGCCGCCACGCCGTTACCACCTGTTTCCAGGTCTCTTCGAAGGTGCCGGCATTGCGGATGATCACATCCGCCAAGGCCATCTTCTGCTCCTGTGGGGGCTGTGCCGCCATTCGCTGACGCGCTTCGGCTTCGGTCAAGCCGCGGGTGCGCATCAGGCGGGCCAGTTGCACTTCTGCCGGGGCATAGACCACCCACAAACTATCGCAGGCGCGGTGCAGGTTCGCCTCCACCAATTTGATCGCTTCAATCACCACCACGGGTTGGCCGGCGCGGCGTACCAAGAAGTCAATCGCCTGCGCCACCAGCGGATGGACAATGCGCTCCAAGTTCGCCAACGCCACCGGATCATTGAAGACGATCTTGCCCAGGCGGCGGCGGTCAATCTCCCCATCCGGGCCGAGGATGTAGCGGCCAAAAAGATCCACCACCGGCTGGTAGCCCGGTGCGCCACGCGCAATCGCACGGTGTGCCAACGCATCGGCATCAATACCGTAAGCCCCCAAGTGCTCCAGCATCCGCCGCACCACGCTCTTCCCGGTGGCAATATTACCGGTCAATCCAATCACATACTTACCCGGCCACTGACTCACGGCTTACCCCTAACCTCCCAGGAACATTGCGGTCGTTCACACCTCTGCTTCGCGTCCCAAGACCACGGCCCCCCTCTTCCGACCGCCTTCATGCCTGATTTTAGCCTTGCCTGGGCAGAATGTCAAAGATTAATGACAAAACTGTTAAGAGAAAATACAGAGATGGGTACAATTACTTATGGAGGCCGTTATGTCCGATCAACCTCATACTCCTCTCACCGCGCAGACCCTCGCGCGTCTGTTTCGCTACTTCAATCGGTTTATGGTCCTGGTGTGGCGGTTGGGGCTAGGCCCATGGCTCAATTTCTGGCCGGCTCTGACCGGACGCATCTTCGTCCTGGTCCACAGCGGTCGTCGAAGCGGGAAACGCTATTACACCCCGCTCAACTACGCCCTGCGCAACGGCGAAATCTACTGCGTCGCCGGTTTTGGTCCAACCTGCGATTGGTATCGCAACCTCTTAGCCAACCCACAGGTAGAACTATGGCTGCCGGACGGCTGGTGGGTTGGAGTAGCCGAAGAGATTCTGGAACCCGAACTGCGTTGGGAAGCGCTCAAAGCCGTCCTGGCTTCCAGCGGCCCGGCGGCATCGCTCTTTGGAGTCAGCCCGCGCCTGGATGAAAACATCCTGCGCCAGCGCACCGCCGACTACCGTGTTGTTCGCCTGCGCCGCGTCGCCCCTCGCACCGGTGCCAACGGCCCGGGTGACTTAGCCTGGGTCTGGCCGCTGATCACGCTGTGGGTTTGGCTGCGTGCGCGCCGCGGCCATCGTCGCCGCAAACACTGATCGTGGGCACGCCATCTGCTCCTATAACTGCCCGCACCTCGGCCAGCAGGTGTGGATAAAGCGCCGGGTTAGCCGCCAGCAAACTGCACGGTAAGCGCAGTGGGTCCGGCTCGCCCGTCAGACGGGTCACCACCACCCCGGCTTCCGCGGCAATAACCAGCGCGGCGGCGATATCCCAAGGGGCAACGCCCATCTCCCAATACCCATCCAGCCGACCCGCCGCCACATAACATAAATCCAATGCCGCCGAACCCAAGCGGCGAACGCCCTGACTGCGGCGGGCAAAATGGGCATAGAGATCCAGGTTATCCGGCTCGCGCCCACTCATATCATAGGGAAAGCCGGTCACCAGTAAACTGCGAATGAGTTCCGCCGTCGTCGAGGGATAAATGGGCTTGCCGTTTAAGTAAGCCCCCGCGCCCCGCACGGCGTAAAAGCACTCCTCCCGGCTGGGGTCATACACCACCCCAACCTGGGGAATCCCATCCTGCACAAACGCCACCGAGACGGCGAAAATCGGCAGGCCATGGGCATAGTTGACCGTGCCGTCCAGAGGATCAATATACCAGCAGGCAGCATCTCCCTGGCCAAGGGTACCGCTTTCTTCGGTAATGATGGTGTGATCGGGAAACGCGGCACGAATGCGCTGAATCAATAACGCCTCAGAGGCGCGATCCATTTCGGTCACGGGATCGGTAAGGCTCTTGTAGCGAATATCATGAGCGCGTCCCAATCCTTGCATTAAAAGATGCCCGGCTTCGCGCGCCCAGGCGATGACCTCTTCCACGTTCGGAAGCCTCGACATAATCCACCTCTAACGGGTTGAGATTAAGATGAACCGGCGCCGGAGAGACGGGCCTGCTCATCCAAGATACGATGAAGTTGTTCCAATTCACGCTGGATTTGCTCGCGGTCTTCCATAGTGCGCGCTTTCAAGAGTTCAAAGGCAGCCCGCTGTTCTTCCGGCAAGGTTTGCAACAAGCGCTCGATCCGCGCAATTTGCATTTGCTTATGACGTAATTTGTACTCCAAACGCTCACGGTAACCGCGGTAGAAATCCAGATCATCCAATGGCGGTGGCACAGCGGCCAGATCCTGGGTCAAGACCTCGGCTACGGTGAGCAGAAAATCTTCGGTGTCAATGGGTTTCTCAATAAACCGCACCGCCCCCAGGCTCATGGCAAAGGCTTTGTCTTCAGGGGTAATATACGTCGCCGAGATAAAGATAACCGGGATATGGGTGGTGCGCGGGTCTTTGCGCAAGGCGTGCACCAGCGCGAACCCATCCATCTTCGGCATCAAGATGTCGGTCACAATCAGCGCCGGGTGCTCGCGGGCCAGAAAATCCAGCGCTTCCTGGCCGTTGGACACCGTCACCACCGGGTAACCCTTGAAATGCAAGGTGACCTCAAGCAGTTCCCGCACATTGGGATTATCTTCAACGATCAGAATCGGGCCGTAAGGGATGTTCATGCCTCTGATTTTAGTCGCCTTCGAATTCTAGAGCAAGCGCTTCCCTGCGGGTAAACCTTACAGTTTTGCAATGTACCCTCAAATGATCAGATAACATTGACCAAAATTCTACGATTGGCTTGTGCAATCCTACCCGCTTATGCGATAATAGCACCATCATCCTTGAAATCAAGGTGCAAAACCCGTTGTGCCCTCCGAAACACCCATCCCGTCTTATGCTCCCCCCGAATCTCCGCTTGAAATTACCCAGCGCTGGGAACGGCGGCGGCGTCATTTCTATCTGATTGCCAGTCTGGCCAGCCTGCCCTCCATTTTGGCCGTCTGGTTACAGCACCGCGCGGATAATCCGTTTATTGCCGTCACCTATCCGTTTTTGATTCTGGCCGGCATCTTCTGGAGCGCCGCACTGCTCTGGAAACGCGTCTCTCTGGTCTGGATTGAGCGATTTGTCCTGGTAGCGGTCAGCCTGCTGTTCCTGAGCAAACTGCTCTACCTGTGGTTTGGTGTGCCCGATCCGGCCCGTTCCTGGGATGAAGTCGAAGCCGTCTATTGGGTTATTGCCATCTTATTTATCATTGGCTACATTGCCCTTGAACGCCGTGCCGCACTGGGGTTCAGCACGGCGCTGTTGCTGGTTACCACCCTTTTGGGTGCCTGGCGCTTCTGGCCCGGCCCGGCCAACTTGGGGGTGGAATTTATCCGCCTCGAAGTGCGCTTGGCGGCTATATCGTTCCTGCTGTTTGTCCTTGCCCGCACCAAGGATGACTTCAGCCGCACCCTGGCCGCCGCCAACCAGATGCACCAGATGGCCCATACCGATAGTTTGACCCATCTACCCAACCGCCGCGGGATAACCCAACTGCTCGAAGCGTATCTGGCACGCCGCAAGCGTTTTGCGCTCATCCTGGCAGATATTGATCGGTTTAAGTTGATCAATGATACCTTTGGTCACGAGACCGGAGATACTATCTTGCGCGAAGTGGGGGCATGCCTCCAGCGCCAGATTCGGACTGGAGATACCATCGGACGCTGGGGCGGCGAGGAATTCCTGATCCTGGCCGCCGAAGAGGACGCCCAAAGCGCCCTGCAACTGGCACAACGCCTGCAAGAAATGGTTGCGGCAGCCGAATTCTCCGCAGGCATCCCGGTGACGGCCTCGTTCGGGGTCACCCTGAGTTGCGAGCAAGATACCCTGGTCAGCCTGATCAAGCGCGCCGACCTGGCCCTCTATCGCGCCAAGAACAACGGACGCAACCGCGTGGAGTGGGAAGCCCCCTAACCTTTGACGTAAGAGAGTTTTTCGCAGATGCGCCCCTCTTTGATGCGGTAGATATCCACACCACGCACATGTCCCGGCTTACCCTCCGCATCCACCCACGTGTAGCGCCAACGCATCACACAGCGAAACCCCAAGCCAAAGATTTCTTCGATCTCAATGTGGGCATGTGGAGATTGGCGGAAAAAATCTTCCCAAAAACGGGTAACGGCCTCTTTGCCGCGATAAATCGTGCCATCGGGAGCCGGGCTGGTGTTCTCAAACACCACATCTTCACTCATCAATTCCATCATCGCATTCACATCGTGGCGATTGAAGGCTTCGTTAAAAGCCAGCACCAAGCGTGTTGCCGCTTCTACCTTTGCCATTCGCATGGTAGATTCTCCCATGAATTGATCCCAGGATCTATCCGCTCAAGAGTGGTAAAAGATTTCGCACAAACGGAATGCAATTTTATTTATTATAGACCCAAGCAGATGGAGAATTCCAAGGTTAAGTTTGAATGCTTTTACCTTCAATTGCCTGATGACATTGCCGCAAGTAACCGATCTTTCAAGCGTGATCTCCGGACAACAAGCCGTTCTCACATCGTCGGCGCTCTCGTCTGTTAATTCGCTGGCGAGAGCCGTAGATCCATATGAGTGGCATTCGGCTACCCCAGGACCCGAATCGCAATTATCCCCTTTAGAAGGTCTAACGAAAGCGTTGCGAAAACATTGCCCTTTTCACGGTGTCCCACGCACCTGGGCCAGCAGACTCTCAGCCTCTGCCGCACAGGCTTCCCAATCCGCCGAGGGCACGAAGAGCAAAACACCTTCACTTTCGAGATATTCTAGCCCTTTCAGTTGATATACCAGGAACTGCACCTGCCCTGCCGCATCGGTGAATATTCGGCGTAGCGCTTGGCGTTCGCCCAGCATCACCGTCGCCTCCGCAATCCGCCAATCCTCGGGCACACCGCGACCGATGTTTTGAGCCAAGATGCATTCCGGCGACCCCTGCCATACCAAGTGGTTTTGTGCTTCATCAAACTTCCAACGCGCTGTGTCGTAAACTATGCTCACCGAAGGCGTTATTGGCCACACCGCGGTCACTGCGGTAAGTGTTGCCGTAGGTACCTGTGGAGTATCCGTCACTAAGGGGATTTCAACCATAGTCGGGGATACCATAGATTGAAGACTCGGCATTGCAGGGATACAAGCGTTGACCAACACCGATACACCGATCAAGGATAATCCAAGCCACAACCGAGACATCATCCACCTCCAAACACAGCATATTGGAGTATATTTATCTAAAATTATAGACGCATCGTAGGACGTTTTTGTTTCCACTGTAAAGCAACTGCAATGTTAAAAACCTTGTCAATCTGGCGCAAACGTCTTACAATTTAGCCCTGTGTTAGGGTTTTTGGGTGTGCTTTTAAGGAGGTGAGCGTATGCCGGTCTATACCTATCGGTGCGATAACTGCGGCGTCCAATTCGAACGCAATCAACGCTTTTCTGATCCGCCCTTGACGTGGTGCCCGGAGTGCGGGAAAAAATCCCTGCACAAGGTGTATGCGCCGGTGGGCATCATCTTCAAGGGCTCGGGCTTCTACGCCACCGATCATCGTTCGCCCTCCGGGGCCAGCCGCTCGTCCTCGCACCACAGCGAGAGCAAGAGCAGTGAGAGCACATCCGAAGGGAACAAGACCAGCAGCGCCAACAGCACCGATTAATTTGTTTTCTGCCTTAACTTCTCACGTCATCGCTATCTTTCAACCTTGCCCGGGTCATCCCGGGCTTTTCATTCCCTGACATAGGGCCCGCTTTTAGGGTAAAATCATCTGCGGTTGGAGGAAACGATCCATGGCATCGAAATCGCGCTCGGGTAAACTCACCCGTAAAGAAGCCGAACAGCGCCGACAGCGCATCCAGCAGTATATCTTCGCCGCCCTGGCCGTGATGATTATCTTGGCGATGATCATTACCGCCGTGGTGCAGTTCTGAAAGCAAGTAAGCCCAAAAGCCGCACTTCACGCCATTCAGGGGCATTCTCACTATGTCATTTCTCAAACGCTGGCAATTCTGGCTCGGGCTGGTCATCAGCCTGGTCTTCTTAACCTTGGCTCTGCGCAACTTGCACCTGCCCCTGGTGTGGGAGGCGATGAAAGACGCCCAATACGTGTGGATATTGCCGGGCGTGGCAGTCTATTTTTTGGGGGTGTGGGTACGTGCCTGGCGTTGGCACTACCTCTTACGCCCACTTAAACCCATCCCCACCCGCGTCATGTTTCCCATCGTTGCCATCGGCTATATGGGGAATAACATTTATCCCGCCCGCGCCGGTGAAGTCCTGCGTGCCGCGGTGCTTAAACAACGTGAAGGGGTCTCCATCTCGGCGTCGCTGGCTACCATCATCGTAGAGCGCATCTATGACGGCGTGGTCATGCTGGCGTTTGTGTTCCTCAACCTAGGGGAACTGGCGCGCCTGACCCACGGCTCGGGCGTGGTGGGCAACCTGAGCATCCGTGATGTGGCACTCTGGGGTACGGCGATTTTCGTCGGAGCCCTGCTGGCTTTTTTGCTGGCGGCGATGTTCCCGCGCCCGGCGGAACGCCTGATCACCTGGCTGGTACAGCACCTGCTCCCCGCCCGCCTGCGCGAACGGGTATTAGACCTGGCCCTGCGCTTCCTCAGCGGGCTGGAGGCTCTGCGCTCGCCGCTCGAAGCACTGATGATTTTCGTCACCACCGTGATCATCTGGTTACTGGAAACCGGTAAATACTGGTTTGTCATGCACGCATTTTCATTCGAGGTCTCGTTCTTTGCCCTGATGCTCATGAACGGCATCGTTAACCTGGCCACAACGCTACCTTCCGCCCCTGGCTATGTGGGCACCTTTGATGCCCCCGGCATTGCCCTGCTGATCGCTTACGGCGTGCCGGGCGAGGTGGCCGCCGGATATACCCTGGTACTGCACGCTGCCCTCTGGTTGCCGATAACTGCGTTAGGTTTTTATTACTATCTGCGTCAACCCCTGCGTTGGGGCAAAGAGGTGGAACAGATGCGCCGCGAAGCCCCAACCGTGACTTAAGAATTACACCAGCGAGGGAGTTCAGGATGAAAATTGCCATCATCGGAGCAGGCTTTGGTGGGCTGGCCGCCGCCTACGACCTGCGCAACGCCGGCCACGAGGTGACTATCTTCGAAGCCGCTGACTACGTGGGCGGGCTTTCGGCGGGATTCAAAGCCCCACACTGGTCTTGGTCGGTGGAGCGCTTTTACCACCACTGGTTCCAAAGCGACCGCGACATGCTGGGCCTAATCCGCGAATTGGGCTGGCAGGACAAAGTGATCTTCCCCCGCCCTAAAACCGTTGTTTTCTATAATGAACGTTTCTACCCGTTGGATTCCCCACTGGCGGCGTTGCTCTTCCCCGGCTTCACCCTGCTGGATAAGGCGCGTTTCGGCTTGGTCACCGCTTACCTGCGCTACCTGGCCCCCTGGCAGCCGTTGGAAAAGCATACCGCCGATGCCTGGCTGCGTAAAGCCTATGGCGCGCGGCTTTACGGCATTCTCTACGAGCCGCTTTTGGTGGGTAAATTCGGCCCGCATTACGCTGAGGTCAACATGGCCTGGTTCTGGGCGCGTCTCAAAGCCCGTACTACCCGCCTGGGCACGTTTGAGGGAGGTTTTCAGGCCTTTGCCGATGCTTTTGCCGCTTATCTGCAAGAACGCGGCGTGGTCATTCGCCTGAACACACCGGTGGAACAGATCCGCCCTCGTGCCGAGGGAGGGGTCACCCTCACCTTGCCCGGCGGCGCTTCGGAAGACGTCACCGCCTGTCTGGTTACCACCAGCCCCACACTCTTAGCCCGCCTGGCGCCCGATTTACCGGGCAACTACTTAGAGGGCTTACTGCGCCTGAAGAGCATGGGCGCGGTGGCTTTGGTATTGGCGCTGCGCCACCGCCTTTCAGAAGAGGGCTACTACTGGTTCAACCTGCCGAAAAGCGCCGGTTTTCCCTTTCTGGCGCTGGTAGAGCACACCAACTTTGTTTCTCCGGAGCATTTCGGCGGTGATCACATCATCTACTGCGGCGATTACCTTGACCCAGACCACGAATACTTCCGCCTAAGCAAAGAGGACTTGCTGGCGCGCTTCCTACCGGCGCTCACCCGTTTTAACCCCAAATTCTCGCCCGATTGGGTGCGTGAGGCCTGGCTGTTCCGCACCCCTTACGCCCAGCCCATCCCCTTGATCAACCACAGCCGCAACATCCCCGCCATCCGCACCCCCCTGCGCGGCCTGTATTTCGCCAGCATGAGCCAGGTATACCCCTGGGATCGCGGCACAAACTATGCGGTGCAAATCGCACGACAGGCGGCGCGCCTTATCCTGAGTGATTTGGCCGCCTGATCCATTTTCCCCTTTAATGCAAAGCGGGCATCCCACCTAAGATGGTTGCCCGCTTTTCGGTTTGACCGAGGGTCTCAGAAAGGCTTAGACGATCTCGACCACCGCGCCGGCGGCCTCGAGTTTGGCCTTGGCGTCCTGCGCGACCTCTTTGCTCACACCGGTGAGCACTTTGGCGCCCGCGGTCTCGGCCATCTGCTTGGCTTCCACCAGACCCAGGTTGGTCAATTGGCGGATGACCTTGATCGTCTCGATCTTCTTGGGGCCGGCGTCCTTGATCACCACATCGAACTCGGTCTTTTCCTCAACCGGTTCGGCGGCGGCTGCAGCACCCGCAGCCGGCATGGCCGCAACGGCGGCAACCGGTGCGGCGGCGGAAACGCCCCACTTCTCTTCCAGTTTCTTGACCAGTTCGGCTGCCTCGAGGACGGTCAGTTGGCTCAGTTCTTCAACCAGTTTTTCCAGATCAGCCATGGTTAATCATCTCCTTTAGTTTCTAGTTGTTTTAAGATTATGACACCCTAAAACGTCATCAGGTTAGTTGACATCCGCTATTCCGGGTCAGGTCTCCGTCATGGTGAACGAGAGGATTCCCGGATGTGACGACACGATTAAGCCGCTGCGGGTTGGGCTTCCTTTTCGGAGTAGGCCTTGACCACAGAGGCCAAAGCACGCGCTGGCTCGGCCAGGGTGCGCACCAGGCGCGCCGCCGGGGCTGAGATAACGCCCAGCAATTGCGCCCGCATAACCGGTAGCGGCGGTAGATCGGCCAGCGCTTTGACCTGCTCGGCGGTGATGCGCCGCGGGCCCAGGTAACCGCCCTTGAGGGCGAAGATCTCGGAGTTGCGCGTGGCTTCGTTCAACACCTTCGCCAGCGCCGGCGCATCCTGGAAGGCGAAGCCAACCAGCGATGAGCCTTCAAACAGGCCGTCGGTGGGATAGCCCACTTCCTGAAGCGCTAGTTTGACCAGGGTGTTTTTGACCACATGCAACTCGCCGCCGGCCTCGCGCACTTTAGCCCGCAGGGCGTCAATCTCCTTCATGTTCATCTTGGTGAACGAAAGGACGATCATCCCCTGGCTGGCCTTGATCCACTCGACGTAGCGCGCCACCATTTGGGTCTTTTCTTTCCTTGTAAAGGCCAATGAATGTCACCTCCTTTCCACAAAAAATAAGGTCTTTGCCTGCAGGCGCCGGGCAAAGACCTCGAATCTACCTTTGGAGGTAGTTTTGCTTCTCTTGGTCTTCACCTCGGCGGGATATTAAGCCCCTACGGGGCACCTGCTTTCTACGGTGAAGCAAATTGCTCATTTGTTAATCACAGAACGACGATTAATCTCTCGTTCGTGTGCCTTAACCTCACTCCTTGACCACCATAGATTGTGCCTGCACCGGGTCTACCCGGATGCCGGGCCCCATGGTCGTCGTCACGGTAACGCGCTTGATGTACGTACCCTTGGCCGCGGCGGGCTTGGCTTTCTTGATCGCGTCCATCAGTGCGGCCATGTTGGCGTAGAGTTTATCCACGTCAAACGACACCTTGCCGATCGGGACATGGATGTTGGCGGTCTTGTCCATGCGGAATTCCACACGCCCCGCCTTAGCCTCGCGGATCACGCGCGGCAGGTCATCCGCCGGTACCACCGTCCCCGCCTTGGGGTTGGGCATCAAACCGCGTGGACCGAGCACACGCCCCAAGCGCCCGACTTTGCTCATCATGTCCGGGGTGGCAATGGCAACATCGAAATCCGTCCAGCCACCTTGGATCTTGCTGATCCACTCATCGCTATCAGCCACGTAATCGGCGCCGGCCTGTTGCGCAATGGCCGCCGCTTCACCCTGGGCAAAGACCAGCACACGCACCGTCTTGCCCAAGCCGTGGGGCAGAACGACCACATCGCGCACCTGCTGATCGGCCTGGCGCGGATCCAGACCCATGCGCAGGTGCACTTCCACCGTACCATCAAAACTTGTAATGGATGTCTCTTTTGCCAGTTTCAGCGCCTCTTCCGGGGAATAGGCGCGTCCGGCATCTACTTTTGCTTTTGCGGCTAGGTATTTCTTTCCGTGCTTTGCCATAGTCTCTCCTCGTGGTCCTGACGGGCAAACGCCCTCCCACCTAAGATTAGTCAACGACGACAATGCCCATGTTGCGGGCAGTGCCTTCGATCTGGCGCATCGCATCTTCCAGATCTACGGCATTCATATCTTTCATCTTAATTTCGGCGATCTCGCGGATCTGCGCGCGGGTGACCTTGCCCACCTTCTGACGATTGGGGGCCGGTGAACCCTTTTCAATACCGGCGGCTTTCTTCAACAACACCGAGGCCGGCGGCGATTTGAGCACAAAGGTGAATGACCCATCGGTGTAGATGCTGATTTCTGCCGGAATGACCTCACCGGCACGATTCTGCGTGCGCGCGTTGTATTCCTTGCAGAACGCCATAATGTTGATCCCATGCCCGGCCAGGGCAGGGCCGACCGGCGGGGCCGGATTGGCTTTTCCCGCCACCAACTGCAACCGTACGACTGCTTTGAGTTTCTTCGCCACTTTTACCTACTCCTTTCGTGGTTTTAGCGGGTGTTTTGGGGATCACCCTCCCACTAAAAACGGGCTGGCGCCCGTTGTTTACGCTTTCTCCACCTGCAAAAAGTCCAACTCCACCGGCGTCTCACGCCCGAAGAAATTGACCATCACCCGCACCTTATTGCGTTCCTGGTCAATATCGGCCACCGTGCCCCGGAAGTCGTTGAACGGTCCATCAATGATGCGCACCCGTTCGCCCACCTTGAAGGTGACCTTAACCCGCGGCGCTTCGGCCTCCATGCGCTTGAGAATTTGCGCCACTTCTTCCGGACGCAGTGGCGTCGGCTGGTTACCCATGCCCACAAAACCGGTCACGCCGGGGGTATTGCGCACCACAAACCAGGATTCATCGTCCAGGATCATGTTGACCAGGACATAGCCCGGAAATACATGGCGCTCCACCACGCGGCGCTTGCCGTCCTTGACCTCGATTTCTTCCTGGGTGGGGACGATGACCTCAAAGATCTTATCCTTCATCCCCATCGTCTCGATGCGCTGTTCTAAGTTGTGGCGCACCTTGTTTTCGTAGCCCGAGTAGCAGTGAATCACATACCACGCGCGCTCTTTATTGGTCTGCTCCAGGGGTTCATACCCCTCCGCCGTGGATGCGCTGCTCGCTTCCATCTTCGCCGCGGCGCCGGAAGCAACCTCAGGCGCGCTTTCCTGCGCCTTGCGTCGCGACGTTTTTCGCTTCTTCTCGCTCATCTCGCCTTCTGGCACCATCATTGCTTACACTCTCACCCGATAAAACCTCAACTCAGGATCAACCGAATCAACCACGAGAACAGGAAATCCAACAAACCCAACACCACACTCATGGCAAACATGGTTACCAGCACAATCTTGGTCAACCGCCAGGCTTCCTCGGGCGTGGGCCAGGTCACCTTGCGCAGTTCGCCCAGCGTCTCGCGCCACCAGCGCACAATAGCATTAGGCTGTTTGGCCTTCTCGGCTGGCCGCGCCTTCTCCGGCGTCTTTGGCTTTTCCACCGCCTTAGGTTTCTCCACCGGCTTCGCCTTTTCGACCGCCTTGGGCTTTTCAGCCACCGCAGCCTGAGGTTTGGTATTGGGCTTGGATTTCACCGTTTGCTTCGCCACACCATACTCCTTGTTTTCAGGGCAGACGCCGTCCCCTTACCGACGGCGTCCCCTTCATTGAGGCAGGCCAGGCAGGACTCGAACCCACAACCTCCTGTTTTGGAGACAGGCGCTCTGCCAAATTGAGCTACTGGCCTGCATTGCGTTACATTATTATAACTCAAAAAACGAGTTATAACGCGCCCGAATCCTACTTGGTCTCGCGATGCAAGGTGTGCTTGCGGCAACGCGGACAGTATTTCTTGATCTCCAGACGCCCGGGATCGTTGCGGCGGTTCTTCTCGGTGGTGTAATTACGCTCCTTGCAATCGGTGCACGCCAGCGTGATCACCAGGCGGATATCTTTCTTCTTAGATGCCATACCTTCTCACCTCGTTCAGCCCTTGCGGGCAAATCGTTACCGTTAGTCCAAAATCTTGGTGATGACGCCGGCACCCACGGTCAAGCCACCTTCGCGGATCGCAAACTTCGACCCCTGCTCCAGTGCTACCGGCACGATCAACTCCACTTCCATGTTCACGTTGTCGCCCGGCATCACCATCTCTACCCCTTCCGGTAACTTGATCGTCCCCGTCACGTCCATCGTCCGTATGTAAAACTGCGGCCGATACC
>Ga0272449_1000717_pt1 | contig 37859 bp, 37 predicted proteins | sample YNPCB0241_FD_198679 | JGI IMG/M metagenome (GOLD analysis project Ga0272449, IMG submission 198679) | Hot spring sediment microbial communities from Yellowstone National Park, WY, United States - YNP-CB-024-1 | ecosystem: Environmental > Aquatic > Thermal springs > Hot (42-90C) > Sediment...
ACAGAGGTACCTGTGATTGCCTACGCCTGCGAGGTGCCCTTGACTTGGGAATCAAAGCCCTAGGGTCGAAGTTAGACTCCTTCAAGAGCTTTTGAAGCCTGAATAGTGTCCTCCTAGAGACCCCGAATGCGTCCATGGCTGCCTTTACCCCATGCTTCCTCATAAACACCACCCAGTGATAGCGGGTCTTAGCCTCCTCAGGCAGTGACCCCCACATCTCCTCTAGCTTAGCTACCTTCTCTAATCCCCATACTTCATTAGTAAGACTTATCACTCTCATTTTCTCCACCTCCTTCTCTGATTTGTTAGCTTTCTTCAAACTCATATGCTTGCCCAGGGGTGTTCGCGGAGGCCCGCCCGCCCACCCCTTTTATTATTTTATTTTGTTTTTCTGTAAGTGCAATTTGTTTAGGAACTCATGCAGCAGGACTAAGAACCCAAAGCTCTTCCCTTAGCTCTCGACATAGAACTCCCGTAATGGCTCGCCTCGTCCTTGCCCGACTAAGTCTTGTAGCCTTTGGCTTTATGCTCGTGTGCTAGAAATCAGCGACTACTGCTCTGGAACCCAGCTCTTGTTCATAGTGCCATGCTTCACAGATGTCCTTTTCTTTTCGCCATTTGGCGAGACAACAGTGACGAAGTAGGTTACATCCAGACCCTTCCTCCCCCGTTTTGCCCTGCTCGTAGTGATAGTCCCACTCCAGCCAGCGAAGTTTCCACTGAGCATCTTTATCTTGGTCCCGCCAGGCAAAACCATGGCACTCTCCACTGGCTCCACCTTCCCTTGACGCCTTTTCCTGACGGTTCTAAGCCCCTCTGTGTGCACCTTCTGTGGACTGATGAACTGCTCGACCGAGTCTCTAAGCCCATTTTTCTCTAATGTCTCGAGCATCTTCGTGTTGCCAAGCTCCAATCTCATCATGTTCAAGACGGTCTTTATATATTGCGCAGTCTTCCGCCTTTCCTCGCTAAGCGCTTTAATCTGTGCATCAACTTTTTTCAACTGCTCCACAGCGCCTCGCAGTTTCAAGACAAGGTAGGTATCCACCCCATCCCGATCTAGGTCATCCTTTTGGATATCGAACATTTCTCACCTCCGTATTCGTGTTCTTACACCGAGTCTCGTCCTACGCACTTGGGCGTAAGCACCATAAACAATATTATACAAATCCTGTGCACTGATCAAACGGATTTTAGCTCAATAAATGAGCACTGCCTTGCTCGTTAAACCTGATGAGCGAACAGAACTTGTGCTATCCGTGCAATCGCTTGAACTTTTCCATCAGCTGTTCTTTCGTTTCCTGGTGGTCAGGGTCGGGCACGATGCACTCTACTGGGCAAACAGGTTGACATTTGGGCGAATCCGCAATTCCCACGCACTCCGTGCACTTTTCAGGGTCTATAACATAGATCGGGTCTCCAGGGCTTATCGCGTGGTTGACATCGCATTCCTCGACACACACATCACACGCAGTGCAATCTTCTGTAATCTTTAGAGCCATATTTCACCTCCCAAAAAACCATAAGGCGGCTAAACCGCCGCACCCGCCTGAAGTTTCTATTTTTCGCTTTGACTTTGTCAAGAGCAAATCTCAATCTATCAATATATTCAAGCGGAAGTTATGCGCTTGTGCATTTTTTGCTATTCAGAAAACTTCTAGATTTATCAGTTGCGCGAGCGCTGTTCATATTACATAATATTGCGTGATGGATTCACGGTTTTCGCCATTCAAGGTCGAAGAAGGCTTGTGGTTTGGAGGCGCTCCATCCACTGAACAGGACTATATCTACTTGAAACACCTTGGCGTGACGCACATAATAGTCCTCCAAACACGCGAAGAGTCCATGCTTGCCTATCTTAGACCTGAGGTCTCGTTTGCCATCTCTTCGTCGCTTGGGATGGTGGAAACGAGGTTGCCTATCGAAGATTTGAACCCAAAAGATTTGAGGGCAAAGATCAAAGAATATGCGTCTTATTTAGTGGATTTGCGGGCTCGTGGCGCTTCTTGTTTTGTGCACTGTGCCTACGGGATTAATCGCTCACCAACATTGGTCGCTGCATATCTTGCCCTGTCCCGCGGGCTCGCCCCTGAAGATGCTTGCGCCCTCGTGCAAGAGATATCTCCATCGTCCAAGCCTGACGAGGAGGCGGTGAGAGTTGCGACCTCGGGGCGTTCTCCCCGCATTTAGCGGGTTTTCTTAGGCTTTTCTTCTGGTGTTCCTTTTGCCTCCTGCCTCGTGTTTATGTCAACCTTGATGTGTATATCAAAGGAAAGCCCTGCAAGCACCTTCTGGATTTCGCCTGCAATATCAATGCTTTGCAAGAACCTTGTGAGCTCTTTCGCAAAAGCCTTGACCGCTTCACTTCTCATAATGGCGAGCTCTCGCAGGACGGTTTGTCCGACCTCTTTTGGCACTATTCCAGCAACCAGCGCCTTCAGCCCGTCCTCGGAAGACAGGATTGACTTGATCGAAGAAGACACCGCCTTCCTAGCCAAAGAAGACAAACTATCACCTTTATCTGCTCCTTCTATCTTTTCGTCCTGAGCCATCGTCTGCTCCTGTTGATAGACCTTTTTTAATCCACAGCGCAGGGAAACAAAAGTTATGATATAATAACATGCCTTTCGAGGACGCGCCACCACAAGGAGGCAAAGGTGAAGGAACTTTTGAAAAAGATTTTTGGCACTAGAAACGAGCGCAATCTAAAGCGGATGAGACCCATCGTCGCAAGGATAAACGAACTCGAGCCAGAGATGCAAAAGAAAAGCGACGAGGAGCTCAAAGCGCTTACACCTATTTTCAGAAAAAGGCTTGCTAGTGGGGAAACCCTCGATGACATCTTGCCAGAGGTTTTTGCTGCTGTTCGGGAGGCATCCAGGCGCACTTTAGGCATGAGGCACTTCGATGTCCAGTTGATCGGGGGGATTGCACTGCACAGGGGCATGATCGCCGAGATGAAAACAGGGGAAGGGAAGACCCTTGTTGCAACGCTTGCCCTCACCTTGAATGCACTAAGGCCTGACCCCAACAACCCAGAGCGTGGCATGGGGGCACATCTGGTTACTGTAAACGACTATCTTGCAAAGAGGGATGCAGAGTGGATGGGACCTATTTATAGGGCACTTGGGCTTAGTGTAGGCGTTATTGTGCATGGGCTTTCAGACAGAGAGAGACAGGAAGCCTATAACTGCGACATCACCTATGGCACGAACAATGAGTTTGGATTTGACTATCTGCGTGACAACATGAAGTTTTCTTTGGCTGACATGGTTCATCGCTATTATGACTTTGGCACAGTGGACGGGCAAAGAAAGGTGTTCCATTATGCGATTGTGGATGAGGTGGACTCGATATTGATTGATGAGGCAAGGACACCTCTGATCATCAGTGGTCCCGCAGAGGAATCTTCCGAGATTTACTATACCGTGAATGCGATTATTCCCATGCTGAGGCGAGACGAAGACTTCGTCGTGGACGAGAAGGCGCATTCAGTGATGCTTACAGAAAGGGGGATCGAGAAGGTGGAAAAGCGCTTAGGTCTTGGGAATCTTTATGACCCTGAAAATGTCGAAATCCTGCACCATGTAAATCAGGCACTCCGAGCGCACTACCTATTCAAGAGGGATGTGAATTATGTGGTCGAAGACGGGAAGGTAATCATCGTGGACGAGTTCACGGGGAGGAAGATGCCTGGCAGGAGGTGGAGTGACGGCTTGCATCAGGCGATCGAGGCAAAGGAAGGGCTGAAGATACAAGAAGAAAATCAGACCTTAGCAACTATTACATTCCAGAACTATTTTCGGCTTTATCATAAACTTGCTGGCATGACAGGCACAGCAGACACAGAGGCTGAAGAGTTCGAAAGGATATACAATCTCGAGGTGCTTATTGTGCCCACGCACAAGCCCATGATAAGGCGGGACGAAGATGATGTCGTCTATAAGACAGAGAGGGCGAAGTTCATGGCTGTGGTTCAGGACATAAAGGACTGCTATTCGAGGGGGCAGCCTGTTCTTGTGGGCACAACATCCGTAGAAAAGTCAGAGCTTTTGAGCAGACTCTTGAAAAAAGAAGGGATTCCGCATAGTGTTTTGAATGCAAAAAATCACGCACTCGAGGCTGAAATCATTGCGCAGGCAGGAAGGAAGGGGGCAGTTACCATCTCTACGAACATGGCTGGGCGTGGGACAGATATCGTGCTTGGCGGGAATCCAGAGGGATTGGCAAAGGTGGCTGCAGGCGGAGACCCTGAGAAGTATAAGGAGTTGCTCGAGAAGTTTAGGGTTCAGTGCCAGAAGGAAAGGGAAGAGGTCGTTGCCGCTGGAGGGCTTAGGGTCATTGGCACGGAAAGGCATGAGTCGAGAAGGATAGACAATCAGCTCAGAGGGCGCTCAGGAAGACAGGGAGACCCTGGTTCGTCAAGATTTTATGTGTCGCTAGAAGACGACTTGATGCGAATCTTTGGGGGGGACACTTTGAAGAACATCATGGACAAACTGAATGTGCCTGACGACGAACCAATCGTGCACAGGTGGGTCACAAAGTCTATCGAGAGCGCACAAAAACGGGTGGAAGCACACAACTTCGAGATAAGAAAGAACCTGCTGGAATATGACAATGTCATGAATCAGCAAAGGCAAACCATATACGATCTGCGTCGTCGAATACTGGAGGGAAGGGAAGTCCACAAGATGATACTGAACGCCATCGAACAGGTGGCATTGATGTATCTGGATAAATATTGCCCAGAGTCCGTAAACCCCGAGGAGTGGGACTTTGAGGGGCTTGTAACAGAGATAAAAAGAAACCTTGGACTTAGGCTGGACATAACAGAAATAAAGGGCGACCCAGACAAGGTGGCAGATAAACTGGTCAAGACCCTGCAAGATGCTTATGAACAGAAATGTCAAGCGATTGTGAACAAACTTTTGGATATGAGGCTACCTTTGCCTGTCGAGGAGGCTCAAGAGGGGTTTGACAGGGAACAGTGGGAGAAGGACAGGGAGAGACTCCGTGAGGAAATATTGAAGAGCTGGGCTTCATACGAGGCGGAGCGCTATCTTGCAACCATTGATGCACTATGGAAAAATCACTTGTATGCGATGGACCATTTGAGGGAAGGGATATATCTGGAGGCTTATGCCCAGAAAGACCCGAAAATCTTATACAAGAAGGAAGGGTTTGAGCTTTTCAAGAGACTTCTGGACATGATAAACGAACAGATCGTGACGATTTTGTTTAGGGTCGAGGTGCGAGGGGAGTCTGACATGGTCATCCAGAGGCGCAGAAGGCAAGTGGCAATGGTTTATGGGAGGGGTGCGTTGCCTGGGCAGATGACAAAGGTTGAAGGGCAGCAGGGTCAAGGAGGGGCGAGCGGTTCTAGTCCTGCAGACTTCAAAAAGGTTGGTAGGAATGACCCATGCCCTTGTGGGAGTGGGAAGAAATATAAAAAGTGTTGTATGCCAAAACATCAGGCTTCTGGGTTGGTTTGAGGTACTGATGTTGTCTTTTTTGAGCTGGAGGTTTTGCAATGTATGAGACTTCAGACATCAGGAAAGGGCTAAAGATCAAAATGGATGGTGACCCATGGATGGTTGTTGACTTCCAGTTTGTCAAGCCTGGGAAAGGGAATGCGTTCACAAGAACAAGGCTCAAGAACCTGAAAACAGGGCAGGTACTGGAAAAGACATTCAAGAGCGGTGAGAAACTGGAGCCAGCGGTATTCGAAGAAAGGCAATGTGTGTATATGTATGCGGACGGCGGAAACTATGTGTTCATGGACAAGAACGACTATGAACAGATACCTGTTCCTGCTGATGTCGTTGGAGACAGTGCGAACTTCTTGCTGGAAAACACCGAGTGCACCTTGCTTTTCTACGAGGGGCGTGCGATGGGTGTGGAACTTCCAACCTTTATCGATGCGGAGGTTGTGCGCACAGAACCTGGCGTGAAGGGTGACACAGTTACTGGCGCTACAAAGCCTGCTTACATTGCGACTGGAGCGCAGATCGCTGTGCCTTTGTTTGTGAACGAAGGTGACATCATTAGGATTGATACAAGGGACGGCTCTTATGTAGAACGGGTAAAGCGCTAGGGCATGCCATTCGACCTTGAAAGACTTTCTGCAAGGGCTCGGCTTTTGTTGAGGGCAAGGGCAAGGATAGTTGACCTGATCCGACAGTGGTTCGATGAAAACGGCTTTTTAGAGGTCGAAACCCCGTGCCTCTGTCGCTCACCTGGTTTTGAAACCCACATTGATGCATTCGAGGTTAGTGGGGGGCGAGTGCCCCTGTTCCTTGCTACAAGCCCAGAGTTTTTCATGAAAAGGCTTTTGAGCGCAGGGTTGGACCGTATATACCAGATATGTAAGGTCTTCAGACGGAACGAGACAGGCGAACACCACAACCCAGAGTTCACCATGCTCGAATGGTACAGAAAGGACGCTACATATGTGGACATCATGGCTGATTGCGAGAACCTCTTGTGTGAGGTTTCTTCTAGGTTTTCAAAAACGCAAGAGGCAAAAGACCTTGGGGTTCAAGTATTGTTGAAAGCGCCATTTGCTAGAAGGAAATTCAGTCAGGTATTCGAGGATTGTGGGGCTCTGGAGGCAGTGAAACTGCCTGTTGCAGAAAGGCTTCAGGTGTTTGTGGAAAAGGTTGAGCCGTTGATTGGGCGCAGGGCACCAGAGTTCATTTATGACTACCCAAAGGACATGGCTTCCCTTGCCAGGATAAGGAAAGGGTCGGACGAGGTCGCGGAAAGGTTTGAACTTTACGCATTTGGGCTTGAGCTCGCCAATGGCTTCACCGAGATTACGGACAGCGAGGAGTTTTTTGCCAGATACATGGATTTTTCAAAACAGCGAGAAGCGATGGGCTTGCCTGCTTACGACCCAGATTGGCACTATATACGGATGCTAAAGGAAGGGCTTTTGCCTCCGTGCGCTGGCGTTGCTATGGGGATTGACAGGGTCATAATGCTATTGTGCAACGCTAAGTCAATAAAAGAAGTGATGGCATTTCCGTTCGATACTTTGTAATGCCCTTCTCAGACCCGCCTATAGCTTCGCCCAACGAAAGGGTGTGTCTCGAGCGGGAAGAAGCGGCTTAGGTGTTTCATAAAACACAAACACTCCGGGGCTAAAAAGTAAAAGTTTTATCGAACGATACCCGTTTCACGGATCGTGATTTATCAAGGTGCGTCCCTGGTCAACTGACAAGACACGGACACTTAGAGTTTCCTGAAGATAGCTGCACACCTCGCGGGTGTAGTCGCTATCCTCGCTGACAAGCAACTTATCCTTGCTTCAAGAGGCTACACCCACGAAAGGCAGATCGGATGGGTCGAACTTCATCTTGAGCAGTGCCTGTTTGTACCGAGCCGCTAACTTGCCAGAATGCCAAACGAACCTCTTGTCTCGCACAATCCTCTTGAACCACTCACTAAGAACACGGTCCCTCGTTTTTTCAAGGCACTTCTCATACTCTTTCCAAATGTGTCCCTCCTTGTCAAAAGCGACACAGTGCTTATCTAGCACAGACAGAAGGAAGTGAAGGGCATCAAGGTCAGTTTTTTCGGGAACCTTATAAAGGACGCAGGTATCAACCGTCCATTCGATCATTACAAACCGCTGTCTCTCTTTTTCTTCCGCTCGCTGACCGCTTTCATGTGTTCGACCGCCTCGGTGAGGCCTTCCTCGAAAAACCCTGACGGGATAGGCTCGGTTAGGTGGCCATATTCGTCCAGCTCAATACGTTGGATCTTTGTTCCGTCGCTTGTCGGTTCGAAGTAATAGACCGCAACATTTTTGGCCAAGGCACCGCCATCAGACTCAGCAATACGACGCTGGATCCGTGCCAACAGATGCTCGCTATGAGTCTCGACGATGACCCGAGTTTGACCCTGTATTGCGGTCTTAAGCAATAAGTCACCTAGGACCGCTTGAGCTCTAGGATGAAGATGAATCTCGGGTTGTTCAATTAGCAGCAAGCTGCCAGGGGGAGCATAAGACGCTTGAACGATCAATGGCAGAATCTGGGAAGCGCCGAACCCAACATCGGAAATATTCACGGGCAACTTAGAATGCGGGTCGACGAACAGAATTTGGTAATGGTCGCTTTTGCCGAGCCGCTGCAACCGAAGCTCATTCGCGATACCGAAGGCCTTGAGCCACTCGTTGATCCTGGTTAGTATGTTGTGACGCTTGCGTTTGGTGCGTGACACAAACCACAAGACATCAGCTGCCCGTTCACCTCGCACACCCACATCAGATGGGGCTTGGCCACTTACAACATACGCCCGCTGGGGATGTTCACGAAGAGGACCAAGATACATCATCCGCCGCAGTTCAGCCCGAAGCGCAGCCATTCCTATCAATAGAGTAAGAGTGTATCTGGTTTTGCCGTCAGAGACCTCGACCACAGCTGCCCTCAGAGAAGACAATCTTTCCGCTGTTATTCGCTCCCCTCCTGGCGCTGGTCCGCCTTTCAGGGATTTGACGACAACTTCATATCCACCTTTGTCCTGTCTGTGGATAGTCTCCTCCCAGCTCTCTCCGAGGCGCGTAGAACTCTCACATAGGTGGATTTGTGTAGTTTTCCTGTTATATTTCCACTTCACCCAGAATGCTATCGGCCACGGAAGTAATGTCAGCGATCTTGGCACCGGAGACTTTGGCGCGGTAAACTCTAGAGTAACCTCAATCTCTCGTTTCCACTCGTGCCTGAACACAAAATCGGGATAAGACCCAAGATGCACCCAACCATCGTTGGGGGCAAAAGCGGTGTCAGCGTCCGTGCTTTCCGCGGTCTGGCGAAGGGCTAACAGAAGGTGAAGGATACTGCTCTTCCCCGAAGAGTTTGGACCAAGAAAGAGGGTCAGCGGACGGACCTCTATGTCGCCTGTATCCTCGAAGCATCTGAAGTTCTTGACGCGAAATTTTTCTAGCATCTCTAAATCACCGCCCCACTGACCAAAGTGGCTTAGGAAGGTCCCTGCCTCATGAGGGACCCCATGCGCAGATGTAGTATCACTGCGCTTTCAACATTTGTCAAGTCTCGGTTGCTGCTAGACGAAACCGCGCTTCTTCGATGACTTCAGGCTATTGCCCCTGGTTGTCCACCCTTATATGCAGTTCCCTGAGTTGTTTTTCTGACACCTCGGAGGGAGAGCCAGTCATCAGGCACTGGGCGCTAGTGGTCTTGGGAAAGGCAATCACATCCCTTATGGAGGATGCGCCACAAAGGAGCATCACGATCCTGTCCATGCCAAGTGCGATGCCACCGTGTGGGGGGGCGCCGAGCTCCAGTGCTTCAAGAAGGAACCCAAACTTTTCTTTTGCCTCGTTTTCGTCAATGCCAAGCACCCTGAAGACCCTGTCCTGAAACTCCCGTTTGTAGTTTCTTATGGACCCGCCACCAAGTTCAATCCCATTCAAAACCACATCGTAACTAAGTGCCTTTACTGAAAGAGGATCGCTTTCAAGTTTGTCCATGTCTTCGAGCCTTGGGCTTGTAAAGGGATGGTGCATTGCAACTGGTCTTTGCTCTTCTTCATCCCACTCGAACATCGGGAAATCCGTAACCCACAAAAACGCAAGTTCCGAGTTTTGCCTTAGCCCTAGTTTGTCTCCAACGAACAACCTAACAGCGCCCATCGCCTTCAGAGCATTATCCTTTTTGTCCCCCACCAAAAGCACTAAGTCGCCCTTTCCTGCCCCAGTCCTTTCCACAAGCACTTGTCTTTCTTCGTCCGACAAGAACTTTGCAAGCGGTCCTTCAAACCCCGCTTCTCCAACCCTTACCCATGTAAGCCCTTTTGTGCCAAACTCTTTCGCCACCTCTGAAGCCTTTTCTATGTCTTTCCTCGAAAACCCCTCCTTTCCTTGCACCACAAGCCCAATCACCTTCCCACCGCCCTTCAAAACTTCCTGAAACCCTAGAAACTGCGTCCTTTGGAACACATCAGTCACATCCTTCAAAAGCATTCCAAAGCGCAAGTCAGGCTTGTCAGAACCGTAGTTTTCCATTGCCTCGTCGTAGGTCAGCCTCGGGAACGGAGTCTTTACTTCAATATCTAGCACCCCTTTCCAGATAGAAGCCAGAAGCCCTTCTGTTATTCGCATGATGAGGTCTTTAGTCGGGAACGAAACCTCTATGTCAATCTGGGTGAACTCTGGTTGCCTGTCAGCCCTCAGGTCCTCGTCCCTGAAGCACCTAGCGATCTGATAATACCTGTCAAATCCAGCAACCATCAATATCTGCTTGAATGTCTGAGGGGATTGAGGGAGTGCGTAGAAACAACCAGGATGTATTCTGGATGGCACTAAAAAGTCCCTTGCCCCTTCAGGTGTGCTCTTCATCAGAATCGGCGTCTCTATTTCGACAAACCCCTGACTTTGCAGGTATTCCCTGGTCACTTGATTGACTTTTGCTCTCAACAATAGGTTTCTTTGCATCACAGGACGGCGCAGGTCTAAATAGCGGTATGTAAGCCTTGTGACCTCTAACGCATTTATCTCGTCATGTATTGGAAATGGCAATGGCTTGCAAGTATTTAGCACTTCAATCTCTTCTGCGCTAACCTCGATGTCCCCTGTCGCCATCTTCGGGTTTCTGTTCGCACCCCTGTCCACAACTACCCCTTTCACCTTCAAAACACTTTCAACCTTTATCCCCTTTGCCGTGCTATAAAGGCCTTCCTGCTCTGAAGAATCCACCTTCACCTGCGTAATGCCATATCTATCGCGCAGGTTTATGAACACGCATCCCCCGTGGTCTCGGACTGATGCTGCCCAACCCATCAAGACAACCCTTTTTCCAACATCTCCAAGCCTTAGTTCCCCACATGTATGAGTCCTTTCTTCTGTCATGTCCTCACCTCACAAAACGACTGAAAGTTCTTCATCCCCAAAGTATTCAAGATATTCTTTCCAGACGCCTTCGCACTGATTGTTCAAAGCGCACCTTTTACATCTTTGTGGTTTTGCCTTCTCCTCTTCTACCCTGTCTTTGCTCCAGTTTCTTGCATCCTGGTCAAGTTGCTTGACAATACTTGACACAGCCATTCCATAGTAAAGTTCGGATGCGCAGCGTGAGTATTCCCCTAAAAGGCACAGAGGTATTCCCTCGGTTACAACCTCAGCACCATGTCGCTCTACTGTTTGAAATACCCGAAAAAGTTCGGGCATTACCTCTGAAAGTTTTGGGACAACCCCTAGATAGTCCTTTCCCGCATTCCCTAGACCATGAGGAAATGTCAGGTTCAGCCTTCTTACGCCTTCCCACAAAATCTTTTCTGCAAGGGCTTGAAGGTCGCCAAGATTCTTTCTTGAGATCACGACCTTTGCAGTAACCGTCTCGCCTTTTTTTATCAGGTTCCTGATCCCGCCAATGGTCTGCTCGAACGAGCCCTTAGCCCTCGTAACTGCATCGTGCACCTCGGCGCATGAGCCATGTATCGCAACCACAAACCGAACGCCCATCCCAGACAAGGCATCGCAGACCTTGTCGTAAACCAAAAGCCTTCCATTAGTCTGGATGCCCACCTTCAACCCCTCACCCCTTGCAAGCCTTACAAGAAGTGGCAAATCCTTCCTCAAAGTTGGCTCTCCTCCAGTGAAGGTCACGACATGGACGCCCTGATGTTTAGCCTCGACTATCTCTTTGACCACCTCTTGTGTCGTTCTGAACCCCTTCCTCCCCAAAGCCCTTGCCCTTTCACGCTGGTCAGCAACAACGCAGTGGATACAGTTGTTGTTACAATCGTATGAAAGTTTTAGATCTAGGTGTGTAAACCTTCCACTTATGCTCAAATGACCACATCCCTCAAGAACCGTGCAGCGTCCTCTGGAGGGGTCGGGTTTATATAGAATCCTGTCCCCCATTCGAACCCTGCTGTTTTTGTAAGTCTTGGCAGTATCTCGAGGTGCCAGTGCCAGTCGAGTTCAATGGTTGTCCAGTATCCAGGTCGCCTCGGTTTCTGATAATAGGCAGGCGAGGTGTGTAGCATGTAGTTATAAGGCGGGTCACCAAGGCTTTTCCTGAGCCTCTGCAACACCTCCCGCAAGTGCCTTGCAAGGTGGAAAAGATTTTCGTCGCTTTCCTGACCAAAGTCGTGGAAATGCTTTCTAGGTGCAACCGTAACCTCGAACGGGAATCTGGATGCATACGGGCACCAGCTCACAAAATGCGGGTCTGCCACAACTATCCTCGAATATGTCTCGAGTTCCTGCGCAATGATGTCGCAAAATATACATCTCTCCTTTGCTACATAGTGTTCTCTTGCGCTTTCCAGTTCCACTGCTACCGTCCTTGGGGTGATGGGCGTGGCGATGACCTGAGAGTGCGGATGTGCAAGCGATGCCCCAGCCACAGACCCTTTGTTCCTGAACACAAGCACATATCTGAACCTCGGGTCTTTTTGTAGGTCAACGATTCGGTCTCGATACATCTTCAAGACATCAGCGATGTCTTCCAGAGGCAGGTCAGATATGTCTTTGTCGTGCTGAGGTGTTTCGATGATAACCTCGTGAGCCCCTATGCCGTTCATCCTGTCATACTGCCCCACAGCCCTTCTATCAAGTTCACCTTCAATGCGCAACGCTGGAAACTTGTTCGGAACAACACGCACCTTCCAGCCCGGTCCGTTAGGCTTTGTATCTGGCGGTCTAAGAACCCTGATTTCTGGGGGGGTCATGTTTTCATTTCCGTAACAAAACGGGCACTTACCATCCCCCATTGTCTCGCGCTCGACCGTAAAGTCCGATGGTCTTCGAGCCCTTTCTGTCGCAATGATTACCCATCTCCTTTGAACTGGATCGTGTCTTAGTTCTGGCATACATACCCCCAAAAAGTTTTAGACAAACCAGTTTTCGAGGTCAAAATCCCTTGTCACTGCTTCGAAAGATATGACAGAATCCCATGGGAACCTTTCAAGCTCCAACGCGCCTTTCCCCAAGACTATATAGAACTCCACAGTGAATCTATGCTGTTCCTTCAGATTTATGTCAATCTCAGTGAAGGGGATCTTCATCTCGAGCACATCGAATACCTTTGCTTGAGCCGTTGAAACAGCCTGCCCTTTGTTGTCCTGAACCACGCAGGAATCGCCACACGACGCTATACGGAAGGTCTTTTCTATTGGCTTTATGAATACCACCTTGAACCACGAATCGCCATTCAAAAACTCGCTCAGAGCCCGAAAGCCGTCCGCCCTTATATAGATGTTCTCTCTGTCAAACCCGTAATGAACACAAGCGAGGATGGGTTCAAGCCTGTGCACAGACCCATGCTGGAACTCGCACTTGCCAGCGCCAGTCCACTTGTAGAAACTGTCTCGTCTTCCCGTGATTTCAGGCGATATGTAGGCAGTGGGGCGGCTGCCAACTGCCTCTATGCCGTTGCCCTCCAATGGTCTATCAAGATACTGGGGTGGGGGCAAAGAGGCTTTTTGATACACTGCCTTCAGATTCTGTCTGAAAAGATAATCAAACTCTTTCTTGTATTGGGATGCATGCCCCTTTCCGAACCACCAGAACCAGTCAGACGCTTCTGCCCGCAAGAGATAGCAGGGTTTATATGTGCCTGCCTGTTCATCATGACCGTGGATGCCGCATTCTACATGGGCAACATCCCGAACAACCTGATAAGCGTGAGCAAGGTATTCCCAAGCCTTGTTCTTGACCGGGTCGCCTATCCATGTATCGAGGTTACCATTGATCCATGACCCTGTTGCCACATGCTCGAGTTCCTCGGTAACCGCAAACCTTTGCAGGTATTCGGAAAGGGTTACAGGCTCAAGAAAGTCCGCATTTTCGATGGCTGTGTAAAGTGCGTCCAAAAATGGGAACCCGCCATCTGGATAATACTCCCACGCATTTTCGCCGTCCATTGCAATAAGCAAAAGCGCACTCTCGTCCCTTGCCTCATCTGCCCTAGCCTTTGCCTGCAAGATAAAGTGCTCGACGGACTTTTCGTTTGGCCACCTGCTATAAACAAAGCCGATGAAATCGGATAGGACACGGTCCCTGAAGAAAAGCACAAGACCGTTGTGCCTAAACGGCATGAACCTTTCTTCCTTCGATATTTCACCACCAAGGCTCTTCCTAAGGATTTCCTCGTCAGTTGCAATCCAGTGAACCCTGTTTTTCAGTATCTCGATGACTGCCTGTGACACCGCCCCTTCTGGAGGCCACATCCCTTCAGGGCGAAAGCCAAAAATCTTCTCGAAATAAGAAAGCCCAATAGTAATCTGCCTTTCAACTTCTTCGGGTGCAGAAAAGCGTGCGGATGGCAGTTGGCAGTAAGGGTTTGCCTCGATTGCCTGCGAGTTAGAATATAGAAGGGGCAGCAAGGGATGATAGAAAGGACTTGTGCTGACCTCTATCTTTTTGGCTAAATGCAACTTCTTATACAAGGGCACGATCCCCCGAATCAACTCTTTTCCTTTTTCGAGCAAGACTCGCTTATCGTCCTCGTTGAATCTCTTTCTTTTTGATGTAATCTCTTTTATGGCAGGGTCCTTTTGCAAGGTTTGCCCGCACCACGCAAGCAGGAAAAGGCAACTAAGGTCACGGAAATGTTCTATTTCCAGTGAATCCAGGGCATCTTGAATGCTCCCTTGTGCCCTGAAGAAGTCGTAAAGCTGTTTATAGCGCGGGAATCTATTTATGAGCGTCTCTGGACAGCCGAAAAAACACAGCCTTAGCACCGAAGCCTTTTCTTTTTCGCTCATCCTTTCAGCATCACGCATCAAGAGTTCCAGAGTCTGGTCTTTGACTGTTCCATTTTGATACTGCTGTAACTGCTCGAGCAGGCACGGTGTAAGGTTAAAGTTTGCCTTCATTCGGGGATGTCTTTCTAAAAGGGCAGCCATGTCATAGTAATCTTTCGTGGCATGTAGGTACACCCATGGCAAGAGAAAAGTCCCTGTAGATGCGTCTTCGTAAGGTGGCTGATGCATGTGCCACAAGAAGGCTATGTTTATTTTCCTTGCCATGCTTCCCTCTTTTTTGACATCCAGAGCGCCAGCATTGGGCTTCTAAGCAAACTAAGGCAACGCCCTTCGAAACCTTCAGGTTTTTATCACCCCTGAAGTTTCGGCGGGTAGTGTAGCAAAATTTTCCTTGTTCCGCTATTTTTGCAAGTAGTTATTCATCCTGCTCAAGCTCTTCAGAAGTGGGCGTGGGCGCAAGTCCGTATTTTGCAAGTTTGTAACGGAAACTCCTGAAAGATATGTTGAGGAGCGCAGCAGCATCCTTCTTCACCCCTTTCGCCTGACTAAGGGCGTTCAGCAGTAAGCGCCGCTCAACCTCTGCAAGGACGGACTCCATGTCAACCCCATCTTTTCCTACCTTTGTGACCTGATCGATCGCAGACAACGGGGACGCCTTCTCGCCTTTCATGTGTTCGGGCAGGGCATCCATCGTTACCAGCGGTCCAGTCGCAAATGTGACAGCGTGTTCGATTATGTTCTCAAGCTCTCGCACATTCCCCTTGTAGTTCCAGGACATAAGCCGTTCCATCACATCTGGCGCAAATCCTCTGACATCCTTCGATAGTTCCTTGCGAAACTTTTCGAGGAAGTGTGATGCTAGATAAGGGATGTCCTCGCGGCGCTCCCTCAGGGGTGGCAAGTGTATGTGAACAACATTTAGCCTGTAAAAAAGGTCCTCTCTGAACCTTTGAGCCCTTACCGCTTCAACTAAATCCTTGTTCGTGGCAGCGACAACCCTGACATCTACCTTTACTTCCTTCGTGGAACCGACTGCCCTTATGGTGTGCTCTTGCAGGAAGCGCAAAAGTTTTACCTGCATCGCCAAAGAGAGTTCGCCTATCTCATCCAGAAACACCGTTCCCCCATTTGCGGTTTCTAAAAGCCCCCGCTTCGAGGTATGAGCCCCTGTAAAAGCCCCTTTGACATGACCAAAGAGTTCTGATTCCATCAAGGTGTCTGGGATAGCAGCGCAGTTCACCACCACAAAAGGACCAGTTTTGCGTGCCGAGTTGAAGTGGATAGCCCTAGCGACAAGTTCCTTGCCTGTTCCACTTTCGCCTGTTATGAGTACGCTTGTCTTTGTAGGCGCAACCCTCGCGATTGTCTCGAATATCTGCTGCATCTTTGGCGTTTTCCCTATGATCTGATCAAATCGGTATCGTTCGAGCAGGGCCCGCCTGAGTCTTATGTTTTCTAGGGAGAGGGCACGCTTTTCCAGGGCTTTTTCTATCGTGACTGCAATCTCTTCTAGTTTGAAAGGCTTACCCACATAATCGAAAGCGCCACCTTTCATCGCCTCGATCGCAGTTTCCACAGTTGAATATGCGGTAATCACGATGACCTCGGTTTCAGGTTGTTCACGCTTGACATGCGACAGGATATCAAGCCCGCTTTTTTGCCCCAGTTTGAGGTCTGTCAAAACAAGGTCGAAGGAGGCATCGTTCACAAGAGAGATGCCTTCTTCGAAACTGGACGCAACCGCGACCTCGTGACCCTGTTTGCGCAAGAACATCGCAAGCACTTCACGAAGCGATGCATCATCTTCTACAAGAAGGACGCTAGCCATGGTGAGCCATCTGGACGGATTTTGCGGAACAAAAAGGGGAGCGGGAGACGGGATTCGAACCCGCGACGTCAACCTTGGCAAGGTTGCACTCTGCCAGCTGAGTTACTCCCGCATTCCAAAAAGCCATTATTTTAATTACGGATATTTCAAAGATTGTCAACAGGATTTTGTCGCTGGGCTGACAGATTCAGATGTCAATAATGCCCTAAACCACAGCAAATCCTAGTCGGACGAGCATAGCGAAAAGGAGGGCGACAAGGGTGCTCGAAAGGGCACTAAGTAGTGCTATGCGCAAGCCCAACTCCTTTTTCATTACAGTGAAGGTCGCAAGACAGGGGATGTAGAAGACGACGAATGTCACGAATGTGAAGATTTGACCTGGAGAAAGGATGGATAGATAGTCCTCTGTGCCAAGCGCTTCGGAAAGAAGGGTTAGCGTCAGTTCCTTTCGCAAGAAGCCGAAGAAGAGGGTGATGCCTGTTTCTTCAGGAAGCCCAAGGGCAGAGGCAGTGAGGGGTTCGAATAAGTGGTTTATGAGTGAATCTACGCGGAGGAATGAAAGAACCGACATAACAACAGAACCTAACACCAATATAGGCCATGCAGAAACTATGAACTCGTATATCCTGAACCATGTCTTTTTCAGAAGCAAAGCGATAGGGGGGAAGTGATAGTCAGGAACATCAATAAGCAAACCTCCTTCTTGCCCCTTCAAAAGCCGTGAAAACAAGGTCGAGATAAGAGCGGTTATAAGGATGTTTACAAAGTAGAATGCAAAAGCATAGATCGGACCGAACAGCGCCCCCACCAATGCAAGGATGACCACGGTTCTGGCAGAACAAATAACAAAAGGGATAAGAAGTGCGGTAAGTATCTTGTCTCGAGGGTTTTCCATAATCCTTGTAGCCATTATCGCTGGCACATTGCATCCATAACCGAGCACGAGCGGAATAATGCTTTTGCCGTGAAGCCCCACTTTGTGCATAAGCCCATCTAAAAGAAAAGCCAGACGAGGTAGATAGCCAACCTCCTCTAGGAAAGACAAAAGAAGCAACAAAGGGATTAGATATGGAAGCACAATGCCAACCCCAGCCTCGATGCCTGACAGAAAGCCAGAAAGAACGAAAGCCCATAACGATGACGAATCTTCTGGCGAAATGTGGCTTTTTATGGTGTCAAAAGGCTTTTCTGTTAGCGAAGCAAGAAAGTCTCCAACAAAGAAGGCAAACGAGAATACCAGCGCGAAGACTAAAAATGCGACCACAAAGCCAAAGAAGGGATGTGTAACGATGCTATCAAGTTTATGTTCGATGTCTCTTTTCTCGCGCCTTTCGACTGTTGCGACCTTTTCGAACAAAGAGAGTGCGACTGCGTGTCTATGGAATGAAAGCACCTCGTCCTCTGGCCAGTCGTGCATCTCTGCCAAATCCTTTCTTGTTTGCCCTGCAAAATCAGCAAGGCTTGCAGATTTTTCCTGAACTTCTTTTTCAACCCCTTCATCCTGTTCAAGCAAACGCAAAGCGTAGTAGCGCCTGTTTGAGCCCAAAGTATCGGGCATCTTCTCGATAAGCCTTTGAACCGCTTCTTCCACATCCTTGTCATATCTTTGCATCTTCGGCACTGAAGCAGAAAAAAGCGCAGCCTCAAGGGTTTCTTTTACGCCCTTACCTGTGGTCGCAATAGTGGGAACGACCTTTACGCCCAAAACTTCTTCAAGTTTTTTTACATCTATCTTGACACCTTTGCGCACCGCCTGATCCATCATGTTTAGACATACGACCATGGGCTTTTGAAGCTCTGAAACCTCCAGCACGAACTCGAGGCTTCTTGCAAGCACGGACGCATCTACCACGCATATAATGCTATCGATATTGTGCGTCATCAGATATCGCCTTGTGACCTCTTCTGCTTCGTCCGCTGGCAAAAGCGAATATGTGCCAGGCAAATCAACCACCTTTGCCTTGTGACCCCTTACTGTAACAGTGGTCTCGGTAATGGCTACCGTGGTGCCAGGATAGTTCCCTGTATCAGCCTTGAATCCAGCGATTGCATTGAAGAAGGTGCTTTTGCCACAGTTTGGTTGCCCAACAAGGGCTACAAGAAAGGGTTCATCTTTTTTGGTCATGACTCACCTATTTCCCCTTTACAGAAAAAGCCCTATGCTCGAGAGAGAGATACAAAAAAATCCCAGCTTTGAACTGCTTTTCTTCATTTAGCACCTCCATCGGTGCGCCCAGGGCAGGCACAATCTGCAACGAGCCCACATCAAAGTCAAGGGCAAAGCGCATTTCAGGGGATATGATAAGGGTGTGGATGTCGTCTCGAACACGATAGCGGTGCAAAACCTCCACCAGAAAGTTCAGAAACGAAAAAGGGGCAAAAACAGGCGCGATCCCTGCGAATGTCTCTATGTCGTGCCTTTGCTTGCAGTCCTTTTTGACCGCACTGAATCTTAGGGTAGTGCCCGCGTTCACATGAACTGCGAAATACCGCCCTATCTCTAAACTGAAAGGAAGCCCTATTTCTATGCCCAAGACCTTGCTTGCATCATCGGCGGTGGATGTAGGCAAGATCAGGGAAAATCTCGGGGCAAAGGCACAGCACTGCTTGAGCACCGCCTGATGGCGGTAGTTCAACATGATATCATCGAGATAGGCTTTTCCTGTTGCCTCGTCTTTCCCTGTGACAATAGTATAACTTAGCTGGTGTGTTTCCGTGGGCACAGGCCATTCTTGCGTGAAACTAAGAGACCATGCGATGTCTTTCTTCGGTCTTAGATAGGTTACGAAGATGTGCTGAATAACGCCAGGCTCCTGATTGTAAGCCTCCTCGAGCAATATAAGATTGTCTCTGATCCTTTCCGGTTCTTTTTGAGTCTCTTCTCGAGCAAAGGCACAGAGGGGTAAAAGAGCCGTCACACACACTGCGTAGAACCGCATGACAAAACCTCCTTTCTTTTTGGGCTCTGGGTGGGACTTTCCCTCTGGCCTCTAGGTTTCTTACTTCAAGCGCCCACGCTCATGGCAGGCGCATTGATGCCCATCTCGCACATTCTTGTCATGCCCATGTGCGGCTGGTCGGACAAGGACGAATCTTTTGCATCTTGGGCATTTGACCTGTATGTAGTTACAAGATGCCTTTGCAAGAAGCCTTCCGCAGAGGCATCTAAGTTCCTTGAAATCGTCGCAAGGGTTCATACCTTCGGGTCTCCTGATTGTTGCAAAGAGGCTTGCTCATCTACTGGCACGACCTCTATCTTTTGCGCCATGCCCCTGCCAAGTGCCACTTTTGTTCCAAGCCTTTTGATCTCTACAAGAACAGGACCATGAAATGGGGCAGACCTTAGAACCAAAAGTTCATCCCCTTCTGTGATCCCCAAGACCCGCAGTGTTTCTAAAAAGCCCCGACCGCATCCTCCATTTCCCCGTCCCCTGTAACCCTGACCTCGCCCTCCAAGAATACCACTTCGCTCGAACCCAACAACCTTTACTACGGTGCCTTGTTTTGCACTAGCGAGGTCCACCGTCCCCTCCATTCAATGTCGCCTAAATGATAATAAGTCTCAATAAGATGTCAAGTAATATTTTCGATCTGGCAAAAAACTTTGCGAAATCGCGAGTGCCAGACATAATTGAAAATATGAAGGTGTGTCATTTATTCACTGTCCTTCTTGTTTGCTTTGCGAGTTTTGCTCGTGCAGAAGAGATCGAGCTAAAGTCTGGAAAAAGGCTTCAGGGGGCAGTTCTGAAGGTCTCGGAAGATGAGATTGTTTTGCTTCAGCAAGTCACGAAGGAAAGGGTTCAGACCACCGAGGACGGGCTGTTTGCAAGACCTTCAGAACTTGCAACCATAAATATTCCCCTTGGTCAGATCGAGCGGATTGGCAGTGCTAGCCCTTCTTCCTTTTCCTCTCTCTTCTCATATAACATTGGTTATCGTTTTGCCTCGACTTTGGACGCCTTTCTAACTGCAGTCTGGGGCATGCCTTTTCTAACCCAGCTAAAAATCTGGGTCGTGTTTGTTGTGACGATGATATTTGGGATTGCAGGGGTACTATTTGCAGTTGGGTTTGCAGTCCCAGGTTCAAAACTTACCTATCTGAGCGCCCTAGTTTTCGTGGTTCTCTCGGGCGCTTTTCTTCTTGCGGTAGCGAAGCTTTCTTTGGCATTGCTTTTATCTTGGGGGGCTTTTGGCAGCACTGGACTTCAGGTTTTGGCGTCTTTGCTGACAATAGCCGTCTTCGGTCTGCTTACGCAACTTCTTTCTCGCTTCAGCTTCATTCATGGGATTGTTGCGATCATCGTGACTAACTTTGCCTTTCAGGGGCTATCTATTGCGCTTTCGAGGGTCTTCAACCTTTGGGCACTTGCCTGAAGGTCGAGGTAGCACATAAGCCGGGTTCTGTTCCTCGCTGTATAGCGAGGTGGCGACCATTCATCTAGAGGTTGTGTTACCACAACCTTCGAGCGACCCGACCCGGGGGTATCGAGCGGGCAACTCACCCCCTGCTTGGTCTTGCTTCGGGTGGGGTTTACCTGCACAGCAGTCACCTGCAATGCATGTGGGCTCTTACCCCACAGTTTCACCCTTACCCCACACGAGGTGAGGCGGTTTGTTTTCTGTGGCACTTTCCTTGGCTTTCGCCACTGGGCGTTACCCAGCACCCTGCCCTGTGAAGCCCGGACTTTCCTCCTGCCAAAGAGGGCAGGCGGTCGCCTGTGCCACCTCGACCATAACAATAATAAAGATTTTCTGCCTATCGCTCAAGGTTCCCGGGGATTTTGAGGGCATTGCACTCCACAAGTCCTGTGCTGTGTGGCATCAAAAGACTGCTCGCCGTCCCTACTCAATAGGGCTAGCAATGCCAAGCCTTTGTCCCAGACTCAAAGAAAATCCACTAAGGTCAAGGTATCGCAACGCTGGTCCCCTTCTGATCACGCACACATCTTTATTTGTTGCCTCGTAGATCTCTCCATCAATCGTGAATCCTTCTGCCCCCTCCATCTTTACTTCCCTCACGACCCTGTTTATGTGTCCGTCCCCCTCATAACCTCCTCTGCACAAACTCCAAAAGTTCTTTGCAATTTCCTTTGTCTTCATGAAGTTTGCAAGAAAAAAGAATCCATCGTTTGTTGCTTCTTTATCGTCGAATACGGTAAACCACAGTAAAAGTTTAGGGGCGGCGGATGCGACGGAGATGCGTAAATCCTTGCGCCCAACCACCTTCCCATCCACAGTTACAATAGCCTGAAGCCTTGGGAAATACTTTCTTTCCTGCTCCTTGCTAAGAAAAGCGCCTATGATGCACGAAGCAGTTACATTGAATGCTCTTGCAGGTGATGGTTCTCCGTTATAGTATTCCTTCAATATCCTGAAGGCTATTCCATTTGCAAAGACTAGCCCATAAAGCGGATAGGGCTTTACAGATGACTCAATGCTCAGGACAGGCAGACTTTGCAAAGGAAGCCCCGTGACATCGCCATTTAGCAGAATCTTGCCCAGAATACGCAGTTCCAGAAGAGGTGAGCGACTGTTTCCAAGGTTGTTTGCAACCATGTTCATCGTCCCCCCGCGCAAGACCATGAGAGGTGGAAATAGACGGGTGTCCTTGCATTGACGAAGCATCTCGGTAAGAAGAAGGTGCAGGGTGCCGTCACCTCCCGAGACTATCAATAAGTCAGTTGGACCCCTGAGGATCTTGTCCACCGCATCAGGCAACTCTGACAGTGTCTCGGTAACATACACATCCGCCTCGTGGATCAAGAGGGTCTCGACCGTGTCTTTGGAAATCTGCTTGCGCTTATTTACACGGGCATTGGGATTTATAAGCACCCTTATGCGTTCAGGTAGAGGCATTTCCATGACCTGAGCCCTCGAAGTGGGTTAGGATTCTTCGCCTTACGGGACAAAAGGCACAAGAAAAAAACCAAAACAGAAGCGCTCATGCACTAATAGCAGTCCAAACCTTCACCACATCTATTCAGAAAGACAGTGATCCTTTTCTGTTCGCCAGGGACTAAATCCTCCCTTTCCTGCCCAACATGCGTGTAGTTGCCATCTATGTTCCTGCCTAGAACTCGCACAGTAATTGTCTGAAGACCTCTAAGTTCACCAACAACGAGCCCCCCTGCACTATAGACCTTTGGGTCTAGCACACAAGGGGCATTATCGGAAAAGAAGAGCGAGCCTAGGCCATCAAACACGAATACATCAACATCTGTTACCTGATTCCCCGCACAATATCCAGTGCCATGCTCGAAGTCCCAGTTTACAATGACATTGGATTTCTTTATTTCAAGGTTTATGGCTGGTCTTACGACATAGGTTTCATCTTTAGTTATCACGATATTGTCCCTTCTGCCCTCGTAAAAACGCTTTTTATCTGCGGTCATACCCTCAAGCTGGATAGAGTAAGTTCCCTCGACAATGTCCCCAATCTCGACACCTTGAGACCCCTTCTCGCATGGCTCGACAATCTCACCTGGCAAGACATTTTGTCCATCTTTTAGCAATACTATGGCAACATCCTTGATCCCCGCTTCATCGCACTGCCTGCCGCCCTGAATCCAGAAGACCTTCAGCCCACCTTTCCCTAAAGACTTTTCGTCTGAACTACCACAACCTACAAGAAAAAGGATAAGGAAAATCTTCTTCATGCAAACCTCCCTTCTTTCAGAAAAGCCAGTAACAGGTTATGATTATAGCATGAAGCATCCTTCAAAGAAAAAAGTCCTTTCCCTTCTTGTGTTCGTGGCAAGTGGAGTCTCGTGTGCTCAAGGAATGGTTTCAGTCGAGGAAGACCATGCACTTCAGCCCATGCTTGCAATGCCAGATAAGCCATTCGGCCCCCTTGACACCAAAGAACCCAAGAAAGACTATCGCAGTAACAAGAAGCCCACAAAACCTGTGTCTGCCGTGCCAGCAGAAAAAAAGCGAAGCGCACAAGACATCTCGGACCAAAAAAAACAGGATTTCGAGAATGACCCCAAAATACCTCTGGTGCAGGGAAAAGAGACCGAAGCCACAAAAGACAAAGAAAGGGTCTTGCGCTCTGAGTTGGTCCAAAGTGCAACCAGACTTCTTGGCGTTGAAGAATCCTTTGATGACAGGTCTTTCATCGGGCACATCCTGAAAGTGTGCGGGCTTACTGGACCAAATGCGGACACGAACGAAATCCTCGCGGAAGACCTGTTTCAAAAAAAGACAGGGAAAGAGATTACAAAGGAGGAAGTCTTACCGGGAGATTTGCTTCTTTTCAAATGCCCCAATGGCTGCGGTGCCCAGACTCGAAAAGGTGTTGGAGCAGGGATTGTTGTGAGGGTTCTGGGGGATTGCATAGAGTTCATCACCTATATGAACCATAAGGTTGTTACTGCCTACTTTGGAACCGAGTGCCAAAAGAAGGTAAACAAGAGTCGCACCATAGAGGAGATACTTGGTTTCCTGTCGCTTGCGAAACCAGGCCCGACCTAAGATATAACCTTCTCTTTGACCTGCTGAAGCACCGCCAGGGCGACCTCCTCGACTGGTTTTGTCCCATCAACAGTTACCCACTCCCCATAGGGATAAGAAGACAATGCATTCCTGTAGGCTTCATATACCCTGGTCAAAGTCTCTTTGTCTTCATAAATGTCTTTGTCGGGTCGAGATGAGGCAATCCTTTTGAGAGCGACCTCGACTGGCACATCAAGGAATATGGTCAAATCAGGGTTTATTGCAAAGCGATTTACCTCTTTTACCCACCCCAACTCTGCATAAAGGCTTTGATATGCCAAAGACGAAAGCACATACCTGTCTGAAACGACAAAAAAACCATCGTCGAGGAAGGGGGTTATTTCGCTTGCTATATGGTCTAGCCTGTCTGCAGCAAACAACAGTGCGACCGCCTTCTGGTCGAAAGGTTGCCCTTTGCCAACCACCCTGCCTCTAAGGATTGCCCTCAGCAAAAGCCCAACTGGACCAAGTGTAGGCTCTTGCGTCGTGACAACTTTGTAGCCCAGGTCCTTAAGGTTTCTTGCGAGCATGGCGCTCTGGGTTGTCGTTCCAGCACCGTCAATCCCTTCCAATACAATGAACTTTCCCCTTTGGTTCATAAACTTCCCTCGTCTTTGCACAGCGCCTCGAATATCTTCATCCCGTCAGGGCAGACCTTTTCAAAGTCTTCATCCGACGGTTCATAGCTTACATCTACATTCTTGTAACGGATAAACAAATCGCTTTTCGTCCTTGGCACATGGATGGCTATGGTTTTAGGAAACGAGCCATCTTCCATCCAGGTGGTCTCCATGCGGTAGAACAGTTTGCCATTTTGAGATACCTCGGTTTTCAAAGGCTTTCCATCCTCTGTAATCCACACCTTTTGCACACCCCCGCCTTCAACCCTGGACTTTAGAAGATAAGCGCCAACCTTTCTGTCAAAGGCGATGGAAAAACCACCTTCAGGGGCAAAGAGCACAGGTATCCCAAACAATGCTGACGCGCTATCTTGAACCTTGAGCCCTGCTGGCAAAAAGCCCTGAAGGTTTTCCTCGCACGCCCTTCCAAGAATGCACTCACTGCGTGCGACATCAAAAAACATAAAACCATCCTTGTCAGCAACTAGGGTTGCAACAAGCTGGTCGGTTGGTGTCCATGCCTCGATCCTCAGCCTCTTTCCTCTTTCTGCAATCAAGAGGACCCTGCCTCTGAAATGACCTGATTTCGAATACCCTTCCATCCTTGCCTCTGCCGACATACCATGGAACTTTGAGCGCCTTTCCTGGAATCGTCTTAGAAGGATGTCAGGGTCGCTTATGGGATTTTCTGGCACAGGATAAAGGTGTGCACTACACGATAGATACAGAGAAAGCCAGAAAAGTTGGACACACCACCACCTTGACACAAGGTCATTCCTGCCGCGGTCCGAGCTTCAAGATTTCCCTTATATCTCTTTTGAAGCCAATCTTTCCTGCCGCGATCTCTCGTAAGGCAGTGACTGCCTCCTTGTTGTCTGTTTCGACAAGGGGCTTCGCATCCTCGAGCAGTTGCCTTGCCCTTTTTGCTGCAAGGATACAAAGGGCAAAACGATTCTCTACTTCGTCCAGGCAATCTTCAATTGTGACTCGTGCCATCTTGCACCTCCAGAGGCTTATTATAAGGTTTTACGCGCTGAAGTCAACAGCACTTTCCTCCTTGATAAGTCTAGTATCTGGTGCAAAAAGCAGATTCAACAATCGGGATGAGATGATTTCGTATTTTCGGGGATCTAGACGGGAGGAACTACTGAGCCGCCTGGTCGTTTACGCAGGCGTCGAACTGGCTCTTGCACTTCGCTGGGTCCTGAATCGCATTATTGATGCAAGTGTTGCACTGCTGACTGTTTGGATCCTGGCACTCAGTTCGACATGCGTTCAAAGCGCACTCTATCATCGCATCGAACAGGTTGTTCGCTGTCTTTGTTGCATCGAGGAAGCACTGCTGACAAGCCTGGTCGCTCTGACATGTGTTCAAACACTGCAACAGCTCGCCACACTTCTTCGTCCCGTATGGTCTGTCATCGAGGCAAGCCTGAAGAGCACCCGCGCAAGCACCACCTGGCTGTTGCACCTGCGAGAAGCATGTATTGCATTGTTGACTATCAGGCTGCGTTTGGCAGATGGGGCACGCCTGCATGATGCAATCGTAGATGGCGTTATAAAGTGCGATGCCCTGCTTGCTTGTCTGCTCTACGCAAGCCTGTATGCATGCATTATCCCCTTGCTGGCAGTTGTTCAGGCATGTCAAAAGATAATAGCATCCCTCAGGACCATACTTCGTGCACTTGTCGTAAAGACTTTCGCAAGCACCGCCTGGACCAAGCACCTGATTCCAGCACTGGTCACATTGTGGCGCATTGGGGTCCTGACACTGACTACTGCAGTGCTGGTCAGCGCAGTTTATCAGGTTCTGGAGGTCCATCTGGGCATCGTAGGTGGCTTCGGACCAGCAGTTGCCAACACATTCCACCCTTTCATCCACATTTGGCGTATTGGGGTTGTCCTGAGGACAACTTAGGATACAACCAACAAGGTCGTAGCATGTGCGATAGGTGTCGCCCTGGAAGCACATGAAATACTCGGAGATGCAGTACTGCTCGAGGCATTGTTCGAACTCTTGATCCGTGGGTTTGCTAAGGCAACCATGCTGTTGCAGGCACTGCATAAGCGCATTGCTCCTTTGTGCCCCGACAGGGGAAAGCACTGAATTGCATTCCTGATAGCAAGCCTGATCCCCTTGCTGGCAGTTGTTGAGGCACATGTAGTACTCCTTGCATGTCTCGTCAACTGGAGGAAGCCCCTGGTCTGTTGAACCTGGGTCGAAGGTGTCCGGTTGGGGACCTGGGTCATAGGGGTCTGGCTGAGGGCCAGGGTCGTAGGGGTCCGGCTGAGTATCAACGCCGCCATCGTCGGGGGGAGGACCTGGGTCATACGCCTCGGCCCTATCAGGCTGGCCCTGATCACCCGGACCTGGATCAACAGCATCTATGAGCACATGCACATCCCGTTGAACATCAGTTCCTCCTCCGCCACCACCCCCGCACGCGACGAAAAAGGCGAGGATGCTAGCGGCACCAGTTACGATTGCGAAGTTTTTCATCATAGTAAGCCTCCAAAGAAACCTTTTCAAAGCCGTGAGCACGGCAAACGCAACGCCACAATGTATTGTAAAAAGAATTTGATGTCAAGACATATTTTTCGAAGAAACAACATTTTTACAGCTCGCCCTGTATGCTAAGCACTATCCCCATTGACACGAAAACGCATTTGACCTATTATAATTTCGGCCCTTTGGCGCGAAAGTGGCGGAATTGGCAGACGCGCAAGATTCAGGTTCTTGTGGGCTTTGGCCCGTGGGGGTTCAAGTCCCCCCTTTCGCACTATTGTCTCTTTGTCTTTTGGGGTTCGCCCTTTTTTCATGCCAAACAGACGCTGAAAGGGTTCGAGGCGAGCACATCTACCTGTTGGAACAGGTCATTACCATACTCGAGGAATGTCAGGGAGATACGAAAAGGGCATTAGAGAGGCTAGACAAGTTTTACGACGAGAATAGAGACAGGATCCTGAAGAACGAGGAACGAGGCAAGAGGGTGATGGAAAAGATGACGAGCGAAGAAAAAGCGAGATTTTCCAGAGAATCGCTCGAAATGACAAAGCCACTTGTAGAGCGGATTAATGAGCTCGTACAGAGTTTTTCGGACCCGCCAAAGGTCTACATTAAACTTAGGCAGATATTAGGTCAGCACCTGCCTTAGCCCTTCTTTGCTGCTTCACCTGTTGCGTGACCGTGAAGTTCTATGGTGGGTTTCTTCTCGATAGAATCGTAATATTCCTTCAGGATTGCGATCACCTCTGGCTTCGAGAACTCCTTCGGCACTGGTTTGCCTTCGCTCATGAGCTTGCGTAGCAGTGTGCCTGACAGAAGGAGCCTTGCCCCACCTTTGTATTGGCCGTTCTCATCAATTATTGCCGTGCTCTCGTGGGGGCATGTTTTCATTGATGCCATGCTACCGCATTCATAGCAATAAAATGTCCAATCGAGCTTCAAAGGCTTGGTCTCGAGCGCATCCTTCGGGATCTCGTCGAAAATCTTCTGGGCATCGAATGGTCCATAGTAGTTGCCAACCCCTGCATGGTCACGCCCTACGATCAAGTGGCTGCACCCATAGTTTTGCCTGAACACAGCGTGCAAGAGCGCCTCACGGGGGCCAGCATAACGCATCTCCATTGGGTATCCGCCCTGCACAACCCTTTCTTTTCTGAAGTATTTGTTCACAAGCACATCAACCGCCCTGACCCTGACCTCGGCAGGGATGTCGCCTTCCTTCAGTTTACCTACGAGCTGATGGATATAGACGCCGTCGCAAACCTCAATCGCGATCCACGCAAGATAGGCATGAGAGTTATGCATAGGGTTCCTTAGTTGTAGCGCTGCAACTGTGCTCCAACCACGCTCTTCAAAGATCTTGCGTGCCTCTGCTGGACGCTGATAGATGCCCTTGAACATCTCGGGGTAGTATGACTCTGATAAGACCTTTACCTTCCCAGCAAGGTTTACAGGCCCCTGCGCCATTACCTTGGCAACTCCTGGATGTTTCGGGTCTGTGGTCCTGAAGACCTCCTTACACTCGTGTTCTTTGTCAATCTTGTATTTCTCGGTGACCTTCATGGTCCCCATGATACTTTGAGTCTCAAGGTCGAAAAGCGCCACCTCCTCGCCTATCTTTATCGAGTCTGCAAGTTCTTCGGTAGCAGAAAGGGTAATGGGGATGGGCCAGAAAAGACCATTGTATGTGGGCATCTTGTATTCGTCGCATACCCCTTTCCAGTCATCATAGCCCATGAAACCTTCGAGCGGTGTAAACGCCCCAATCCCCATCATGATGAGGTCGGATGTCTCCCTGCTCGTCATAGGGACCTTTTTCAGTGTTTCTGCCTTTTTCTTTTCTTCTTCCAGCTCTTTGCCCGTGAGGAGCAAAGGCTTCAGGACATCAGAACCATGTGGTTTTACGAGTTTTCCCATAATAATCCTCCAAAGAGTTAGAGCAACACGACGACTTTATGATGACGGATAGTCAATGCCTTGACAATGAGAGTTGTCAAGATTTGACTATTTTTCGTTCCGCTTAGATCCAGCAAGCCTTGCAAGCACGAACAAGAGGTCTGAAGTCCTGTTCAATAAGGCAAGTACCAAAGGATCGACACCTTTCAAAGAGACTGCCCTTCTTTCTGCTCTCCTGCACACAGTTCTTGCCACATGCATACTAGCCTCAAGTTGATTTGCCCCAGGCACGACAAACTGATTCAAAGGAGGAAGGATTTCCAAAACCTTGTCTATGATGCCTTCGATATGCTTCAAGTCTTCTTCTTTGATGAGCCCTGTGTCCCGCCCACTACTTGCAACAACAGCCATCACCTTCATCAAAAGTTTTTGTAACTGTTCGATTGTCTTTACAAGAAAATCCCTACTTGCTTCATCTATCGAGCCCTCCAAACACAATGCCTTACACAACCCAAGGTTTGCCACAAGTTCGTCAACCGAGCCAAGGACCTCTATTTCTATGGAACTCTTGCTTACCCTTTTCCCATCCCTCAGACCTGTCGTCCCATTGTCCCCCTTTCTTGTATATATCTTCATTGCGCCTTCCTCCTCCTTGCAGGGCGTCTGCCCTCTGCATATTCACATCCTTCCTTCAAACAGAATACAGACTTTCTTTTGCCACTGCCTTCAAACAAAGAAGGGGCGCCACACTGTGGGCAGTTTCTTGAGATGGGCTTAAACCTTGTCGAAAACTTACACTTTGGATACCCTGAACAGGAGTAGAACACCTTTCCCTTAGATGACTTTTTCTCAACAAGGGGGGCATTGCAGGTGGGACACCTTTCACTAAGAAGCACTGGCTTCGTGAACTTGCACTCAGGATACCTGGAGCAAGCGATGAACCTTCCAAACCGCCCATTTCTAAGCACCAGTTTTGCATTGCAAACAGGGCATAAACCAAGGTCCTGGTCGCTTTGCACCTTCACATTCCCATGCTCGTCCCTTGAAAACTCGGTAACAAACCTGCATTCAGGGAATCTGGAACATCCAAGAAAGACCCCAGATTTAGAGACCCTTACAACCAAAGGACTGCCACACTCTGGGCACTTTGCCTCGCTTTGCCCTAAGTTTTTCAAGTCCATCTCCTTTTTCGCCTTTTCGAGCGCTAAAGAAAAGTCCTTGTAGAACTCGCTTAGCACCTCGGTGTGTTTCTTTTCCCCTGACGCAATCTTGTCCAGGTTCTCTTCCATTTTTGCAGTAAATCCATAATCAACAATCTCACCAAAATGCATCGTCAACAGGTCGCAAACTATCCTGCCAAGCTCCGTCGGTCTAAGTTTCCCTTCCACCCTTTCTACATAACCCTTTTCCAACAAATGCGAAACTATTATTGCATAGGTCGAGGGGCGCCCGATACCTCGTTCTTCAAGTTCTCTAATCAAGGTTGCGTCAGAATATCTGGGCTTCGGCTTTGTGAACCTTTGCTCTTTTGTCAGTTCCTCAAGACAAAGTTCATCCCCTAAAGCGAGGTCTTCAGGGACCGTGGTCTTATCCTCATCACCTTCATCCTTTTCATCCCTTTCCTCCCTCCACACCTGAAGGAAGCCAGGAAACTTGAGCACGCTTGCCTTTGCACAAAACAGCGCATCTTTTGCCTCTATGTCGCACTCTGTCTCGTCGCTTAGAGCCTTGCACATTTGGCTCGCAAGAAAACGGTTGTAAATGAGCTCATAAAGCCTGAAGTGTTCATGCTTCAACACCCCTTTTAGTGTCTCGGGAGTCCTTAGAACCGAGGTTGGTCTTATCGCCTCGTGGGCATCCTGAGACCTGCCTTTAGCCCTGTAAACTGGAGGCTTTGGCGGCAAAAAATCGCTCCCAAATCGCTTCTTTATCAGTTCCCTTGCCTCTTCGACAGCATCTGAAGAAAGCCTGAAGGAATCTGTCCGCATATATGTAATAAGCCCAACCAGTCCCTCGCCAGGGATTTCAATGCCCTCATAAAGTTCCTGCGCTATCATCATTGTCTGTTTCGGGCTTAGATGCAAATGCCTCCAAGCCTCCTGTTGCAATGAAGAGGTTATAAATGGCGGAGGAGGCGCTTTCTGCACCTCCTTCTTCTTGATGTTTGCGACTATAAATCTAGCATCTTTGAGCCTTTCACATACTCTTGTAGCCTCTTCTTCGCTCCCTATCCTTGCCTCTACCCCGCCGATCTTCCTGAGGCGCGCCACAAAAGGTTTCTTGTCCCCCTTTCTCAAAAAAGCGCTTATAACCCAGTATTCCTCAGGCTTGAACGCCTCGATCTCCCGTTCTCGCTCAACGATAAGCCTCAGCGCTGGAGACTGCACCCTGCCTGCTGAAAGCCCAGACGCCACCTTTCTCCATAGCAATGGCGATACCATGTACCCAACAAGCCTGTCCAAAATCCGTCTTCCGACCTGAGACTCATACAGGTTTCTGTCCAGATCCCGACTCGACTTCAGTCCTTCCTCAATCCCTTTTTTCGTGACCTCATAAAACAAGACCCTCGAAATGTTTGGATTGACCTTTCTTATCTCCTCAGCAATGTGCCATGCGATCGCCTCACCCTCCCTATCGGGGTCAGAACCAAGGTAACAGATGGATGCCTTCGATGCCGCATCCTTCAATGCCTGAACTATCTTCCCTTTCCCCTTCACGATAAGAAACTTAGGCTTGAACCCATTCTTTATGTCAACACCTAACTCTCGTTCGGGCAGATCCTTTATGTGCCCTTTTGAGGCAATGACCTTTGCCTTGCCTCCCAGATACTTTTCGATGGTCTTTGCCTTTGCGGGCGATTCCACGATGATGAGAGGCTTTTTCCCCTCGCTCATCCCCTTTGCCCTCCTCGAATCCTCTTTTCTATCTCCTCCAGTTCCTTCGAAAGACGCTTGGTCTGCAAAGAAAGTTTCAAAAGATAAGCCGAAAACAAGACAAAAACAGCAACATAAGCCATAATGACTGTATTTTCAGCAGAAAAGAACCCCCCTGACCCTTCCTCGACCACAGGTTTTATCCCTTTGTCCCAAAGGTCCATAGCCTTTTCCTGTGAAAAAGCAAGCCGAGCAAAAAGAAGAGCAAAGGCAATAAACAGCCTTTTCATATCACACCTCTTTGCTTTCCATATCATCGAGCGCAAGAAACACTTCATCCATCCTCTGACGAATGACCTCGATCCTAAACCTTGCAAGAACCATGGCTGTGCTCGTGAACAAGGCAGATGCGAGGCTTATTATGAAAGTCAAGACCATCTTGGGTTCGACAAGCCCCCCCTTGAACACCACTTGCGGGTGCGCCCCGCCCCACCTTTCAACTGCAAAGTGGATGAAGTATAACAATGGAATCCCAAGCACCGCAAGCCCTGATGCCACGCCTTTTGAAAACGCATCAGAACCTGCAAAGGACCTTAGTGCTACATATCCAAGGAACAACAAAAAGACTACAAGCGACAATGTAAGTCTGGGCTCCCAAGTCCAAAAAGTCCCCCATGCCTTTTTAGCCCACAAAGGTCCAGTTACTAGCACGACTGCCCCAAGCACAATGCCCATCTCGGCACATGCCACCCCCACGCCATCCAGAACAAGTCTTGCATTTTTTCGAGTTGGCGGCAAAATAAGAAACAAGAGCCCAGCGATACCGCAGACCCCAAAACACGCCATCATGCTGATTGCGGATGAGACATGAAAATAAAAGATTTTTTGAGAAACGCCCAAGGTCGCCTCGATGGGTGCATAAAAGAAGACCAGAATTAGGGCAAGTGGCAACAGGCAGAGTGAGGCGATTGCTACGAATGTTTGAACTGCATCCAATCTGGAGTTCATTGCCTGACCATCCTTTCAAAAAGCAAGAATGCCAAAAGACCAGCGAACAGGTCAAATCCTAGCATAAATCGCAACCATGGGTTTACATCTTCGAATACTGGCGCTCCAAAAGCGATGGCACAAACCTTTACACCCGCAATCAAGACAGGGACGAGAAGTGGGTATGTAACAAGGGGAAGCAAGACCTCCTTCATCCTCGAGTTCGTTAGCATCGATGCGAAAAGGGTGCCTATGATGGCAAGACCTATGTTTCCAAGGAACAAAGATGCGACGAATGAAGCAGGGTCAACCAAAGAAATGTCGAAAAAAATAATGATGAGCGGGATAGAAAGCAGTTGAACCAGACATGCAAGTATGAGGTGCATCGTTGCCTTTGCAAGAAATATCGTGTGGGCTTTGCACGGACACAAAAGGAGCGCAGAAAGGCAGTTATTTTCCCTTTCTTTGTCGAAAAGCCTGTTTTGCCCTACTGTAGCAGAAAACAAGACGCACACCCATACGATGCCAGGACCATAGTCAATCGCCTTTTTTGGGTCTTGCAAGAAGGCGAATGAAAACACAACGACCACAACCAAAGAAAAGAGCGCCACAGGATACAGGATATCCTTCGTGCGGAACTCTATGCGCAGGTCTTTTACAAGGATAGAAAAAAAAGCCCTCAATCTGCACCCTCCTCGATGATGGCAAAAGACCTTTCTATTGTTGTCGGTGACAAAGGTTCATGCAAAACCATGCGCCCTCTGGACAACACAATGACCTTTGTAGCCAGAGTTTTCACTTCGTTCGGGTCGTGGGAAGAAAAAACGATTGCACCTCCATCCTGAGCGAACCTATGAAGTCTATCAAGGAGCCACTTCCTTCCAGCGCTATCCAGACCTGTGAACGGCTCATCAAGTAACCATATCCTAGCCCCACTGACCAGAAGTCTTGCAATCGCAAGCCTCTGCTTCATACCTCGTGAAAACTCTCGCACAATGGTTGACTTTGCATGAAGAAGACCAACCTCATCCAGAGCCTTTTCAGGCAACTCCCCAACACCTCCGTTCATCGCGTGATAGAAAGCAAGGTTTTCTTTAGCGGTCAAATCTTCGTACAAAAAAAGGTCGTGGGGCAAAAGCCCTAACATCTGGCGCATCCTCGCCGAAGAAACCTTGTTTCCATTCTCTTCGATTTCCACAATCCCCTCAGTGAGAGACAGTCTAGACGAAATAAGCGATAGAACCGTTGTCTTGCCTGCCCCATTCCTGCCCAGCAAAGCAAGCACATCCCCTGGAAAAAGTTCGAAAGATATGTCCTTTACAAGGTAGCGCCTCGAGACCGCCTTTGTAAGTTTCAGCACTCTAAGGACAAACTTCTTATCCTGCATGTCTTATAAAGAGTGCCCCGACCAAAAAAGAAAGTAAAACCATAAAAAGCCCTGAAAGTTTCATGGTTTTTGCGAATCTAGGCGTATGCAAGATCGAGACCTTCACTTTTTGACCGCCCTTTATAGGTGCCACAGCGGTCATGGTTTCGATAATAGTGTCTTCCTCATCTTTTTCCCATGTATAGGGCAAAAGAGGTCTTATCTGGATAGAAAAGTGGCGCTCCCTTTTGACAGAGATGCTCAATCTATGCAGGTCGAAGGTCGGGGCAAAAGTCAACAGGCCAGAAAGGTTTTCGTATGGAACAAAGCCTCGGATGCTCACTCGCACGACCTCATTCCCACTTGTCCTAAACCTCACGCTTCTTCCGAGCGTCTCAACCTCTACCTGACCCTGGGTCGCTATGTCTTCTTTTTTACCACCGAAGAAAACCAATCCACTTCTTTCGTCTTGCAATACAGGGAACTCGAAAACTGCATCCATTGAAGGCATAAGAGACATGGACTGGACTGCCCAAACTCCTTCTTCATCAGGCACAAACTGGATAGACATCGAGGAAAAAGTCTGTGCAAAGGCGCATTTGAAGCCAACTGGAAAAACCATCGCAAGCCACAAAAAGCGCATCATCGAAATGTCCTTGCGACACACTGGATAAAGAAAAGTGTAGCCAACGATACAGACAGAGCAATCCCAATCTCAAAAAGCGTTTCTAGCATATTAGCCTTTGACTGTAAATTCTTGAATCGCTTCCTTGCTCAAAACTGCATCGGTTGCCTGGGCTCTTCTTGGAAAAACACAAAGAAAAAACAGCACCAGCGCACACGCAATCATTACAATCGAACCAACCCACAAAAGCGAAATGAGGGGATTTTGCGAGACTGTGAGCAAGATACTTTGACTGCCTTGGGCTTTGGCGAACGCCACATATAGGTCTGACAGGATGCGGACATCAATCGCGACCTCAGTGGTTGGATTTTCAAACTTCGGGTAGACTCGCACCTCTGGTTCTACAACCTTGAATGCGCCATCGGGTATGACCTTTATTTTCAGAGGCTCGGCTGGGTCAAGAATGACCCCAAGGAATCTGGGCTTTATCGAGAACCCCTCTACAAATGCTTGAAAAAGTTTGGCTTCCCTAAACCTAAGAAACAACAAAGGGTCACCCTTGCTCATCTCTAAAAAGACTCTTTCTTGACCAACAACCTTTGCCATCTGTTTCAGTCCGTCCGCAAGGCGATGAAAGTCACCTGGTATTATATTGATCGCCTCAAGCGACCTTGGCGCTAGAGCAACGGTCAGGCTTTTCGTGTCAACATTGGCAATGGCAAGGTCTTGTTGCAAGAAAACTGCTGAAAAGTGTTTCAAAAAGAAGCTAATAGCATCTTCCTGCCGCTTGAACCTCAAGACAGAGAAAAATGGGCGTTCGCCTGACTCTATCTGCACATCTAAAGATGTTTCATCCAGAGATACTGCTTGAACTGGACGGTCTTTTGGAGCCACAAGGATCTTTGCCACAAGGGAAGCGAACCCTTCTGGGGCATATCTGGAATGCAGTCCGAGAAACACAATGTCGTTGCCACCGATACTCAAAGAACCCATAGGTCTTAGCACAGCATCCTTTATCTCCGTCCTCTGTCCATAGCCAGCAAAAGCCAAAAAGCAAAGGGCAATGCCTATATGGACTATGTGACCACCGAAGCGTCTAGGATTAGCGCGAAAAACATTCCCAAACGCCCTAATAAAACCAACATTTGCGCCAGCCATCCTTGCACGAACAGCAGAAGAAAAGTCAAGCAGGGCGACAAAAAGCAACAAGTTCGCAAACAGGATCACGATGAACCCAACCCAAAACCCAACAGTTCTAATTCGGTCAAAAATGTTTTTTGTTTCAGATGCCTCTAACTTGAGAAGTCCGACAATAACTATGGACAACAATAGCGACAAAAGCGCAGGAACAAAGATTTTTCGCCAGACGGTCTTTGACAGCGGGGTTTTGTAGGGAACAAGAGGGGCAATCGCTGATAAAAGCAATATGAGTGCTCCTATGGGCGCTGTTGCTTTGTTGAACCAATCTGGACCAACGGTCAGCGGCTCCCTAAGTTCTGGGATAGAAGATATATTCAAGGAGTTCCAAATCCTGACGAAACCATTGAACAAATCCTTGAAGGTCTGAGACTCCGAGACCTTTGGCAACAAAGTTCCCCACATGACAATGAAAGTAAGAAGAAGAAACAGGATATTACTTGTGAAAACAAGCCCTTCACGGGTAAGGACTCCGCCAGATTTTGGGGAACCCTTCAAATCTTTGTGCCGTGCCCAGAGCACGAGGATACTACCGACGGTCAAGAACAAGAGGTAGTAAAGAAAAAATGGCGTGAGGACAGAGTTCTGGAAGGAGTGAAGCGAGTTGATAAGCTGGCTACGGGTCAAGAATGTAGCGAAGATGCAAAGGATAAATGTAAGACAAACCAGGAAATAGTTCCATCGTTTGAAATGGGATGTTCGCATCTCGACCGAGGCTGAGTGGACAAAAGCAGTGCCAGTGAGCCAGGGCATAAGTGCGCCGTTTTCAACAGGGTCCCACCCCCAAAAACCTCCCCAGCCAAGCTCGACATAAGCCCATAATCCCCCACCAATAAGCCCAGCAGTGTGCAATGCCCATGCAAGCAAATACCACTTTCGTGCGAGTTTGAGCCACTCGGAACCCATGCCATCAAAAAGCAGGGAAGACATCCCGAATGCAAAAGGTGCGCTCCATGCGATGAACCCAGCGAGTTGCAAAGGTGGATGAATAGCCATCAGTGAATTTTGCAACAAGGGGTTCATACCGTTTCCATCTGGCGGTCCGCTGGAAGTGGCAAATGTCTCGAAGGGATTAGATGCAAAGACCATGAGGACAGCGAAGAAAAGATGCGCTATCCCCATGATCCCAAGAACCCCCTTTATACTTTTTTCATTTTCCACGCGAACCACAACGACCATCAACCCCGCTTGCACCAAAGCCCAAAAAAGAAGTGCCCCCTTCTCGCCTGCCCAGAATGCAGTAAGAATATAGACTAGGGGCATGGTAGAATCTGTGTAAGACGCCACATAACGATTGGAAAAATCGTGGGTCACAAGTAGTTCAAGCAGGCAAAAAGAGGCGGCGAGATCAACAAAAAATAATGAATAAGTAGCACTAGTTGAAGCGTTCAAAAGGTGTGGTTTCCTAGAAAATCCTAAGATAACAACCAACAAAGAAAGCAAAAGACTAAAAAGGGTCAAAATCTGGCCAAGAGTTCCCATGGAAACCTTTTCAACGGTTATTCAACTGGTTATGACCCCGACGATACTTTTGCTCGTAGTAGTCCTTATAATCTAACTCAGATTTGCCTGCCTCTTCATATTTCGATGGACATTTGACCGTGATTTTGGAGACAGCAAGAGTCAAATCTTCCGCGAATCTCCCCTGCAATATCACCTCTCTCCCTTCCTGGAAGGGGTCTGGCAAAGAGCCCTCATAAAAGCAGTTCAAGAAGTTCCCATTGGCAT
>Ga0272449_1000724_pt1 | contig 37713 bp, 35 predicted proteins | sample YNPCB0241_FD_198679 | JGI IMG/M metagenome (GOLD analysis project Ga0272449, IMG submission 198679) | Hot spring sediment microbial communities from Yellowstone National Park, WY, United States - YNP-CB-024-1 | ecosystem: Environmental > Aquatic > Thermal springs > Hot (42-90C) > Sediment...
ACGCACCTTTGGGCTTTCTCGACATATAAAAAACGAAGCGGGCGCTAAAAAACGCTTTATGCGTGCATTTCCTTGTGGCGACAAACTCAGAGCGAGCGCTAAAAGACTTACAGGCTTTACGGATTGCCCAAGAAACATCTATGGGATAAACTTGGCTTGGGCTTTCGGGATGGCCATAGATATGACGGACTCAGTTGAAATAAAAGGGTAACTCACGAACGGAAAGGTTTATGGGTCAGCAAAAAGTCCTGATAGTCGAAGACGAGACTGACTTTGCAAACCTTGTGGCAAGGAGTCTGGAGAGGGCAGGCTACAAAACGGTTATCTGCAAGACAGGCGCATCAGCGCTTTTAGAGGCTCGTTCGAATCCGCCAGACTGCATCCTTCTAGACTGGATGCTTCCTGATATGCCAGGGACTGAAGTCCTTCGTCGCCTGAAGACAGAAGCAAAGACAGCGATAGTGCCTGTCATTTTTGTAACAGCAAGGGGCGAAGAGGTTGACAGGGTCGTGGGCTTGGAACTTGGGGCTGATGATTATGTTGTAAAGCCAGTAAGCCTAAGGGAACTTGCCCTAAGAATCGGGGCGGTTCTTCGCAGAAGGCTCTTTGACCCTTCCACCGACCGCCAAATAGGACCAGAAGAGATCAGGGTCTCCTCACTTTATTTGAACCGCAAGACGCACCGTGCTTTTGTAGAAGGTGACGAGCTGAATCTTAGCGCTTTGGAGTTTAGGGTCTTGTGGCATCTAGCCTCTAATCGTGGTCGGGTATTCAGCAGGGAAGAGCTCCTAGATAAGATATGGGGCATCCAAAACGCAATCGAAACCCGCACCGTTGATGTCACCGTCAAAAGACTGAGGGATAAACTAGGCAAGTTTGGCGCTCTGATAGAGACGGTGCGGGGGGTAGGTTATAGATTTTCGGAACAGGAGAAAGTTTGATGCGCTTTGGACTTCGCACACGCCTTTTTGCCACAAGCATGTTGCCAGTCATAGCAGTAGCGATAGGTCTGGACCTGTTTTTCATAATGCGAACCCAAAAAGAGGTGGAAAATGAGGCGTTGAACGAGCTAGATAGGCTTTCTAAAGCCATAGCGGTGGGTCTTGAAAGGAACAAGGCTCGGGAAACGACCGAGGCATCTCGATTCGTAAAAGAGGTTGCGCTTTCATCTGGGTTGCGTGTAACGCTCATCGCACCTGATGGTCTGGTCTTAGCAGACTCGGAGGTGCCAGATGACAAGTGGTCGAAGATGGACAACCAACGCTTTCGTCCAGAGGTTATGGAGGCACTAAGCAAAGGATTTGGGTCTTCTGTCCGCTATAGTGACACGCTATCTGCCCCCCTTATCCATGTGGCAAGGGTCGTTGAAGCACAGGATGGGGCGGTAGTCCTTCGCCTTGCGATGCGGGCAACACGGCTAGGTGAACGCAAGGCAAGCATTCATAAGATAGTGCTTTCATTTACTTTTGTCTCGCTCGCCGTAATTGCCCTTGGCTTGTTCACATTCGGCTCTATGTTCACAAGGCGAATAATAGAGATGCAACACGCAGCCGAGCGCATGGCACAAGGCGATTTTGGCGCACGCCTTGAAGAATCTGGTCCTCGCGAGTTACTAGGTCTTGCTGTGGCGATGAACAGAATGGCAAAGTCCTGTTTAGAAACATTCAATCGCCTTCATGCTGATCAAAGGCTTCTTCGAACCATGGTTCAAGCGATGACGGAAGGCGTCATGGTCACGGATGCTCATGGAAATGTCGTGTTGTGCAACAAGGCAATGAAAGACATTCTGGGTCTTGACGAAGATGTGGAGGGACGCCCTATCGTGGACCTTCTGCGTTCACCCGAGATGCTCGATGCCTTTAGCCGTGCACAAGAAGGGCTTCAAACTGAAAAGGAGTTTTCCCTTGCCTACCCCACGAACCGCCAAATCCTTGTGAACGCGACAAGGCTTCATGAAAGCGGGGGGGTGGTGATGGTTGTTCATGACACGACTACGATCCATCGCTTGCACAAGATGCGGCGAGACTTTGTGGCAAATGTTTCGCACGAACTTAGAAACCCTATTGCTACGATACAGGCGGCAGCAGAAACACTCAAAGATGTGGTTAGGGGCGATGACCCTGATGTGAAACTTGCCATCGAAACGCTTTTGCGCCAGACAGGTCGTGTTTCAAGTTTGATAAATGACCTTCTGAATCTGGCGAAACTAGATTCTGGTGAACACGGGCTAAGACCACAGGAAGTGCTTTTGCGCGAGGTGCTGGCAAATGTGCTGGAATGCTTTACCGCCCCTGCTTCTGAACGAAAAATAACGCTTCAGGTCGTAGTTGAACCCGAAGATATAACTGCATTTTGTGACCCCACGGGGCTTGCAACGATAGTATCCAATCTTCTGGATAACGCTGTGAAATACTGCAGGGACGGTGATAGCGTGTTGGTCAAAGCGTTCAGGGATAAAGATGGGAATGTGGTGGTCGAGGTCTCGGATACAGGACCGGGCATTGAGGCACAGCACCTGCCTCGTATCTTCGAGAGGTTTTACAGGGTGGACAAGGGTCGGTCAAGGGATTTGGGGGGCACAGGTCTTGGGCTTTCCATAGTGAAGCACACAGCCGAGGCAATGGGAGGCAATGTCCTTGTGCAAAGCACGCCAGGTAAGGGCACTAGGTTTCAAGTTACATTGCCTGCCTTGAAATCCGAGCCGCCTCGCCAATAAAAACTTTGTTACTAAAGTTTTACATGCCTGTCATCATCCTGTAACAAACCTCGTTTATTATCGCCGCAACCTTTTTTGGCGGCGCTTATGCGTTATGTGAGAACAGCGTTTCTTGTCATAACTCTTGGGATGGCTCTAAAAGCCCTGGCAAAAGAACCAGAATCCCCTGTGGATTCTGAAGAAAATGTCGCAGACAGTGTCAAGGTCGCGAAAGAAGGAAGACTGAAGTTTGGCGCACTCTTGCAAGGATGGTGGGCATTGGGAAAAAGCGAAAAAACGCTCAACACCTTTCGTCTTAGGCGAGCAGAGCTCGCGCTAAATGGATACATCGTTCCACGCAGGTTCTTTTTCGGGGTGATGATAGACCCTGCAAAGGTGCTTGAACCAGACACCGTGAAAGCAGTTGATGCTCAAGGCAACGAGGTGAAAGCAAGCAGGGTTCAATCAGCAATCTCTGTTTTGCAGGACTTCTATGTGGGAGTTTCCACAAGTGTAGCAGACATCTCGATTGGGCAGTTCAAGATCCCTGTTTCTTATGAAGGCTTTCATTCCTCTGGCGAACTTATGCTTGCTGAAAGGAGTTTGTTTTCGAGGGGGCTTGGGACGATTACCTCTTCTGGCGATGCTTACAAGAAGCACTTTGATGAACTTGGCGCTGTAACTTGTGCATTCGGCGACAAGCGAGATTTAGGCGTAAAGGTAGAAAAGCGCATCGGTCCTGTCTATTACTTCGTTGGTTTGTTCAATGGGCAAGGTGCGAACAACCTTGATGTGAATAACCAGAAAGACCTGGCAATCCGAATAGAGGTGTTTCCTGTGAAAGGCTTAGTGCTAGGGGCGATGTCTTATTTTACCTTGAGGGAAGGCTTCAAGGCAACTCCAAAGGCAAAGGACAGATTCGAAGCCGATGTAAGGCTTGACTATAAGCCTGTTCTGTTCCTCGCTGAATACCTTTATGCAAGGGACTACAATGAAAAAAAGAACAAGATGACTTCATCACAGGGCGCTTATGGTCAGATGCAGGCAATGTTGCCTTTTGGCTTTGCACTTGCAGGCAGGTTTGGCTGGATGACTCTGGATATGGATTCGAGCACATCGAAACTGTGGGAGGCAGGGGGCGGCGTCCACTACTATCTTCAAGGTTTCAATGCGAACTTGAAACTCGATTATCTGTTCTATCAACCGAATGCGCCCGAGCTAAATAGGACGCACGAGGTTATCTTCGCTATGCAGGCAAAGTTTTAGGCTTTTTAGGAGGTAAACCATGAGAAAGACAAAAAACAATAAGAAAACCCATTCGTGGCTTGAAAGAACCTTGCAGGCAAAAACTCTTGTGCTTATAGCGCTCAATATCTTGGGCGTCTCGGGCACTTTGGCGTGCAAGGGCGACAAGGGCTCTGGCACAGGTGTCTCTAGTTTTGCAAGCGTCTCGAAAGATGTGACCATTCAGGGCGCAGGCGCAACATTCCAGTATCCTTTGATGTCCAAATGGGCGCAGGAATACAACAGGCAAAACCCAAATGTGCGAATAAACTATCAGTCCGTAGGTAGTGGCGCAGGGATAAGACAGCTTATCGCGGGCACAGTGCACTTCGGGTCTTCGGATGCGCCTATGACAGACGAGCAGTTGAAAGAGGCGAAGATGCCTGTCCTCCATATACCTGTGACCTTAGGTGCCGTGGCAGTCATCGTGAACCTGAAAGAGATTGGCGACCGTCCCCTTAGACTTGACGGCTCCATCCTAGCAGATATCTTCCTTGGCAAGATAACAAAATGGAATGACCCAAAGATCGCCCAGATAAATCCAGAAGTTCCTCTCCCCGACAAGGCGATTGCGGTTGTTCATCGCTCTGATGGTTCTGGAACGACCTTTATTTTCGCCGACTTTCTTGCAAAATCGAGCGAAGAATGGCGCACTAAAGTCGGGGTTTCTACATCGTTGAACTGGCCCGTTGGACTTGGTGCAAAGGGGAATGAAGGCGTTTCTGGTCAGGTGCTCCAAATGCCCTATTCTATTGGATATGTAGAACTGACATATGCGCTTCAAAACAAGCTCAATGTGGCGCACATAAAAAATCCTTCAGGCGAGTATGTCCCCCCCTCGCTCGAAACAGTAGAGAAGGCTGCAACCATCGCCACAAGCCTCCCCGAAGATTTGCGAGTTTTCATCACCAATGCAGATGCGCCCATGGCATATCCTATATCGAGTTTCTCGTGGGTTATTGTTTATCGCGACCAAAAGGATTGTGCGATTGCAACTGCCCTTGCCAGATTCCTTTGGTGGGCAGTGCACGATGGGCAACAGTTTTCTGCCCCTCTCCATTATGCCCCACTGCCCAAAGAAATGGTCGAAAGATGCGAACAGAAAATAAGGCAAATTGCCTGCGAGGGTAAGCCTGTTTTGTAAGGTGTGTATGTCTCGCCGTCGTTTTTCCTCGGACTCTGTCTTTTTTTCATATCTAACCCTGAGCGGGGCTTCCATAGTCGCAATCCTTGCTGGTATTGCGGTCGTGATAGGTTTACAATCGAGGGAGAACATTAATCGCACGGGCATCATCGAGTTCATAACGGGAACTACATGGGACCCTGTAACTGGCATTTTTGGCGCACTCCCAGCCATATATGGCACCGTTCTGACATCTTTCGTCGCCATCATCATCGCCGTCCCTCTTGGATTCGGTTCAGCCATCTTCATATCCGAGTTCGCCCCCCCAAAAATGGGCGCCGTATTCTCGGTGTTCATAGACCTCCTTGCCTCGATTCCGAGCGTGGTATATGGGCTTTTTGGGCTTTTCACCTTTGCGCCATTCATGCGTGAACATGTCCAACCCCTACTTCAAGGCGCTTTTGGAAACCTCCCCTTGTTTCAAGGACCACCGCTTGGAGTGGGCTTCCTTACAGCAGGCATCGTGCTCTCGATAATGATCTTGCCAATCATCACTTCTGTCTCACGAGAGGTCTTGAAAGCAGTTCCCACTCCAGAACGAGAGGCTGGAATCGCCCTGGGTCTTACACGGTTCGAACTTGTGCGTGGTGTTCTTTTCCCTTCGTCCAGGTCGGGTCTTTTTGGCGCAACGATTCTGGCCCTTGGGCGAGCACTTGGCGAGACCATGGCAGTCACAATGGTGATAGGCAATCGCTATGAAATCTCTTCTAGCCTTTTCGCCCCAGGTCACACGCTTTCAGCAGTGATTGCAAACGAGTTCACAGAGGCAGGAACACCTCAATACCTTTCAGCCCTTGCTGGTCTTGCGCTTATCCTTATGGGCATTACATTGCTGGTGAATGTGATTGCAAGGATTCTAGTGCTTAGGATCACAGGAGCAACAAGATGAAACTTTCGTCCATCTCGCGCAAACTACTTCGCATTGCATCTTCTAAGCGCAGGTTTTTGAACTCGCTATTCTCTTTAGGTGTCGTGTTGTCCGCTATTTTGGTCGTTGCCCCTCTCTTCATTATTCTTGTATCTGTTGCGATAAAAGGCGGGCGAGCCTTGAACCTTGATTTCTTCCTTTCCTTGCCTAAGGCTGTTGGAGAAAGTGGGGGTGGGATAGCACACGCAATCGTGGGCACTTTGTTTATGGTGGGCACTGGGCTTTTGTTTTCGATACCCATAGGTGTTGCAAGTGGTGTATTTTTAGCCACCACTTCTAATAAAAGACTTTCTGCCATTGTTCGCACGAGCGCGGACTGCCTTGCAGGTGTGCCTTCCATAGTCACAGGTCTTTTCGTTTATGCCCTGCTTGTTGTTCCATTCAAGCGATTCTCTGGTTTCGCAGGCGCAGTTGCACTTTCCATAATCATGTTGCCCACCATCACAAGGACGACCGAAGAGGTGGTTCGCATGGTTCCCCACGATTTATTCGAATCAGCAATCGCTCTGGGTGCGAAAAGGTGGCAGGCAGTGTTTAGGGTCGTTTTACCAACTGCAAGCCGTGGCATACTTGCGGGATTCATTGGAGCGGCTTCAAGGGCTATGGGCGAGACAGCCCCACTTATGTTCACAGCCTTTGGTTCGCACTTTCTAAACCTCAACCCGTTCGAGCCTGTAAGTGCTATCCCCCTTGTCATTTTCAACTATGCTATTTCGCCCTATGAAGACTGGCAACAAAAGGCATGGGCTGCCTCGCTGGTTTTGACATTTCTTGTTCTGGGGGGCATTATAGTTTCACGCAGATTGGTTTATGGGAGGTTTGGATAGCAAGATGGTTCTAGATGAAAATGGCAGTTGGAGTGACAGGATAATGAAGGCTTCATTCACAGGAGATTTAGAAGACCATCCAAAACTTGCGAAAGGTTTCGATGTCAAAATGAGGATAGAAAGACTTACTGCTGGATATGGCAAGCGCAACGCGATAACGGACATATCCTTGCCAATAATAAAAAATCGGGTGACAGCCATCATAGGTCCTTCTGGATGCGGGAAGTCAACATTTTTGCGCTGTCTGAACAGGATGCATGAGGTCTTGCCAGAGGCATTTGTATCGGGGCGAGTAACACTTGACGATGTGGACATCTATGGTGAGGATATTGACCCAACAGATTTGCGCAGGCGAGTAGGCATGGTTTTTCAAAAACCCAACCCCTTCCCCACTATGAGTATCCGCAACAACTGCCTTGCAGGATTTTTGCTAACGAGCAAAAAGGTGCGCTATCCTGAAGAAGTGGTGGAAAGGACATTGCGCAAGGTTGGGCTTTGGGACGAGGTGAAAGACATGCTCGACCGTCCTGGCACATACCTATCTGGAGGTCAACAGCAAAGGCTTTGCATCGCGAGGGCACTGGCAGTCGAACCAGAGGTCTTGCTTATGGACGAGCCCTGCTCTGCCCTTGACCCCATCGCGACCGCCCGAATCGAGGAGTTGATACATGAGCTTTGTTCTAGTGTCACGATTGTTATCGTTACACACAACATGCAACAGGCGGCAAGGGTGTCACATTTCACCGCTTTTCTTTACATGGGAAGACTTATCGAATATGGAGATACTCCGACTATATTCACAAGACCAAAGGAATCTTTGACTGAAGAATACATCACAGGTAGATTTGGATAGGTGCTTATGGCGAGTTCATTTTCAAGTCTTGTTTGTGGAGGGACAAGATGAAAACACACACGGATCAGGAGTTCGAGCGAGAGCTCATGAGCATACGCACCCGTCTCATGACCATGTGGGGGAGCGTGGAAAAGATGCTTGCGGGTGCAATGGAGGCGCTCCAAAATGAGGATCGGGGAATGGCTGAATCGGTGATAGCAAAAGACCGCGACATAAACAACCTTGAAATCGAGGTTGATGAAATGTGCCTTACTGTGCTTGCCCTGCGCCAGCCAGCCGCCTCGGACTTACGGTTTCTTGCGTTCAGTTTGAAGGTTGTGACCGACCTCGAGCGCATTGGAGACCTTGCAGTAAACATTGCAGAGCGTGTTGTTGAACTGTGTGCAATGCCTCCACTCAAGCCCTATATCGCCTTGCCCCACATGTGCAAGATCGCCCGTGAAATGCTTACTCAATCTTTGGAGGCATTCGTGCGTCGTGACCCAGAGCTTGCACGCTTATGCTTTGCCCGTGACAATGTGGTGGATGCTTATTATGTCAAAATCTTGCGTGAACTTCTGACCTACATGATGGAAGACCCCCGCAACATCCCGAGGGTTTTCAAACTACTCGCGATCGCCAAGACCATCGAGCGTGTGGGAGACCACGCAACCAATCTTGCAGAACAGGTCATCTTTCTTTTGGAAGGGCATGACATAAGGCACAAAGGGATTGGAAAGCCAGAAAGACCAGGCGCAGTGCTATTGAAACCATCGAAGGGCGTCCTTTTTGTGAGTCTTGCGAACTCGGCAAGAGGACCTATCGCTGTGGCATGGGCGAAAAGACTTGCGCCTTCGAATATAGAGGTCGGGTGCGCTGGAATAAAGAAGGGGGTAGTCCATCCTCTGGCTCATGCGGTCATGGAAGAGGTCGGTCTGGACTGTGCAGAAGTGCATCCCAAATCTTTGGACGAAGTGGATTTTGGCGCTTTTGACCTTGTGGTGACTTTGTGCGAAGAAGGCGCAAAACTGACATTCCCTGAAGGTGTACACCATGTCCACTGGCCAATCGAAGACCCTGCTGAAAGTGCTGGAAAGCCAGATGCAATAATGGTTTTTCGAGCGGTTCGGGACGATTTGGCATCTCGGGTGGAACAGATGTTTAGAGAAACTTGATTCGGGCTTTCAAGCATATTGTCGTTTGCTCGAAGTGCCAATCCAAATGGACCAAAACAAACACTTGACAATGCGCTCTTGCTTTGCAAGAATATTCGCATGCGGATCTCTACAAGAGGCAGATACGCAACAAGGGCACTGGTTGACATTGCGCTGTTTCAGGATCAAGGTCCTGTCAGCCTGAGGGAGATCTGCGAAAGACAGGGGCTTTCTCCGAAATACCTGGACCAAGTCCTTACAAGACTCAAGCAGGCTGGGATAATTAGGGCATTGAGGGGCGCAAGGGGTGGGTTCGTTCTAGCAAAACCTCCACAGGAGATAGATCTTTTGAGCGTGCTTCTGGCTGTTGAAGGTCCTATCCAGGTGGTTGATTGTGTGCAAGACCCACTTTTTTGCGAAAAGTCAGAGACCTGTGTAACGAGGGGTTTATGGATGAAGGTCTCGCAGGCAGTAGAGCAAGTGCTTGCTTCCACAAGACTTCAAGACCTAATCAATGACGCCAAGAAACTTGATCCTGTTACCAAGGCTTAGCTGCTCGAGCTCGCTCCCATAAGTTTTTGTTTTGTTGGCTTTTTTCGCATTAGCAGAAAAACAACATCAGAAACCAAAAGCAGTGGGCGGGTTGGGCTTTTGCGAACAGCAATAAAAATGATACGAGCTTGAGGCTTGATAGGAGCGCCCATTATTTTCAGACCTGAGGGGGTTCAATCGAAAAATCCGTCAATCGCCAATCAAATATTGAAATACAGTCTCATGTAGCCGCACCACACTTTCAAACTCTTATCTTTTGCCCGTAACTTACTAAATGTTACCCGAAGTGCTAGACCTATTGGACCAAAACATCTCGTTGACTAAAATGGTTTTGTCATTTATCCTCTTGACCTGATGTGTGGGCTCACTTACAAGAGCGCTGGCGTTGACATAGAAAGGGCAGACGAGTTCAAGCGCAGGATAGCCACGCTAGCAAAAGAAACCTACACCAAAGGCGTTGTTGCTGGCGTAGGCGGCTTTGCAGCGCTTTTCGACCACAGCATTGCTAGGATGAAAAAGCCCCTTCTTGTAAGCGGGACTGACGGGGTTGGCACAAAGATAAAGATAGCCTGTGCCATGGGCATCCACGACACAGTCGGAATAGACCTTGTCGCCATGTGCGCAAACGATGTGCTAACCACTGGTGCTCGCCCCATCTTTTTCCTCGACTACTTTGCCACAGGCAAACTTTCGGAAGACATTGCGTTTCAGGTGATAAAAGGCATTGCAGAAGGCTGTAAAGAGGCGATGTGTGCCCTCATTGGGGGCGAAACCGCTCAGATGCCAGATGTCTATCAGGAAGGCGAATACGACCTTGCAGGCTTTTGCGTCGGGATCGTTGAAAAACAAAAAGTGATTGATGGTAAGAGATGCAAAAAAGGCGATGTCTTGATAGGTCTTGCATCTTCTGGGTTGCATTCTAATGGTTTCTCGCTTGTGCGCAAACTGATACACGAAAAAAAACTTGACCTCAAAAAGACCTATGCGGATTTCGACGCCCCCCTTGGCAAGGTTCTCTTGACGCCAACAAAGGTCTATGTGAAGCCTATTCTTTCGCTTATCAAAAAGGTCAATCCGCATGCAATGGCTCACATAACTGGTGGCGGTATCTCATCGAATCTGCCAAGGGTGCTTCCTAAAAACCTTCGTGCAAGGGTCATCATCTCCAGAATCCCGAAGAATCCTCTGTTCGACTTCATAAGGCAACAGGGCGTCGAAGAGGACGAGATGAAGAAGGTCTTTAACTTGGGTGTTGGGTTTATAGTTGTTGTGCCTAGTAAGAGCGCTGATGAAGCCTTGAAGTTTTTGAAGGCGCGAGGCGAGAAGGCTTTTGTTCTTGGTGAGCTCGAGGCTGGTGAATGGGGGGTTCGATGGGAGTGAAAAGGCTTGTGCCTTTGGGCATCCTTATATCTGGGCGTGGGAGCAATATGGAGGCTCTAATCATTGCCCAAAGGGAAGGAAGGCTTAGTGCGGATATACGGGTTGTGATAAGCAACAAAGCGGACGCAAAAGGTCTTGAAAAGGCTTCAAGTTATGGCATCGAGACCCTTGTCATATCGCACAAGGACTACCAAACAAGGGAAGACTTCGATCGGGCGCTTGCAGATGCACTCGAAACAAGGGGCGTTGAATATGTGGCGCTTGCTGGCTTCATGAGGGTTTTGACCCCTGTCTTCCTTTCACGCTTTCCCATGCGTGTTTTGAACATCCACCCAGCCTTGCTTCCAAGTTTCAAAGGCGTCCATGCGCAAAGGCAGGCGCTGGAATACGGCGCAAAGGTTACAGGGTGCACAGTGCACTTTGTGGACGAAGGGGTGGATAGTGGTCCGATTATTGCGCAAGTGCCAGTGTTCATAAGGGATGATGACACCGAAGAAACGCTTTCTGCAAGGATTCTAGAATATGAACACAAGATTTACCCCCTTGCACTCGAGGCAGTGCTTACAGGCAAGATAAGGGTTGAAGGACGAAGGGTTTTGGGTTTTTCGCTGGAGGGCTTGTTCTGATGCCCAAGAGCACTTATGATGTTGTAATAATAGGCTTGGATTTGCCAGCGCTAATCTTTGGCGCCCTTGCAGCGAAGAAAGGCTACAGGGTACTGGTTATTGGTCATGGCTCGAAGGACAATGTCTATGAGGTCGAAGGTTTCAGGTTCGTAAGGCGCCCGAACTGCTTTTTTGGTTTTGCGGATTCCACGCCTATAAGGGAGGCATTCAGAGACCTTGCCCTTGTCTCGGAGATGCGGAATGTCCCTCGCCAGATAACCCCTGTAAGCAGTTTTGTCTTCCCACAGGCACGGCTCGAGGTAAGCCACGCCCGAGGCGATTTCGAATCCGAGATAGCAAGGGAGTTCCCAGAAGCCCTCGAAGGGTTCAGCCAACTTTTCGACCATTTAGCGGAAGTTGAAAAGCCCATCGAATCCTTGATTGCGCAAGCCCCAATCCTGCCTTTGCGAAGGTTCATGGACTTTTTCCTTCACAGAAGGCTCAAAAAAGAAGTCGCCCCTGTTGCACCTGCCATAGAAGCCCTTACAAAGGGACTTTTGGAAAACCCTTTCACAATGGCTTTCCTTTGTGCCCCTCTACAGTTCATGTCGAATATCCAAAGCCCCCACCGCTTCCCTGTGCCTTTTACAAGGCTATTGGGGCACTATCTAAGGGGGTTTTACCTTGTGGAATGGGGGTATGATGCTTTGCGGGAACTATTTCTAAACCGTATCAAGGGGAACTCTGGGGATGTGCGCCCGATGGATTTTGCAGATGTTATTACTGTTCGACGCGGCAGGATTCACGAAATAGACCTTCGGGCAAGGGACGAGACCATTGGTGCATCGGTGCTGGTTGCTGGCACATCTTTGACCGAAGTTCTGGACCTTATCCCGCCCGAGCAGGCAAAGGCGAAATACAAGGCAAAGGTCGAGGCGTATCTTCCATCGCATTACATCGTTACATTGAACATAGGTGCAAGAAGGGAAGTTATACCCGAGGGGATGGCTCGGATATGCTTTGTGTGTAAAGACCCACGGCAACCTTTGGAAGGTGCGAATCTGTTGATGGTGCAAATTGACCCTGCGATGCCCCCCCCAGACGAAATAGACCAGGAAACAGTGAGCATATCGGTTTCCGCACTATTCCCTGTTTCAAAAGGAGCGCTCGAGGCTCAAAAACTGGAAGCGTTCCACAAAGAGATGCTCGAAACCTTGCGCATACTGATGCCGTTTATTGACGAGCACAGGCTTGTCCTTTCCCCATCAGCAATAGGCATTGACCAGAAGACTGGGCAAAAGGTGGTTGACAAGGCGGGGCTAGTCCCTATCTTCGCTGAACCCTTGCCCCGAAGTCTAGACCTTGTATCCTGGCAAATAAAGACCGCTTACAAGAACATGTTGTTCCTTGGCGAGGAGGTTTCAGGTGCTTTGGGTTTCGAAGGACAGTTTCTGGTCGCAGACATCGCCCTTGCGCATCTATGGAAGATGCTACCTCTAAAGGCTATGGTCTCATGAAGAAGGCATACCTGTTGGCGCTGGTTGCTAGCCTCTTTTGCACGACTGGCGCTGGAAAAGGGGAAGCGAAGGAAGTAACCCTGAAGGAGGCTATTGACTTTGCCCTTTCCCACAGCCCTTTGATACAGGCAAGCAAGGCATCCCTCGATGTCTTCGAGGCAAAACTAAAACAGATCGAATGGCTCGACTACCCCCATTCAAGCGTGAGATTCGCGGTCTCGCCCATGCCTGCTCAAAGGGTTTCTAGCGACAACCTGCCATACACGGACATGAGCACTTGGGGTATATTCTTGTTTACAGAAATAAACGGGGTCCTTCCCCTTTACACATTTGGGCGCATCTCTGCGCTCAAGAAGGCAATGAAGTTCGGGGTCGAGGCAACGAAGGCAAAGGCAGATGTTGCAAGGCAGGAGGTCATATTTAGAATCAAGAAGGGGTTTATGGCGCTTGCACTGGCAAGTGAAAGTCTGGAAGTCATAAAGGAGGGGCGTGATTATTTGGACAAGGCAAAGAAACACCTGGAATCCCTCGAAGCAAACGAAGACCCCGAGTTTGACCCTGTGGAAAAGATGCAACTCAGGGTGTTCGACGCTCAGGTTTTGGGGCGGGAACTCGAGGCGCAAAGAGGCGTTGCGATGGCAAAGAACTCGATCAAGGTTTCGATGGGCGTAGCGATCGAGGAAGAGATAGGCTTCGAAACAAAAGGACTCGAACCAATCGAGACCAGAAAGGACATAACTTTAGAATCGCTTGTTGACATGGCAAGCGCAAATAGGGCAGAGATCGTGGCACTAAGAACGACTATCCTTGCAAAACAGGCTGAAGTCAGCGCAAAGAAAAGGGCTTTCTTCCCTACCCTCAGTTTGTTCGGGGGGTTTCGTTATGGGTATTCCAATGTTGCTGAGCGCTGTTACAGTCCATATTCCACATTGCCATTGAACACATATTCTGCTTATGGGGGATTGGTTCTGGAAGGGGATTTCGAGATAGGGAAGAAACTTGGGGAACTGGACGAGGCAAAGGCATCTTTGAGAGAGATGAAGATGCAATTGTCGGAGCTCGAAAGTGGGGTAAAACTTGAAGTAACGAAGCTCTTTTACGAGATGCAGGATGCGAAGAAGATGGTCGAGGCTTATAAGGATGCAGTCGAGGCAGCGAGGGGCTGGGTGATTGCCAAGACAGACCTTTATGAAAATGACCTGTGTAGCATGAACGATGTGGTTACTGCGCTCGTGCAGTTTTTCCAAACAAGGATGGAATATCTGAAGGCGGTTTACGATTATAATGTGGCGGTCTATGCCCTGGAAAGGGCGGTTTCTGAATCGCTCTCTTGGGAAAAGGAGTGAAGAAGTGAAATCCTTGAATAGGACACTTTTTTTGCTTGCGGTTGTCTTCTATCCCTTATGCGCGGTTGCACAAGAGGACGAGATATTGGCGCTCATAAAGCAGAAATACGCAGAGATTCAGGATGTCGTCGCGAAAAACCCAGAACGAAAGGCGATGGAGGAAGGGATAAAGAAAGTGATGGATTCATTTGTGGACTACACTGAGCTTGGACGCAGGACACTAGCCCAGAATTGGGAGAAGATTGACAAGAAGAAGCAAGAAGAGTTTGTTTCTGAGTTCAAGAAGATGATCCAGAGGACCTATGTAAGGAGGTTCGACCCCAACAGGAAGGTTCAAATCGAATACCATGGGGGCGCTAAAAAGCAACAGGATGGCAGTTTTCTTTTGAAATCCACAGTGCGCTCGGGCAGGTCAGAGGTCAAGGTGGATTATCTGTTCGTGAAGAAGGGGGGGCGCTACTGGGCTTTCGATGTGATCATTGACGATGTGAGTATGGTAAAAAACTATCGAAAACAGTTCCACAAGATATGGGAAAAGGAAGGTTTTGAAGGTCTTATGGCAAAGATGAGGCGAAAGAACGAGAAGGCAGGAGATTGATATGGAAAATGACGATGCTAGAGCTTTGCTCGAAGGATTTTTCAATCCAAAGGGCGTAGTTGTCTTTGGGGTTTCAACGAAGAAGGAAAACCTTGCAAAGAACATCGTTGCGAATCTAATAGAGTTCAGGTTTAAAGGTCCTATCTTTCTTGTGGGTCAGAAGGAAGGCTATCTGTTCGGACACAGGATCATTACAAATCCAGAAGAGATCCCCGAAGGCGACTTTTTGGCTATGGTGCTGACCCCTGCAAGGACTGTGCCGTCAATCTTAGAGGTCTGCGGAAGGAAGGGTATAAGGTTCGTGGTGGTGCAAAGCGGGGGCTTCAGGGAACTCGGGGCAGAGGGCGAGAGGCTGGAAATGGCGATAAACGAGATTGCAAAGAAATATGGAATAAGGTTCATTGGACCAAACTGCTTAGGGATCCTTTCACCCATAAGCGGGCTTGGCTGCGTCTTCATGCCAGTGAAGGACTATTGGAGGCATGGAGGCGTTAGTGTCGCTGCACAATCAGGGGGGGTTGGGGTTACCTATCTTTATCAGCTTGCAAGCGAGAACATTGGTCTTTCGAGGTTCGCATCCATCGGAAACAAGAACGACATTGACGAGACCGACTTCTTAAGGATGTTTGGCGAGGATGAAAGCACAAAGGCTATTGCGCTATATCTGGAAAGTATATCGGATGGGCGCAAGTTCTACGAGACATTGAAGGCACAAAAGAAGCCTGTGGTTGTGCAGAAGGCGAACAGGACTTTTTCGAGCAAGGAGATTGCCTATTCCCACACCGCTGCGCTTGCGACAGATGACAGGATCGTGGATTGCGCAATAAAGCAGGCTGGGGCTCAAAGGGTGTATTCCATGGCTCAGATGGCAGCGTTCCTAAAGGCGCTATTGATGCCTCCATGCAAAGGAAGAAACCTTGCAATTATCGCGAGGTCTGGGGGGCACGCTGTCATTGCTGCGGATGCTGCTGACGATGCTGGGTTTTTGTTGCCCCCTTATCCGCCAGAATACATTGCCTCTGTCCCATCCTCTTTTGCATCTGAGGTGATAAAGCGCACAAACCCATTAGACCTTGGCGACCTCTACGACTTCGATGCGTATGCGAAGATTCTGGAAGGTGCTTGTCGCCTAGAAGGATTCGATGCAGTGCTCATGGTGCACGAATATTTTGCAGTCATCGAGGGTGAGGAATCAAGGAAACTCGTTCCAAAGGCGCAGGAACTTGCGCAAAAATATCAGAAGCCCGTGGCTTTGGTGCTGGTCACCGATGAGCGTGAGACCGCATATCTGAAGAGGGTTTACGATTATCCCTTCTTTACTTCGATAGAGGATGCCTTGTGGGCGCTTGGTGCTGTGAGGCGCTACTTCGAGGCGAAGGAAAGACATGATGAGCCTTTTGTTTTCGATGAAGAGACTGCGGAAAGACTGAGGAAGGTCGTGCACGAACACGCTCAAGACATGGCTTTGGGCTTGCTTTTGTGCAAAGAGATGGGACTTTGTGTGCCTGATTTCTGGCTTGCCAAGGGGATAGAAGATATACCTGAAGATGTGAAGTTTCCTGTGGCTGTGAAGGCGCTTACCAGAAAGGCAGTCCACAAAAGCGACGAGGGTGCTCTTGTGCTTGGAGTTAAAGACAAGGCAGAAATGGAAAGGGCTATAAGACAACTTGAAGAGCGCTTTGCCCCATTTGGCGGTGGCGAATACCTGTTGATTCAAAGCATGGTTCCAAAGGGGAGTGAATGGATTGTGGGGGGGATGCGGGATTTGTCGTTCGGTCCTGTTGTGATGACTGGAGCGGGAGGGATATTCGTAGAGGTCCTGAAGGACACAGCGCTAAGGCTTGCCCCTGTTTCAAAGCAAGACGCCATGGAGATGCTGAAAAGCCTTAAGGCTGTGCCCCTCTTGGAGGGCGTTCGTGGCATCGAAAAGGCAAATAAAGACGCCTTGTGCGATGTCATCACAAGGGTTTCTGCCCTTCTTTGCGCGTGCGAAGACATAAAAGAAATAGACCTCAATCCATGCATAGCCTCCCAAAACCAGATATTCGTGGTTGATGCGAGAGTTCGGGTGGGATGACATGGAGGTCTTGGTCGCATATCTTTTTAGGGCAATCATGTATTGTTTGCTCGGGTTCAGCATGGAGATTGTGTATTCAGCGCTTTTTGTGGAAAAGACGCTAGGGGTAAGGGTCCAGAGGCGTGTGCCTTACAAATATCTTGAGGGGTTCGTAAGCCTTTACATGATTCCTATCTACGCCCTTGGGCTTTTATTCCTTTTTGAGCCACTTAGGGATGCAACAAGGCATTTGTTTTTTGGCATCAGGTTTGTTATCTGGGCTTTAGGCATAGGAGGGGCAGAGGCTCTGTCTGCGTTTGTCATGGACAAGGTGTTCGGTTTTTACCCGTGGGATTACTACAAAGACTCTCCATACAAGGTCTTCAAGCGAGGCTACACCCTTTACACCCTTTTGCCATTATGGGGTCTTGCAGGCTTCCTGTTCGAGTTCTATTCAGACTTACTGCGTGCAGTGTCAGATCAGGTTGTTTCTTTTGTCCTTAATCTGTAATAATAAACTCGTACAAGTGGTTGACTTTTTCGACTGTCTTGACTGAATTGCATCATGGGGTGTGGAGGCGAAAGATGACAGCAAGATGCGGTGGTTGCCTATTTGGCGTGTTCAGTGTGTTATTTGTCGCATGTGTGGGTGACCCTCTGAAAGGCAACCACTTTGCCTGCGACCCTAGTGTCAAGGACTCGTGTGAGCGTGGGTTCATCTGTGTGCCTGTGGTTCACGAGAAGGTAAAAGGCGTGTGTCTAACACGCGCAGAGGTCGAGGCACATGACATCAAGTTAGGCGACCATGATGTGGGGATTTCAGAACAGAGTTGCGATGACACGACGCCTCTAAACTGCAATCAGGTCTGTCAGCAGGCACTTGCCGAGATCCAAGCAAAGTGCGCCCAGATGGGTGGCACGATAGAAAACCCCGACATCTCTATTTGTCTTGGTGCCTGCCAGTGCCTCATGTCGAAAGTCCCGAATATCGGTGCGTGTTTCAAGAACCCATCCTGCCCTCAGTGTGCAAACTTGGAATCCTTGGCGTCTGAGTCTCCTGGCGAATATGTCTGCAAGATCCCACAGGAAAGATGATTGCCGTCCAGTATAGCCATGTGCCTTTCGAATATTGTCATTTGAACAGCGGTTTTCGATTTTCTTGCAAATCGAAAAAAAATACTTGACATTTTTCTTCGAGGCACTATTATATAGTTGCGCAGGTCGTAGTGCCCACCATAACTCCCGGTGACCTGCGTGTTCTATTCTCCCCCAGGAAGGCGCAAGCCTTCCAGACGACCCTCTAATGCTGGCTGGGGGCTCGAGCCAGCAAAACGGGTCGGCGGAGTCCCCCTGTACGCCGATTCGGGCTCGACCCCCGGCTGGTCCCGGCCTTTCGATGATCACCCGTTTATGTTATGTGTCAAAATGAGGCAGATGGTGCAACAAGCAGGAGGGCTTTCAAATCATTGTCGGTAAACCTTATGCCACCTGCGACGAAGTAATCTCGTCCTTCCTTGTTGAAGACATCATCCGCACCAGCGGACAGGTAAAAATATTTTAGAAAGGCAAATGAAACAAGGGTTCGCAACCTTGGATATTTATCTGCACCAAAATCGAACAAGTCAAAAGAAAACTTCAAACTGTCCTTGAAGAACTCAAAGTCCATCCCAAGCCCTCCAGTGCTTTCTATAAGCCCAAACCTGCCAGTGAAAAATCCTATCCTCCTCGCAAACTCCAAAGAAAACTTTAGTTGCATCCTCGTTTCTGTCACCCTTTCTGTAAGGACTGGTGGTTTGGATGGGTCGTTTGTAACCGTGACCCTTTCTATGGTCGAGGTCTTGCCTCTTGGGTCCATGACTAGTTCCAACAAATAGTATTTCTTTTTAGATGGGCTTAGTTTCAAGGTCAGATAGTTCTTAGACGCCCTTTCCATGATCTGGAACTCACTTCTGAAGCCTATCTCGGTTTCAAGTCTTGTTACGCTTTTTACGAGGTCTCCGACCTCGGTTACCACCTCCTCAGTCTTCTTGACAAGCGTGTCGTCGTTGACCATCCTTCCAAGCGTCCCTTGACCTGCATCAATCTTCTGTGCAATGCTTGCAAGGTGTTTGGTTGCTTCTTCAAGATTTTCGAGAGACGCCCTGAGTCTTCCGAGACTTTCATCGACCTTGTCCCCTTGAAGATTTTTCGAGTCGCTTAGAATCACTTTGACCTTTTCTGTTATGACTTCTATGTTTTGCACAATGCGTCCGATGGAGTCCACATTTTCTCGTGTCAGTTTTTCAAGATTGGCGCTTGCCCTTTCCACATTGCCCATTATCTTAGAGACCCTGCCCCCTTCTCTTGTCACATCCTTCTCGACAAAATCGCCTACACCTTTGGCAATACTCGCAATCTCTTTGACTGCTGATTGCAAGTTTTCTGTGATGTCAAGTAGCCTGTCCTTCCCTTCTGTCCCTCCATAGACTGCCTTCAGGTTTTCGGTTACTTGGGACAAGTCCTCTGCTATCTTTTGCAGGGTTGGCGTAATGTCACCCATCTTCTCCAGTTTCGAGGCGAGTGCCATAAAACCCGCCTCTCCTATGATGTTGGGTATCCTGTCGCCATCCTGAAGCCTTCTGCCAGCAAACCCAGGCGAGATTTCGAGATAGTAATCGCCTAGTAGTGTCATTGTCCTTCTTGTAAGCACCGCTCCGTTCTTGTATGTGCCATCAGGCTGTTTCTCGCCTTCATAAAGCACCACATCGGGCTTGAGCCTTATGCGCACCCTCGCCTTGCTCCTCCCGTCTTCAAGGGTTACAAGGGATATGTCACTTATGTTACCTATTGGCACACCAGACATCGTCACCCTAGAAAAACTTACAAGCCCTGTGGCATCATCCAAGTCCGCATAAACTTCGTAACCTTCCCCCGCCCCGACCACTCTTTTTTGCACTGTCCCAAAAAGGAGCACGAATGCAACAATCCCAAGCGCCCCCACCACGCCAACCATCAACGCTGGTCTTATCCCCTTCAGGTTCATACGCTCGCCTCTGCCTCTGGAAGTTCGAGCGGTCCAGTGCCAGAAAGGTAGATAAACCTTCGTGCAACAGGATTCCTCGTCCTTTTTACCTGTTCAGGGGTCCCCTCAACTATGATCTTGCCCTCGTGAAGCATCGCAATCTTCGTTGCCATCCTGAATGTGGATGCCATATCGTGGCTTATGACGATGGATGTGACCCCAAGCACCTTCTGAGCGCTCAATATCATGTCCTCGACATTCTCGCACATGATAGGGTCGAGTCCTGTCATCGGTTCATCGTATATCACGATCTTTGGGTTTAGCACAGTCGCACGGGCAAGACCAACCCTCTTCTTCATCCCGCCAGAGAGCTCTGCAGGATAAAGGTTTTCAGCGCCATGAAGACCTAGTTGTTCGAGCCTCTGGATTGCAATCTCCTTCATCTTCTTGCGTGGGAGATTAGAGTGCTCTACTAGTGGGAACATGACATTCTCCAAAACGGTCATGGAATCGAAGAGCGCTGAATGTTGGAAAAGCATCCCGAACTTCTTTCTGACTTCTGTGAGCTCCCGCTCGCCCATTTTTGTTATGTCTTCGCCTTCCACAAGGATGCTTCCTTCATCTGGCTTCAGAAGCCCTATTATGTGCTTTATTAGCACGGACTTTCCGCACCCAGAAGGTCCTATGATGCAGGTGATACTTCCTTCTTCTATGTCTAGGTCCACGCCTCTCAACACATGATTATCGCCAAAGGACTTTTTTAGGTTTCTTATCTCGATTATAGGCACTTATATCAGACCGAAAAGACAAGGCGTATTATACCCAAAACCATAGGGTTGGTGAAGGTGGGATGCAAAGTGTTCACGCTGTCCGAAGCTGCTCGACTCTGTTCAGCGAGGGAAAGGTGAAAATAGGAGCACGAAGGTGAGCAAGCCTCGCATAGAGAACATGATTGGCGATTTTAGGATAAGAGAATAGCTATCGCTTCGAGTACTGGAATCTCTTGCGTGCGCCAGGACGACCGTATTTCTTTCGCTCTTTTGCACGAGGGTCTCGCGTCAATAGCCCTGCCTTCTTCAGTGTTGGTCTAAGTTCGGGGTCAAGTGCGCACAAAGCCCTTGCAATCCCATGCCTTATCGCCTCGGCCTGACCTGTAGTACCACCACCCCTCACATTAGCAATTACATCGAGTTCAGACACTTTTTTAACGAGCTGGAGGGGCTGTTTTATTGTCACGAGGTATCGCGCAATGTGGAAATAATCCTCCACATCCCTGCCGTTTACAATAATCTTTCCTGTACCAGGGCGAAGTACGACACGGGCACTTGCCTCTTTTCTTCTCCCTGTAGCTCTAACTAACTCCTCCACCTGTTGCCTCCTGTAAAATGAATCTTTGCTTTATATCCAGTACCTTTGGTTTCTGGGCTTGATGGGGATGGTCTGCCCCTCTGTAAACCTTAAGCTTCCTTAGCATCTTCCTTCCAAGGGGACCTTTTGGCAACATGCCCCGAACTGCCCGCCAGAACATATATTCGGGTTTCTCTTCGAGCATCTTGCCCAAAGGTTTTTCCCTTAGACTACCAAGATAGCCTGAATGCCACCTGAACAGTTCTCTTTCAGCCTTTGCCCCTGTCAGTCTTGCCTTACCTGCATTTACAACTATCACGAAATCGCCCACATCGCTGTGGTAAGTGAACTCCGGCTTGTGCTTGCCACGCAATATGCTTGCAACCCTCGATGCAGCCCTACCAAGCGGAACACCTGCCACATCCACCACATACCATTGCCTTTTTACTTTTGTCTCGTCAAATGCCTTTGTGCACCTTTCCATTGAGCGCCTCGCTCGCAAAAGCGCAAAGTATTTTACGCACATCCGTTTGGTTGTCAAATTGAATTTGTCGCTGGGCGAACGCTTAGTCACACTCCTTTCATGGTCGAATCTTCTATGTCTTGGCTTTGAGCCCTTTCCCGAACCTTTTTACGAACTCTTGAGCAATATAAGATGCAACGATGGTGGGTGTTGTCCCAGGACCAAATCCTGCATCAAATCCAAGTTCCAGCGCCACTTCATGGGTTATCCTAGGTCCCCCGCATATCATCAGCACCTTTTCCCGAATCCCAGCCGCCTCGACCATATCAATAAGTTCTGCAAGATTTGATAGGTGTATGTCTTTTTGTGTCACAACCTGAGAGACAAGTATAGCATCCGCATTGAACTCAAGTGCCTCTGCAAGTAGTTTTTCGTTTGGGACCTGACTTCCAAGGTTTTTTGTCTCGAACATCTCATATCGTTCGAGCCCATATTCCCCCGCATAGCCCTTCATGTTCATAATCGCATCTATCCCTACTGTGTGGGCGTCGCTTCCTGTGCAAGCACCAATTACCCTTATCGGTCGCCCTACATGTGTCCTTATGAACTCATTTATCTCGTCGAAGGTCATCTTCTTTTCCACAACCTTCGGGCACACGATACGGGCAAAATCCACGCTGTGCTTGCATTTTCCGTATATGATGAAGAAAGAAAAGCCATAACCCAAATCTGCTTCGTGATAAACCATAACATCGGAAAGACCCATCTTTCCAGCAAGTTTCTTTGCTGCCTCCCTCGCCTCCTCGCAAAGCGCCACGGGCAAGGTAAAAGACATCTGCACCCACCCGTCCCCCATCGTGTCGCCATAAGGTTTTATGTTGTGAGGGTCAGCCCCTTGCGCCCATTGCTTCATCTTCTTCCAGCGATTTCAAAAGTAAATCCTCGACAATGTCAAAATAGCCTGCCTCTTTCTTGAACACACCATCAAGCCCCCTACCCCCCGTAAAAGACCTCTTCACATTCGCAAACCTCCCTTGTTCAAGCGCAGTGAAAAGACCTTCCTTCTCTATCTGTTCTAGCATCTCCATCGCTTTCCTCAGGACCTCCTGTGCCCTTTTTTCTATTATACCACCTTTTTTGAACTCTATTTCATCACCCAGATGCCTAGCCATGTTCATGACCATTCCTTGAGCCTCCAAAGCCAAAAAACGGTCATGGATGTGAGGGGTATGCATCGCCTCTGTCATTATTCCGACAAGGTGAATCCCTTGCTTGGTAATGGCGCTCGCTAGTGCGAACATCGCATCCTGAACATGACCTCTGAAGATATTTCCTGTCATGTACTTCGTTGGAGGCATGTATTTGGTCGGACAGTGTTTGAATATTTGTCTTATCATCTGTGCCTGAGCGACCTCCAAAAGGAACATATCTTCCATCATAGGATTCATCTGCATTGCATGCCCAAGCCCTAACTGCCAGTCCTTCAGCCCGCACCTTTTTGCAATCGCTTCGTTGATAAAGTTCGATGCAAGCACGGTGTGCGCAGCAGAAAGGGCATCGGCGGTTGTAAGGTAGTTGTCTTCGCCTGTATTGATGATAATTTCGCCCGCTGCGGATACGACCCTTGAAAAAGCCTGATCTATCAAGGTCCTTTGCATGTTTATGTCGCGAAAGAGGATGCCGTAGAGGGCGTCGTTCAGCATTACATCTAGCCTTTCAAGTGCTCCAAGCACTGCCATCTCGGGCATGCAAAGCCCGCTCGCATAGTTGCACTGGCGAACATAGCGTCCAAGTTCGAACGACACATCATCTAGCCCTTGCCTCATGACCCTGAAGTTCGCCTGAGTCGCATAAGTCCCACCGAACCCCGTAGTAGTAATACCTTCTGGCACATAGTCCAGCAAACTCTGGGCAGTTGACCTTATTATGGCGACGACCTGTGCCCCAGCCCTTGCAGCGACCTTCGCCTGAACCACATCTTCGTAGATGTTCCCTGTTGCAACAATCACATAAAGCAGAGGCGTCGACCCGCCATCCCCAAGTTTTTGAAGAAGCGCCCGCCTTCTTTCAACTGTCCCCTTTATCCTTGAAATCCCCCTTTTCAACGCTTTCAGTGCCTCGTCCCTTGCCCTGTCGTCTGAATAGTCCTCTTTCAGTGCAATCTTTTTTTCCGCTATCGCTTTAGCCGCTTCGGTCGGGTCTCCGACTTTGTGCAGACAGTTTCCAAAATAAGTGGCTATCCCCTTTCCAAGCAAGTTTTCTTTCTGAGCGATTTCAACTACCCTGTTCACCAAAGGGACCCCATCTGCATCTGCGCCCTCTACACCCATAAGTCTTAGAATCGCCCTCTCTATAGCAACCGTCGAGTGCGACCTTGCAAAACTTAGGACAGAATCCGCTATATTTCCCGCAGCCTTTCTAGCCCTTTCGATCTGCCTCTCATCCAGGTCGAGATGCGCCATGTCTAAACCGCCATTTTTCCGAATGCACCTTCACGGACAATGAAGCATGGGATGCCGTTTGCCACCTTCTCGACTTTGTCCTTCAGTTCATCTGCGTCGAGTTCATATCCTAATATGCTCTTAGGGTTTATTGCAACCGCTAGAACCCTTATCCCATTTCTTGCCCATATCGTCCCGCCTCTTCTCAAGAACCTTTCCCATGCCTCTTTAGAAAGAAAAACCCTTGTTGGGTCATAGACGAACACCTTGACCCCCTCAACACTTTCGAGGCAGTTCAAAAGACTATCCGTAAGAACCCCTCCCACAAACACCGACCCTTCCTTTTCGACTGGAAGTCTGTCAAGATGCAACATCGAAAAAGTCCTCGTGTCAGCATCGCCCTTGTTCCTGACAATGACAGAGCCCTCCAGAAAAGCCCTGGACACAAGCAGTTTTTCTTCTTCGTCTTTCGCCTCTGGAATAAGGAGTCTTTGCAGAGCAAACTTTGACTTTTCTGCGACCTCTTCGGATGTCTTTCCCAAAATCGCGCCAGTCACGAGCACAACCCCTTGCGATACCTCTGGGTCGGCTCCCATAGCCCTTTGATAGGAGCCATCGATCAGAATGCGTTCTACCTTATGTTTGTCGAGCTCTGCAATGACATTTTTCACATCATCTTTATGGCGCACGCCTGCGAGCACCACAAAACCATCCTCTTCCACCCTTGCAACTACAAGTTCTCCAAGAGGCGTAGTGACGCCGGTCCTGTGCAAAATCTTAGCCTTTGTTGCACCACCCTTTATCATCCCTTCAGCAGTCGCAATCAAACTGTGAGCCTTGACGAAAATCCTTGGCTTAGGAGCACCCAGCCAGAAGTCCACCTTCTCTCCGTCAATTCCGATGGAGAGAAGCCCGACCTTTTCCTGAAGTGCGTTGGCTAGATAACACAAAGCGGTCGTTTTCCCTGCGTTCTTCGAAACTCCCAAGATGGCGACTACATGCGCCTTGCTGTTCTTTATGATGCCCTCGAATGTCTCCAAGGCTTTCTTCCTCCTAAAGAAATGCCGCCCTAAGTTTAGCAGATTCTTTTCCTCTGCTTGAAATACTTTTCTTTCTTTTGCCCAACCACATCCGAAGGTTTTTCATCTAATTAGACAGCGGATCGAAAACCTCGTTGGCTATGTCATTCCACGGAGTTACAACTGAAGTCGCTCTTATAAGATTTCTACACCAACGGGGTGAGAAGGTGACGGCTCGAGGACTCCTACCTTTCAACTATGGAGTCGAGCAATAAATCGTGTGTAGAACGGCTGAGTAAGTCACTTATGCCTATCTCGGTTGATAATCTCTATTAGCAACAGCCTTGCGTGCCTGGACAGGGAAAATCGCAAATCTGCTCCACCAAAGAAGGCCACTGCAAGGTGTAGACACGAGTTTTCCACCAAATACCAGCGTCGCATACTGGGGCGCTTTTTTCCCACCAAAGAGCGCCATTGCAGGCTGGTGCCACCAAGCTCCCCCAGCTTCGCTTGGGCATCCAGTTCTTTGCCTTACGGTGACTAGGCGTTCGTTGTGAGCACACCCCCAGCTTCGCTGGGACCCCAACCCGCCCGCCAACCTTGCCTGCCTCGTCCCTTTGACCACTGCACACACTCCCACACGCCTCGCTTTTAGCGGGGTTTCAGTGACCTCCCACACTCCCTATTGGGAGTGCGACCGAGGCTATCGCCACACCCAGGTCATGACGACTGGAATCCGGGTCAGCGCGGATTCCAATCTTTTTTGCTAGCAATAATTGTGCCAAACTTAGCAAACTCGCAACCCCGCAATTTTTGTGGGTCATTTTGAATCGTCCCTTTTGGACAAGTTGGACATTTTGGACAAGTTTGGACAATGTCCAAAATGTCCAATCAGTCCCGTAAGACTAATTTTCTGCTTTTCCTTTGACCCTCCACAGCACTCATGGTGTCTGAAGGACGAAAATGCTTGGGCAACCCTCTAGAACCAATCTTAACGCCATATCGCCCCTATCCTTTCTAAACGCAATCTTTTATTTTCATTTGAAAACGACCAGACTATGGGTCCAGGATAGCCCAGAACAAGGTCTCGGGGAACAATGTAAAGGTTCGAAGCGCCTTTTATTGATGCTGTCGAGCGGTTATCGCACAAAATGGCGACCTCGTTCTCTCCTATCTCGGTCTTTTTGGGCGCCATTATCACCCCCTTCTTATAGAACACGGGATGTTTGTCTTCCCCCAATTCCTCCAGGTAAAGCATAAGGTTATCTACCTCCCATTCCATTTCTTTGTTCAAAAGCCTGACTTGCCCTGCCTCGACCGTCTCGATGGTTTGCTGGTTTATCGAGACTGTAGGACCCAAGACCTCAACCATACCTTTGCCCATAGCCACTATTCTCGCTACCCCAAGCCCCCTATCGCCATCCTCGAAAACAACCAGGTCACCAGCCTTTGTCTCGCCTTTACCTTTGGTCTTGTGAAAAATCAACACTTCGTTAGGGAAAAGTCCCGGGAATTCGCAAGCGTCTCGTACGACAACAAAGCCACAACTTGGCTTGAAAAAGAAAACAACGCCAGCAAAGACAAGTCCACAACAAGCCGCCACAACGAGTGCACCAAAAGAAAGCCTTGTCGAATTTCCCCTGTCTTCTAAAAGGGCGAATATGACTAGCGCCATGTCTGCACTACCTAACACCACCAGTGCAAGAAATGGATGCCACCCAAGGTGGCACAAGGCACAAAGGCAACATACACATAAGCACGAAAACAGCACGGCGTAAAAAAGCCCTCTTTTTATCTTTCCAGACAATGCAAGCCCAAGTCCAGGGATCAACAAATCCAACATATATGAAAACAGTCGCATCTACCTACCTTTCGGCACTGTGCACATATCAAGAAGTGGACATCCTTCGCACGCTGGCTTTTTCCTGCATTGTTCCTTTCCATGAATAACTATCTGCGCATGATAATCTTTGAAAAGCTCCACATCTGGTTTCAGGTTCGATTCGAACAAAGCCCGTATTTCGTCATAATCCATGCCTTCGTTGAGCAACCCAAGCCTTGAAAATATCCGTCTCGTGTAGCCATCCACCACGAATATGGGCTTGCCAACTGCATAAAGAATAATGGAATCTGCGGTTTCACGACCTATTCCACTTACTGAAAGCAAGGATTGCCTGAGCTCTGCAAGCGGCATACTTGACAGGCTCGACACATCACCACCCGCTTTCAAGAAAAGAAAGTCAAGCAGTGCTTTAAGTCTTTTTGCCTTTATGTTGTAGTAACCAGCAGGTTTTATGAGCATCGCAAGTTGTTCGATTGGCATGACATAAAGTGCATCTGGACTGAGGCACGAAGCCTTTTTAAGGTTTGAAATCGCCTTTTCAACATTCTTCCACGCAGTATTCTGGGTCAAAACAGCGCCAACTGCGACCTCGAACGGGGTCTCGCCAGGCCACCAGTGTTGATGCCCACGAGCCTCAAAAAGTCTCTCATAGACTTCTTCGAATACATTGCGACGGGTCAATCCTTCGACACGCATATCTCCTCTGCCAGCGCAACAATCCTTGCAACAAATCGTAAAGCCTTACCAGTGCTGACTGTCGCAACGATGCGAACACCGTGGTCGTCTTTGCTCATGGTTGCATCCTCAATCAAGCCTCTTATTGCCATTATGAATGGCTCATGCCCTTGCAAATCGTTTTGTTTTTCCTCGAATAGTCCGCTCAACCGCGCTGTGGCTAGCTCGGGACAAATCAACGCCAAAGTGAGCATGGAAATGCCCTTCATCAAAGGGACAACCGACACGCCAATATTTGCCGGACCCTGAACTTGCAATAGCCTCGAGGCACATGGTGGCGACAAATAAACGAAAATCCCCCTGCCATCTACCATAGAGCGTTGTTGCAGAACGCTTCCTGAGTTCATGGCAGCCAAACCTGGGGGAATCCTCTCGCATTTCTCGAAATCTTCTTGTCGCAACAGCACCCCTTTAGTCGTTAATGCAAAAATGACCATATCGCCATCATCATCGGAAAGCACCCGAGCGAACCTTGTGTCCAAAAGCGCACTAAGGGTTTCAACCTTTTCTTTGTCGTTCTTGTCCACGCTCATCAAGAACGCAGAATCTTCAGGCACGCACACAGGAGCAGAACCTACACCCCTCCCGAAATAGAAAGACACAGTGAGCACAATGCCTGCAAATCCAAGCACAGTGACAGCGGTTATCACCTTTGAAAGTAGTTTGTTGCCACCGCCTTCTCTGACCTTCTCGCCTGCCCACGAAAATGCAATCCCAACAAGATAAAGCACAGAGAGGGGCAAAGCGAGGAGTATCTGAGACAGCACATCAGGTGGGGTGAAGGTCGCTCCTATGATGAAGGCAAACACGATGAAATATCTAACAAACTTGATAAATGCTCTTGCCTTGACAATGCCTAGCGAAGAAAGAAGAAACATGAGGAGAGGCAGTTGGAATACGATGCCAAAAACCACAGCGAAAACAAGGACAATCCCTAAAGTCTTCGAGATTGTCGGTGCCACATGGAATGCGGAGGATTCATTAGTAAAACGGACAAGATATTCCACCACTAGAGGGAGGAATACCATGTAAGCAAAGAGCACTCCGAGGGCGAAGAAAAGCGAAACAAGAAAAGCGATGTTTCGGACAAGGACTTTTTCATGTTTGTAAAGCCCTGGGGCTACGAAAGCCCATATCTGGTAAATCCAGTAGGGTGCTGATATTAGAAGCCCTGCTACGAGGGATGCCTGAAGCTCTATAACCAAAGCCTCTGTGACATCGAGTGCCTGAAGGCTAAAGATCCCATTTCTTCTTAGCGCCACAAGAACTGGTCTTGCAAAAAAAAGAAACACCTCGTGGTGAAACGAAAACGCCCCGAAGAAGGCAATGGTTACTGCTACTAGCGACTTTATAAGCCTCGACCTGAGCTCTTGCAAGTGTTCAGTGAAGGACATTGGTCGGTCTTCCATCTCTTATGGCGCCTTATCCTTGTCGGCAGGTGCAGGGGGATTTTCTTCCTTTGAATACACAGCATCCTTCGGTCTTTGTGGTTCTTCGCTTTCTATTTCACTTAGAGCCTTCTTGAACTCCCTGAGCCCTTTTCCAAGCCCTTTTGCTACCTCGGGCAGTTTGGTCGGACCCAGAACCAAAAGCGCAATCACAAGTATGAGCAATAGTTCTGACCAGCCAATGCCAAACATTGGAAGTCGCTCTAAGAAAACCGCTGACAGTGTATCAGATTCGCAAAGTTTGGGCAATCAGTTCAAAACCCATGCCATGTTTTTCTTTCAATATTGGCGGTCGCAAGCTCGCAAAGTTTGACTTCTTTGATAGTCCTTTTATAGGTCTGACCCGAACTAGCCAAAAGATGGTTCATGATGGCAGTGGAATGGGCACGAAAGATAGATTTTGAAAGCGAAAAGGTCTATTACTATTTCGGGTTTGCAAAAGTGACCATCAAAGGGCTTAGCATTGAAATCAAAGGAAGATGGGGGCTCGGATGATGATGTTACGCAGAGCACAAGGCTTGACTAGAAATCAGGCAAACTCATGGGCACAAACATCGTGTGAGGCTTCCCTTAAGTTTCTGGCCTTTTTCACAGCACTTTTCATCCTCGGTTGCTTTAGGGCGCAAGTGCAGGAAGACACCTTCATTCACCTCGACGCTACTGATTCTTCTGTAACAGATGACATTACAGTGGAAACACAAACACCCCCTTTTACCCCTGAAGTGGAGGGTGGAAAGGTCATTGTGTCGAATGGGCTTTTGACATTGACTTATGACCTTGAAACTTCAAGGTTTAGCATCAAGGAAACACGGGGCGAGTCCATCATGTTTGGCGCTCGCCAAGAGGCATCGTGGTTGCTTGAAGACTCTGAACACACACTCGGCGCTTCAAACATGCGAACTCAAGACTTTGACTGGCACTGGGAAACGAACGCATTCGGCTCTGGGCTTAGGGTCACCTTTTTTGTGTCAGAAAGGGATGCAACCCTGAAGACATCTTTCTTTATCCCAGAAGCCAAAGAATCGCTGTTCCTTCATTCTGAAGTTGCCCTGCCCAAGGGTGCTAAAGTCCTTGAAATAAACCCCATCGTCGCACGAGGCAGTGAGGAAGGAGGGCTTTTCCTTGGCAGTGGCACTTCCAGTGCGGTGGTCCTTGACAACGGAAGCGACCTCTATTTCGATTTCGTTGCTGACCATCTCGAGGGTAGGCGAGAAAAAAAGCCTTTTTCATGCGCCTGGCTACGCATCGAACTGGAACGCGGCGATCTGCACAAGGTCACATAAGTGCCTCGTGGCAGGTTTTGTCACCGCTAACCGTGCATTCCCCATTGTAGCCACGGACTTTGTCGAAGACGAAGCACCCCAGATAAATGGCGAAAAGGCGCTTTCCCTTTTCGATATGCGGTCAATCTATAAACCATGGCGAGAGGTGGGTGCAGATGGCACGCTTTCTTATGAACTTGCACTTCTTACATTCACAAGCGACCCGCACCAGGCGCTTGTCGCTTATGGGCAAGCCATATCGCTAGCCTACAACAAGCGGCTATGGAGGGGGGGTACCTGCCTCGTGGAACTCGTGGGGAGGTGGCTCGGGGCACAATGGGTACGGGGCAGACATTGACGAAACCCTGATCTTGATGAACCTCGAATATGCCCGTGAGGACTATTTTCCATGGGGGATGGACTATTTCCTGATTGATGACGGATGGCAGGATGCAAGCGGTTATTGGTTTCCAAACAAAGAGCGCTTCCCAGACCATGATGGCGAAAACGGGATGAAATGGCTTGCGAGAAAGATTGAAGAGGCAGGCTTTATCCCTGGTCTCTGGATGGCATTGTTCCGTTTGGATACTTCATCGCAACTTTACAAAGACCACCCAGACTGGGTTCTTCAAACAGACCCGATTGGAACCGCGATGCTCGGAAAGAATGAAAGGGTGCTCGATTTGTCACACCCACAGGTTCAAGAATATCTGAAGACCGTCCTGAACCGAGTCTTTCACGACTGGGGATACAGATGGCTCAAACTGGATTTTGGTTATTATGGGCTTTTTGGCGCTAAATATTATCAGGAACATATGTCAGCAATGGAGGCATACAGGCTTGGGATGAAAACCGTGAGAGACACGCTTGGGGAGGATGTGTTTTTCCTGGGCATAGGCGCAATGGGCTCGGGCTTCGGGATTGTGGATGGAGAGCGCCTGACCCTTGACAACATGCCTTTGTGGGGCGAGGGGCAAGGGGTTTCCGAGCAGTCTATCAAGGCTACTGTGCTTTGCGCTGCCCATCGCTATTATCTTGGGAACACAGCATGGATAAACCACCCAGACCTTATCTTCTTCCGAGACGATTTTGGTTTGACCATGGACGAGGCTAAAAGTTTCGCCCTTTTTGTGGCTATCTTTTCTGGCATCTTCAAACTTGGCGAATCGTTTGTGTTCATGCACGAGCACCCTGAGGCGCTCGCATTTACAAGAAGGCTTCTGCCCATTTATCAAGGCATCCCCGAGCCTTTGGACCTTTTCGAACATAGATTTCCTGAGATTTTCAGGCTAAAGGTAGGCGAGGCTCAAAACCAATACGAGGTATATGGTCTGTTCAACTGGGGGAAGAACTACGACCTTTTCGAGGCAAAAGACATGCCAGAAGAAGAAAGGGAACTTCTTATACCGTTGCCACAAGGGCAAAACAATGGTTTTGTGGCACTAGATTGGCTTGAAGGGCAACTTGTTTCATCGCAATCTGGTTCGTCCTTGCTTTCAGGCTCGTTCAGTGTCACAGTCAAACCAAGGCAATCGAAGATCGTTATCGTCAAACCAGAACAGCACTTATTTTTGGGGACCTCTCGCCATTATGCTGGCGGTGCGATAGAGACCATGTCAATCGTGGAAGCATTGAACACTTCCACCACAAAGGTTTCTTTCCAGAAACTTGTCCCACAAGACCCAACCCACCTTTATTTCGCTTGTCCAGAAGGCTTCACTTGCGCAACAAAGGATTTGCAAGGTGCGGTGCTCGAAGATGTCAAGGTAACGCCATCTGCTTCAGGCCCATCCCTTTACGACATCACAATTGTGCCCCAAAGCCAGGCGCCCTCCATTGTCTTCGAACGGCAGAGAAACCGTTAGGGTTTCCTTTTCAGCACTATCCTCTCCGCATTTTTTCTGTAAATCTTGTCCAAAACTTCTGGGGGAAGTCCTATTGCATCAATCTTCCAGTCTCCCTGAATCGGGGTTGGGTGGTCTATCTGTCTGTCATTCGTCTCGAAATATCTGAAATGCGCTTGATAGAACTTCTTTGCGTCTTCCTCGGTCGGGTTTTCCTCGCCAGAAGAGCCAAGCACAAGATACCTTTTGGAAATCCCGATATCCGTGCCGAAAAGGATGCGGTCTTGATACTTTACAAAGAAGTCATGCATCTTTTTGGCGTTGTGTCTTCCGAACTCTGGCACCCTTGCAGCGATGTCAATGAAATAGTTAGGATATTTGTCGAGCATCCTTGCAACCCTTTCAGGTTCTTCTGCTGCATTGCCAAAATGCACACCTATAAAAGTAGTCTCGGGATGTCTTGCTACCACCCTTTCGAATGCATCTAGCAGGGCATCCCAGGAAGGCCAATCCCCACCGTAAAAAGACCAGTAAGGATGCACTGAAAGTTCCTTGAATCTTTCGTTCTTTTCGTCAGGTGGCAAGAAGAACGCCTTGGGGTCGCCTGCGTGCTGATAAACTGGGATTTCGAGCCTCCCTGCTGCCTCCCATAGAGGGTCTAGTTTCGGGTCATCGATCTCGACCAGAACGCCACTTTTGTATCGCACATAAAGCCCAAGTGCCTTGCTTATCTTCAGGCACACGAAGCCAAACCTTTTTACTGCGTCTTCAAGCCTTATAGCCTCGACCTCGGCAAAGTCTGGTTCATCAATGCGCTCCCAGTCGGGGTTGTAGCAGTTGTAAATCCTCCCAGGCAAGGCTTTCTGAAGCTCAAAAGCCCAAACAATGCCCCCGTCCCCATGGTTGCCTCCCGACATGTTTATCATGACCTCAATGCGGTTATCATCCATGATGCGCTTGATCCTTTCCGCTGCGAAATAGTTTAGGTGTGTGTGGGCATCAATGAGCATCGGTCTTTTGTATGGGGGGCTTGCTTTTTCCGCCTCAACCTTTTGCTTGCAACCCACGAGAATTGCACATCCCAGGACCAGCACCCCAAGCGCCTTGATTCTAATGTTGCACATGACCAAGTTCCACCTTTAAAAAGGGCTTCGCTTGATCATACAACAAATGATAAGCACAGTAAGATGAAAACACCTTTTTCACATAGTTTCTTGTTTCCTCGGCGCCAATCAGTTCCACGAAGAGGTCGAATGGAACTGAAGGATTTTCTTTTTGCCATCTCGTAATAGCGCCTGCCCCTGCGTTATATGCAGCGATCACGAAAAACGGATGTTTCAAAGACTTTTCAAGTTCGGATAAGAATCTTGCGCCTAGCCTTATATTTATGCTCGGCTGATAAAGCGACTGCCTGCTTACCTTCAGTTTTAACTTCTTCGCCACCATTTCTGCTGTCGCTGGCATAAGTTGTAGTAACCCCACTGCACCTGCAGGCGATAGTGCATCAGGGTTGAATGCACTTTCCTCGCGCATCACAGCATAGATAAGATATGGGTCAATATGCGATTCCTTTGCTGCCCTTTGCACCTCGTCTTGATAAGGTCTGGGAAAAGCAATTTCGAAAAACCCTCGATTATTGTCCGATGGGGGGGTCACAGGAAATCTTTTCAAGGCGATGTCCGCAAATCTAAAAGCCTGAGTGGCTGATTTTGCTTTAGCCAGAATCAAGGTTTTCAAGACTGCCTCTTCGAAAGAGGACGGCTCAAAGGAACTTACTTCCTCGCCTGCAAGCTGGAAAAGCCCTGATTCATAAAGCCATACAGCGTTTCTTAGTCCTTCTGGATAGTCACTAGATGCGTTTCCTGCCTTTTGTGGATCTTCATCTCCAGGCTTATCCGTCTTGAGAGCCACTTTCTTTTCCAGAACCCCCGCCCTCATCGAGGCAAGAAACCCATAAAAGGTCATAGGATAGGTAACACTGCACTCGTTAAACCTTTGTCTTGCCTTCGCCCCATTGCCAGTCGCCAGATCTGTCCATGCGAGAAAATAGCAAAACCTTGACCCAGCAAGGGGGTCTTGGGTTTCTGATAGCGCCTTTTCCATTACCTTTTTCGCCTCTGTATATCTTTTTTCCAGTATGCTCGTAAGTGCCAAGAGCCATCTTGCTTCCATTGCCATGTCCCCTTGTGGCCACTTTGAAAGAGCCTCCACAAGAATCTTTCTTGCTGTTTCGTATTCCCCCTGTCTTATAGCCCCCCTTGCAAACCACACTGCCACATCATCGCAAAAACTGGAATCCCCAAACTTTTTGGTCAAAGTTTGATAAAACTCCCATGCCTTGTCGTTTGACGAAGCTCGAATTGCAGACCTAATTGCATGAAAAAGGGCGTATGGCGCATCTACAAGGTCTTTGCAGGCGCCAGACAGAACCCTTGAGAATTCGTCCACTGCATCGCTGTATTTCCTTAGTCCAGAAAGTGCCCGAGCCCTGAGCACAAGCGCCTCGCATCTGGTCTTGTCGTCTGGCGCATTGCGAATCCCCTCTTCTGCCGCACTCTTTGCTTCTTCATACTTGAACGCTTGGATGTTCGCCTTTGCTTCGAGCACCTTTTCTTCTGCGGTTGCCTCGATGCCCTCTAAAAGGGGGCCAAGGGCACTAAGGAAAGGCGCTCTGTTCGCACCTATGTTCGAAAAATACCCGTTTCTAAGAATCTTCACCGCTTCTTCGGTCTTTCCCTGTGCCTGAAGCGCTCCTGCATACTTGACCAAGAGGCTTGCCTCCTTGTTCCCAGAATCAACGAGCTCCTTGAATATCGCTTCTGCGCCTTGAGCATCTCCAAGTGCCATCATGCAGTCGCCAAGCAGTTTCTTTGCTTCATCATATCGAGAAGAAGATTTTGGAACCCTTTCGAGCGCTTCTCGTGCCTCCTTGAATCTTCCGAGGGCAAAAAGCGCCTTCCCTTTTAGAAACAGGACCCAGTCTGTCACAGGCAAGGAAGATTGTTCCAGTTCGTTCAAGAGGTTTATCGCTGACTCATAATCCTTTGTTTGCATCATCACATATGCCAGAAGAAGCGTCGCCCTTTCTTTGTGCTTTACTGGACGAGACAATGCTGACAAAAGCAAGACCTTTGCAGAATCGAACATCCTGTCGTTCGCATGAGATACCGCCTGAAGTATTTGAGGGTCATCATAGACTAGTTTTGGCTCCGAAAAAGATTTTGGCTTATTGAATAGGGGCGGGCTTTTCTGCAAGGCACGCCTCTGCTTGGTTTTTCCATTTTCCTGTGTGGTTTTTAGTTTTTCCTTTTGCTTTGTGACATTTTGTTTGGGTTTTGCAGTATTTTTGGTTGTTTGGCCTTTCTTTGGCTCTAACTTATTTTGCTTTTCTATTTTGCTCTGAGCGCCTTTCCCCCCTGCTTGTGATTTATCCTTTGCAAAAGGCGCAGGCGGTGATGCTGTGAAGATTAACAAGGAAAACCAAAGGCAAATAACAGGTCTCACGGCCACTCAACCATTTCGCAAGTAGAAAGACACATAATCCAAAAGGGAAAAGGCTAGCACAAGCCCGCATAGAACTGCCACCAATGTGCCTGCTCTCTCGGGATGCAAAGAAGGATAGAATGGCGACAAAGCCACGAGAAGGCACAACAAGGCACCCCCTATCCCCAAAGAAAGGGTCTTGATTTTGCCAGACCTGCGTGCGCCCAGCACCTTGCCTTGGAGCGCAAGCGCAACCCTCACGAACGAGACAACTGCCTCCCTGTAGAAGAAAAGCACGACGAACCACACGGGGATGATGCCGATGTAAAGGAAGGCGATGTATGCGCCCATATGGTTTAGCACATCGGCGAGGGGGTCCAGAAGTTTCCCAAGCGGGGAAACGGTCTTTGTCTTCCTTGCTATGATGCCATCCGCTATATCCGACGCCTCCAGAAACAAATAGAGCGCAAAAGCCAGGAAGGCTAGATGAGGGTTCGTTTTCTGAGGGTCGAATGTGTTGTTGTCCTTTGCGACTGCGCTCAAGAAAACGAAAAGAAAGACGGGCGCCAAAAATAGCCTTGCGAGCGTGAGTTTCGAGGCTGTAGTGACCTTTCCCACAAACACGCCAAGATGATAAAACATAAGGAGGTTTTGATCAAAATAAGGTTTTAAAAGCAAAGTTCTTTACCTGACCATCGAACTCGAAGTTGCATAGAGATTTCTGCCCCCTGAGGCTTGCCCGACCCCAAACAGGGTAGCTCCGTTTTCTTGTCTGTTCACAAGGCTTCACCCAATAGGTGATGACTGAACCAACGCTCGGGCGCAGAGTACAGACGGTTGGCTCTTATCAGAAAATCCCACTATCAACAATGGGCGGAGGTGAAGGAAATAATGGTTTCTTGCGGGTGTTGATGGTTTTACAAGCATCTTGAGGCAATAAGGCGTAAGTTTGTCCTTTAGAAGATGAGAATTGTTAATGCTCTTCCTGCGATTTTCACCTTCACCAAGTCGAAAAAAGTCGTAAAGAAATCGGTTCAGTGATGACCCCGTGAAATCTTTCCCCGGCGCGGTTTCATGTCGTGGCAGTGAAAAAAATCGTGGAAATACGCCCTGGATTGAACATATGAAAAAGCCTTTGCCATGGCTTGCCAGAGGAGACTAAAGCATCCGCCTCGCTTTTGAGTTCTTATGCCAACGCACCACGATTTTTCATCTAACAACATCTTGGAACCGTGATTTCATAGAGTTACGATTGCCTTTAGACCAACAAGGCGAAAGCAATAAGGGGCGAGCGGCTCTACACATGAAGTCGCCCCTTAGATTGGGGATAGTACCCCTGACTAGGTCACTTATGCCCATATCGGTTGATGTTCTGGTCGTGCAATACCTCAGAGGCACGAGATCAACGGGGATTTCGCTGAAGCTTTCGGCCAAACAACCTTTAGCATCGCTTTGTGTGCCTAGCCCGTGCAAGCTAGAAATCTGTTCCATAGAGTCCAGTGTTGTGGGCTGAAGCGACAAATGCACACCCCCAGCTTCGCTGGGACGCCCGCCCGTGCCAGTACGGTTATAATACCTTGTTCACCCACCTCGCTTTCTCGGGGTGGGTTGGTGTCAGGCAAGCTCCAGAGGAGCTCCGCCGCCCGCATTTTTTGTTTTTGTGCGTAAAGCACCACGGCGGGATTGAGCCCTCTGGAGCTTGTCACGGCGAAAAGAGCCACTAGGAAATTTGCGCCGTGCATCTATCGCACGAGCGCCAGTACTGGTGCAGCCTAATCGCTGTGACTTGCCTGACAAGGTAAGGATATCTTATCAAAAGGAGGTGATTTTATGAAGGCATTCGTAGGTATAGATTGGGGCAGACAGGATT
>Ga0272449_1000725_pt1 | contig 37708 bp, 33 predicted proteins | sample YNPCB0241_FD_198679 | JGI IMG/M metagenome (GOLD analysis project Ga0272449, IMG submission 198679) | Hot spring sediment microbial communities from Yellowstone National Park, WY, United States - YNP-CB-024-1 | ecosystem: Environmental > Aquatic > Thermal springs > Hot (42-90C) > Sediment...
GTTTTAGAGCTACCATGCTCGGTTTCGTTATCGGTGAACGGGAATAAAGTTCAGGAGTGCACTTCTTTTCCTTGCGATGGCACAGTGAGTTTCGAGCGGGAAGTGAAACATGCAGCGGTTGAAGCCAGAGCCACATGCGGATGGGAAGAAAAAAAGGCATACGCGACATTGCCTGTATTCATCCCTTGGGTCGAAGGCACAAGACCATGTATTCGGTGGGGACAATGGAGGGAGACAGCGGTGCATGTGGGTCAAGGTGATCTGCACTCGCGAAACAGGATCGCTACATTTCAGGTAGTTCCTGATACACCACCGCATGTCTTTGCGATCACAAACGCGGGAGAGCTATTGCACATAGCCGCGAATGGAAACCTGTGGGGTGCTGAAAAGATCTCTGACCGTGAGTTCCTTCCATTTCCATTCTCCGTAGTGCGCCAATCTTCTGGGGCGTTTTCGCTTTTTGTGTATCCGAGGGACCGATCCTTGTATCCCTACCTGAAGGGGCTCGAACTTTACGGCTCGGGCTCTACCTGGACCGAGAAACTCCTATGGGTGCAAGGGGATTACTGCCAGCTCGATAAGTGTCCAAAAAACAGTGCTGTGGTGGAGGATGACGGAACAATCGAGGTGCTTGCGCACATCAGTGGGATTAGAGCCGATTGCTACGACTTGGTTCCCGAAGAGCTATATCCATTCTGTGACATCGGAACGCATGTGGAGATCTGGAATATACCCTTCTTTCTTCGAGTCCGGATAGACCCAGAGGGGGTTGTAACCTACTCTGGTCCATTTTATCCGGCGAATATGGACCTATATTTTGGGGTTGGTTTGGTAAATATGTCGGGTCCTGGCGTCCTTGGCGTATATCGCGGCATGACCGACTTCGAGTTCATCGAGATTCGTGGAGAAGAGGTTGTGTTCGTACCAGCGTGCGAATCGCGTTGCAATCCTCACGACTGCCCCGAGGACTGGCAAAGTTGCTATGGCATGGGTGCGTCCCGCGTGTTTGCATTGCCAGACAAGAGCGGAGTAGGTGCAGTATCAGTTCAGGTGGTTGAGAGCCCACAATTCCCGTCTCCTTCCGAGCCGGGCGTCACATACTATCAGCGACTCATCTATTATCCCGGCAGGGCGCCATCTGTTGAGCTCCTACCAATACACCTTTTGGCGAAGGAACACCTTGGCCCTGGCGACTTCTATGAGGAGCTCGATGAGATGCTTGGCAATGATGTCAATCGAGCTGTTATGGACGGGCTTGGGCGAAACCACTTTGTCCTTAGATGGCTCCCCGAGACTTCTGATGACCGTGAAGAAGTATGGCTCATCTACTTCTCGGAATACGGGACAGGCGACCCTACAGACTGGAAACTTGAGATCCTGAAGAAAGCAGTAGGCGCAAGAGCCCCTTCCATCGTATCTGATGAACAGGGCACAATCTATGTGTTCGCAAACATAACCAACGACCCCTCAGGATGGACTCTTACGATGTGGAAGCGCTCTTGCATCGAATGGTTCGAGCCACTCGAACAGACCTCAGAAAGATAGCCAGGCAGGCGAAGGCGAGCTAAGGACAGGAAGGGGTTGACAGGGGTTTGAAGAACTTTTACGATATGTTCGCCTCACATGGAGGGCGATATGAAAACGGTTAGTCTTTTCTGCTTGCTTTCCATGTTTTTGGTCTTGGGGTGTTCGAAGGAAGGAAGTTCTGAAGAAAGGAGGTCAAAGGATATGAAGATTGAATCTCCTGTATTCGTGCACTATGGGGAAATCCCCACTCGCTACACATGCGAAGGGCAGGACATCTCGCCTCCACTTACATGGTCCGGGTTGCCAGAGGGGACGAAGTCCCTTGCCCTGATCGTTGATGACCCTGATGCCCCCGACCCTTCAGCGCCCAAGATGACATGGGTTCACTGGGTGCTCTACAATATCCCGCCAAACACGCAGGGTCTGAAAGAAGGCGTAAAACCTGAAGAACTTCCTTCAGGCACATTGCAGGGAAAGAACGATTGGGGTAGGACTGGATACGGAGGTCCTTGCCCGCCCATCGGGAGGCACCGCTATTTCTTCAAACTCTATGCGCTCGACACAGTGCTAGAGGACCTCAAGACCCCTGATAAGGCGAAGCTTGAAAAGGCGATGCAGGGTCATATCCTTGCGAAAGCAGAGATCATAGGGACTTATCAAAAGAAGGGACGCTAAGACCTGCCTGCCTTCTAACCAAGCCTACTCGCTTCCTTTGCCAAACTTTTCCGCAAGTTTTTGCCTTACATATTCTGGCACAAGACCCTTCACACACCCGTGAAGTCTTGCAACTTCCTTCACAAGGTTTGAACTTATGAAGAACTCCTCGGCGCCAGTCACCATGAAGAATGTTTCCATCTCTTCGAATAACTTGTGATTCATGTGCGCCATCTGGAACTCGTATTCGAAGTCCGAAACTGCCCTAAGTCCCCTCAGCACAACTTTAGCCCCCTTCCTTTTCACATAGTCCACCAAAAGCCCCTCGAACGAATCTACCTCAACACCTTCGATGTCCTTGGTCACCTCCTTTAGCATATCAATCCGCTCTTCTATCGTGAACAATGGCTTCTTTTGCGAATCTTTCGCAACTGCTACAATCACCTTGTCAAAGTGTCGGGCTGCCCTTTTTATCAAGTTTATATGTCCATTTGTTACTGGGTCAAAAGAGCCTGGGTAGATTGCGATCCTTTTCATTTAGCCTCCTTGCTTTCATAGATACCTATGGCTGTGTCGCCATAGCGTCTAGTTTTTATCAAACACAGGGAGCCATAGCAATCAGAAAGTGTTATCTTCTTGCTTGCCTCCACTACAACAAGCCCCCCACCTTTCACCAACCCAAGGCTACCGAGCAAAACCAGACATTCTTCATATAGTGATTGAAAATATGGTGGGTCAACGAAGCAGATATCAAATCGTTTGCGCTCCTTTTGAAGCAAAAGAAGCGCATGCCTCGCGTCTGACTGCATTATTACATATCTATTCTTTTCGATTCCCAGTTTTTCGATGTTCAAGCGCACAGCATCAACAGCCCCCTTTGCAATATCGCAGAAGACCACATGTAATGCCCCTCTCGAGATTGCCTCAAGCCCCAGCGCCCCGCTTCCACAAAACAAATCCAAACAACTTGCCCCCTCTACCTTCCTGCCGAGGATATCAAAGATTGCCTCCCGCACAACTTCAAGCGTTGGTCTAGTCCCACGCCCTTTGGGTGCGCTTATCCTACGCCCCCCGAACTCACCCCCCGTTATCCTCATCCTTTTTTGCCGATAAGGGCTTCGTACTGGGCTAATATCGCTAGGTCTGGCGCCTTCTGCTTAAGTTCCTGAAGCAAATCCCGTGCCTCGTCCATAAGACCCGTGTCTATCAGAAACTCCAGATTTTTGATGTCATCCTGATACTCTAGTGGAACTAAGGTGAACTCGAAGCTAATAGGTGAAGGCGTGACCTCGCTATCGAAAGGCAAATCCTTGTCAACGAGAGTCCTGTCAATCTGGAACTCGTCCAGCGCAACGGGCTGAGATTCTTCTTTTGCCTCTTCTACCTCATCTGCCTCCACCACCCTGAACTCTGGGCTCGTGGTTTCTTCTATCTCATCGACCCCGATCTCCTCTTCTGGCACAATTTCTGCTTCCACCTCTTCCTCGCCTGCCTCCTTCTTGAAGGTCGGCTCGAACTCCAGTTCCCCCTGAGGCACTCCGACAACCTCTCGTTCGAACCTCAACGCCTCGCGAGCCGACGAATCGCCTGGCTGAAGTTTCAAAACCCTCTTGTACACTTCGTCCCTTTCCTTCAAAAGCCCTATCTCGTCGTATCTTCTTGCAAGCGACTTTAGCACTGCGACCGCCTTCTGAGACTGCCCTGATTGCTCGAATACCTGTGCAAGCATATCCAGAACTTCTATGTCGTCTGGATTTGCACGAAAACACACCTGAAGCCTTGATAACGCCTTCAATATGTCGCCCTGAGCCATGTAAAGACTTGCAAGGTCCTTGCTTATCTCGAAGTCATCTGGCTTGTGATAAAGAAGCCTCTCAGCCACCCTTATGTATTCGTCGGTCTTCCCAGCCTTTTTCAGGCATCTTGCAGCCTCTCTGAACTCATCAACTGCGTCAGAGATCATCCCTTCTTTCGCAAACTCTTCCGCAAGCGCAACATGGAGCTTTGCGTTATCCGGGTCGAGCTCCATCATCTTCTTCCATGTCTGAAGCCTTTCCAGCACGAGCCCAGCCTTTGCTTGAAGCGACAAAGCCGCCTTATAGTTACTTAGGGCATCAGAGATCAATCCAATTTTGTGGTAGATGTTTGCAAGCGATAGACGCACCTGAACATCATCAGGGCGAAGCTTCTGCATCTGCTTGTAAACTGCTGCTGCCTTCAACAAAAACCCCTGAGACTCATAAAACCTCGCAACATCTTCAAAACCTGCAAGCGCTTTCTCACGCTCGCCGATACGCAAAAGCAAGTCGGCGACTTTAAGTTTTGTCCTTATATCGGAGGGGTCATCTCGCAAAAGCTTCTCGTATTCCTTTATAGCCTTCTTGATGTCGCCCTTTTGCAGGAACTTGTGCGCCTTCTCGATGACCTTGGCTCTGTTTATCTTACCCAAGGTTGCCTCCGCTTCCTAAAACTTGTTTTATTATCCAGATTCGTATAAAAGTCAAGAGTGCGTTTTTCAGGGGCGTCTATGCTTCTTTTAGACCTGATAGAGGGAAAACCCATAAAAAGAACTCCGATCTGGTTGATGCGGCAGGCGGGCAGGTATCTACCAGAATATCGTGCGATCAAAGAGAGACACACGTTCTTAGAGATGTGCCACGACCCCGAGCTTGTCTTTGAAATAACGATGCAGCCATTGCGTCGCTTTGACCTTGATGCGGCGATCATCTTTTCTGACATCTTAATCCTTGCAGAAGCAATAGGTGTGCCAGTGGATTTCCTTCCCGAGCCTCACATACAACAACCCCTGCGCTCTGCGAGCGATGTTGCCAAACTTGCGACTCACAATGTCCAGCACAGGATAGGATTTTTGCTCGAAGCAATAAGAAGGGTAAGGCAGGGATTGCCTGAAGAAAAGGCACTTTTAGGGTTTGCTGGTGCGCCATTCACTGTGGCTGCATATATGGTCGAGGGCAAAGGGTCGAAGGACTTTGTCGAGGTGAAGCGCCTGATGTATCAAAATAAGACAGTTTTTCGAGACTTGCTTGCGAAGGTAGGCGAGGCGTTAGTGCCCTTTCTGCAGGCGCAAATCGAGGCAGGTTGCAATCTTGTGCAGATATTCGATTCGTGGGCATCCGTGCTTTCCTTCGATGATTATTGCGAGTTTGCCTTAGAGGCGGTACGCCCTGTCATTATGGCGTTGAAAGCGCAAAAGGCGCCCGTTATTTATTACATAAATGGAGCTGCGCCCTATCTGGGGGTGCTGAAAGAAACTGGCGCTGATGTAATAAGTATTGACCACAGGACGAACCCAAGGCACGCAATAGAGGCGCTTCAAGGCTTGGTGCTTCAGGGGAATATGGACCCAGCGGTGTTGCTGGCAGATGAGGCGGTCATCAGGGAACAAGCAAGGAAAACCCTGAGGGCATTCAAGGGCGCAAAGGGACATATCTTTAATCTTGGACACGGCGTCCTGAAAGAGACTAGCGTCGAGGCAATCGAGTGTCTTGTTGACGAGGTTCACAGGGCTTAGTATGCAGGCGCACGACGCTAAATACGGGGTTTTGCTGGTGCAGATGGGGGGGGCACAGGACCTCGAGGGCGTAGCATCCTTCATTTTCGAGATGCTGAAAGACCGTCGCATCATTGACCTGCCTTTCTTTTTGCGCCTCCCTTTAGCCTTTTTCGTGTCGAGGCTCAGAGCGCCAAAGGTGAGAAAACAGTATGCCCAGATAGGCGGGCGTTCGCCGATCATAGAAGCCACATTCGAGCAAGGTCGGGCGCTGTCTTGCACATTGAAGGGTCAAGGGTTCAACTGCCCTGTGGAGGTGGGCTTCAGGTATTGTTCCCCTCGAATCGAAGACGCAATGGCAAGGCTTGCTAGTTTTGGCGTGAAAACGATTGTTTTTTTACCCCTTTATCCCCAGTATTCTACGACCACAACCTTGTCTGCGCTGGATGTCGCAATGAAGACTGCAAAGCGCCTTGGTGTGGCGCTCGAAGTTATCGAGGATTATGCTGACAATCCAGATTTCATCGAGGCATGGGTAGAAAACATTCGTCGTTCTTTTTCCGTGATACAAGACAAGGATAATATCCTTTTATGTTTTTCTGCCCATGGAATCCCTGTAAAATATGTTACAAGAGGCGACCCTTACCCAGCGAGGGTGCAAAAGACGGTCGAAGGGGTCCTCGCTAGAGTGAACGGTCTAGAAGGAATAACTGCTTCTGTTCTTTGTTATCAAAGTCGCTTTGGTAAAATGAAGTTCCTCGAACCAGGGATCCTCGAGGCGCTCGAGGAAGGCAGAAGGAAGGGCGCAAAAAGGGTTTTGGTCGTGCCAATCTCTTTCGTGAGTGACCATCTCGAGACCTTGTTCGAACTCGACAAGACTGTTAGAAAGCGTGCCTTAGCTCTGGGCTACGATGATTTTGTTTTGGTGAAGCCTCCTGGGGTTTCACAAAGGTTCATAAACGCATTGAGCGGGCTTGTGATTGGGCGGATTTCAAAGGAGGATGAAGATGGATAGGGTTTATAAGAAGGGAATGAAAAAAGGGTTTAGGAAAAAGCGGTTCGGGAAAAAGTTTAAGAGGAAGAAGGGGCTCAAGCTCAAGAAACAACAAGCAGTACAGCTGAAGGTCTCGAAGCCAAAAGGGGTTACAAAGGAGGAGATGGCAAAGGCGCGGGAGCTTGCCCAAAGGTCGAATATCCCAGAAAACTATGCATTGCGGGTCGTGCGGGGGAAGATGACGCTGAATGATGTGTTGAAGAGGCTTATGGCGCAAGAGACAGCGAAGAAACTCATCGCTCAAGGAATGTCGCCTGATTATGCATTGAATGTGGCGGAAGGGCGCATCACGAAAGAAAAGGCACTGATGCTTCAAAAACTGAGGGAGATTCAGGGGAGGGGCTACAAATGGAATGCAATCGCAGACATCCCAAGGGGAGTCGAGGTGTGTTTTTCCATATTTGGAGAGGGCACCGCTGTCTATAAGGTGAAAAAGGTTTTGAGATACGAGGTGTTTTGTCAAAAGGACAGCCAGAAAAGGATGATAAAGAAGCACGACATAAAGTTTTTCTGCGCCCCTGAGCATCTGGACATAGTCTTGCAGGGGTTTGGGTGGGACGAGGAGATAAAGAAACTAGGGCTCTTGGGGACGGACAAACTGGAAGAAAGGTTCAGACCGACAGTGGAACTCGCCCTTGAGTGGCTTCAAAAAAGACCGACTTTGAGGTTTTATCTAAGGGATGGCGAAACCATCACTGGGAAGGTGGAGCGTGTGGGGAGGTTCGATATCGAGGTGAGCATAGGAGGGGCAAGCGTTTCTTTGCTAACCCATGCCCTTTACAAGCCAAAGCCCTTTGAGGTCGTTCAGGTGTGAGTGTTGAAAGCGATCTTGTAGCGGACTGCATCTTATTGCTTCCTGTTGAAAAACTATACACATACGCGGTCCCCGAGGCGCTGAAGGGGGTAGTGAGGCGGGGGAGTATCGTCTTGTGTCCAGCAAGGAAAAGATTGGTACACGGTATTGTTTCGAATGTTAGGGCAAGGACTTCCGAGGACAAGGACCTAAAAGAGATCAAATCTTGTAGGGATTTTGGACTGCCCGAAGACCTTATCGCACTTGTTGAGTTCATGAGGAACTACTATATCGCCCCCCTTGGGGTGGCGCTAAGGACCTGCGTCCCACTGGCTTATTTGAAAGGGAAACCATTGCGTTCTACGGTTCTAAAGTTCGTGGGCGAGCCGACATTTCATAGCAGGTCTTTGTATGCCCAGAGGTTGCTTGACGAGCTGAGGAATGCTGGCGAAATGGAGCTGTCGGTGGCGAGGAATCTTGTGCCCAATGCCTCTTATTGGATAAAGAGGTTTCTTGCCTGTGGGGTGCTAAAGATAGTGGAACGCGATTTTGAACCGCCAAAGCGGGCATTGTCGCTAAGAGGAAAGCCTGAACTTATTTTGACCGAGGAACAAAAGGGCTGTTTGAAGCCTATAATAGAAGCACTGGACGGGGGATACAAGGCTTTCTTACTGCACGGGGTCACAGGCTCTGGGAAGACCGAGGTGTATCTGCGTGCTGCGAAGGAAGTTTTGCGCAGGGGCAAGGGGGTTATTGTGCTTGTGCCTGAGATCGCCTTGACAGTGCAGATGAGGACGCGCATCGAAGAGGCGTTCAATGAGCCTGTTGCGGTTTTTCATAGCGGTCTTAGCGAAAGACAGAGGGCGACATTGTTCGACCATGTCATAAAAGGAAGGATAAAGGTCGTGGTTGGACCAAGGTCGGCATTGTTTGCACCAGTGCATTCTTTGGGGCTTATAGTGGTTGATGAAGAACACGACCAGAGTTACAAGCAAGAACAGTCTTTGCGATACAATGCACGCGACCTTGCGCTAGTGCGAGGCAAGTATGCAAACTGTTGTGTGGTTTTGGGCTCTGCCACTCCATCGCTTGAGACCTTTGAAAATGTGAATGCGAGGAAGATTGTGTATCTAGCTTTGAAGAGAAGGGTCAACGAGAAGCCTTTGCCACGAGTCCACTTCGTTGACCTAAGATTCGAGGAGGCTCTTGGTAAGGAACGAATATTTTCGAGACTTTTGCTTGAAACCCTTACAGAAACTTTGGAAAAGGGTGAAAGTGCAATCCTTTTCCACAACAGGAAAGGGTTTGCAAAGTTTGTGTTGTGCAAAAGTTGCGGGGCGAGGGTCGAATGCCCAAACTGTTCCATCACACTTACAGTGCACAAGAAACCAGAAAGACTTAGTTGCCATTACTGCGATTATGCGTCTGCACTTGTGAAGAACTGCCCAAGGTGCAACAGTCCTGACCTTGTAACAGTGGGATTCGGCACTGAAAGGCTTGAGGACGAGATAAAGGCTTTGGTGCCCCTTGCACGGTGTCTGAGGCTTGATGCTGATGTGGCTTCCACGAGCAAGCTCGAGGGTCTTCTGGACGCCTTCAGGCAAGGCAAATACAATGTTCTTGTTGGGACACAGATCGTTGCAAAAGGACACGACTTCCCAGAGGTCACAATGGTCGGCGTTCTTCTTGCAGAACAGAGCCTCGCCTTTCCAGATTTCAGGGCATCTGAAAGGACATTTCAGATGCTGACACAGGTGGCGGGAAGGGCTGGCAGGGGAGAGAAGGAAGGTATTGTTGTGATACAGACCTATGACCCACACAACCTCACATTGCGTTTTGCGTCCCAGCATGATTTCTTGGGTTTTGCAGTGCATGAAAGTGTGCTTCGCAAAGAAAGGAGGTACCCACCTTTTTACCATTTGTGCGCCATCGAGATATCAAGCATGGACAGCGAGGCTGCCTCTGAAATGGCTACGAAGATAAAAGACCTCGCAAAGATATTTGCGGAAAGCATGGGGGCATCTTCTGGCGATATGATAGTTGTAGGTCCGTCTGTCGCTGCTATCGAAAGGCTGAAGAAAAAGGTCAGGAGACATGTCCTTTTGAAGTCAAGGAAAAGGACGCTTTTGAACGCAGTTCTCTGGCGGATTTACAACAAGGTCGGCAATGGATACAAAGGGGTTAGGGTGATCTACGATGTTGACCCGATTTCGCTTCTATAAGTTAGGCTAACTAGATTAGCGACTTGGCGAACTAAATAAGGTTTAGATGTTCCAGTCCTTTTGCAAGCGTAAAAATGTCGTGGCCGACCAACAAGACCCTTCCTTTCATAGAGTCTAAATCACCAAGAAGCCCTGTCGTTACAATGGCGCACATCGTCCCTGCGTTTTCTGCGGTCTCGATGTCAATCACCGAATCTCCAACCATAAGGGCGTGCGGCGGATCAACTTTTAGCGCATTTAGAGCGCCTAAAAGACTTTCCTTTGCTGGCTTTTGTTTGTCGAAAGAATCCCCTCCAAAGACACCCATGAAGAACCTGGCGATCCCAAGACCTTCAACAATCTTTTTCGTCGCGTCCTCTGGTTTGTTCGAAAGGACTGCCATTGAAATGTCTTTGGAATAAAGCATGTCAAGACCTTGCATGACCCCATCATAAAGTCTTGTCGAGTCGAGAAGGTGCTCGAGATAGAACTTTCTGAAGACCGACACTAGTTCTTTCACTTGCATCGGGTCACTTGCGCCAGTTGTGTTCTGAATCAGGTGGCTCACCCCCTTTCCTACATGTCGCTTCACTTCGTGCAAGGAAAGTGGGGGAAGCCCTAGCGTGCCTCGGACATGGTTCACGGACGAGGCGATGTCTTCGAATGTATCCGCAAGAGTGCCATCAAGGTCGAATACAATGCCCTTGATCTTGTTCACTCGAACTAACCTCTGTCCCAAAGAAGTCATTCCCTGCGAATGCTTCAAGGCGCACAAAAGCAAACTGCCCAGGCGCCTTAGTGCAACCTTTGACTATTACCTTACCATCAACCTCGGGTGCCTGAAACCACAACCGCCCTGTACCCATGCCGTCCTTATCCACTTCCTCTATCAGGGCTTCGTGCACTTCCCCCAGAAGTTTGCGCCTTTTGGACTGGGCGATTCTTGCAAGAAGGCTTTCGAGTTTTCTTTTTCTTTGCCTCGCCACCGAGGCTCCTACCTGACAATCCATTCTGGATGCATATGCCAATGGCTCTTTCGAAAATACGAACACACCAGCAGCATCAAACTCTGCCTCTTTTGCAAACCGCAACAGGTTTTTGAAAGCCTCTTCTGTTTCGTTGGGAAAGCCCACCATGAATGTGGTTCTTAGCCACGCATCGGGACATCTCCTTCTTATTGTTGACAAAAGGTCTTTGAGCGAGGCTTTTGTCGTCCCTCGTCTCATTGCCTTGAGCACAGAATCATCACCATGCTGGACAGGGATATCGAAATACCGCAACACATTTTTCCTTTCCGCTACAACATCTAAAAGTTTTACGGGGATGTCCTTTGGATAAAGATACATAAGCCTCAACCAGTGGATGCCCACATCAGGGGCGCTAAGCCTTTCGACCAGTAGAGCCAGGTCTTCTTTCGAATCAAGGTCTTTCCCATAATGCGTCAAATCTTGTGCAACAAGCACAATCTCTTTTGCCCCTGTGGCTACAAGCCTTCTTGCCTCCTCGACAAGCAAGGCGACAGGTATGCTTTTCTGCCTTCCTCTAAGTCTTGGTATGATGCAAAACGAGCATCTTCTAGAACAGCCATCTGCAACCTTTAGATATGCAGTGCCAGGATTTGTTGTCAAAAGCCTGGGCAAGAATATGTCCTCGCAAGGCTTGGTCTTCAAAAGAAACTCTGAAACCTTGTGGATTTCTGAAGGCTTTACCAACAAAGCATCTTGACAAACCTTTCGCACCTCATCCTGGAACTCTGGGACCATACAACCAGCAACCACCATCGTTGCGTCCCTCTTCATCCTTTTGGCAAGCGCCCTTATTGTCTCGAGTGATTCGTTTCTTGCCTCTTTAAGGAATGCGCAAGTATTCACAAGAACCACATCCGCTTCACGAGGGTCAGTGACCAGTGCATTCCCCGCTTGAAGCAAAAGCCCAAGCATCCCCTCGGTGTCAACCCTGTTCTTTGGGCAGCCAAGTGAAACTGCAAACACCTTTCTTGTCTTTATATCTGTCTTTTTCACTGCTTGGATAGGTCTTCCACCTTTACGCCATCGGGCGGGTTGAACTTGAAAATATCTGGCGCCACTGGTGCATAACTAACATCGTAAAACCACAGGTGCGAGACATTTCCTTGACGGTCTATGACCTCTGTTTCCCTTGTCTCGAAGGTTTGAGGATCGACGAAAAGGGTCAAAGAAGAAAAGTATTTCTGCTCTTTTTTCGGTGTTAGCAGGATTTGAACCAACTGTGACCCTTCCTTTTGAACCACTTTTGCATCGAAATCTTGATGCAAATTTCCAAGCCCCAGAAGAAACCTGAATGCAAAGGCAAGGTCGGACGAACTTATCGCTATTTTGTAAGCAACGCCCTCCGCTGGCTCGTATGCCCACAAAGTGCTTCCATCGCTTATATAGTGAACCTCGTCGGGTTCTTTGTAATCGAAGCGCATCATGCCAGGTTTCTTGAAATAGCACACGCCTTTTCTGGTAAATGTTCGCTTGGGACTCTTTGTCTTCACAACCTGTTTGAAGGACGCACGAAGGTCGCTTGTGTTGTCGTAAAAGGCTTGAACCTTGCTTACTAAATCTAAATCCTGTGCGCTGGCGACCCACGGCAACAATATCATGACCAAAGCCGAAATGGTGAATGGTCGGCTCATGGTGCTGATAATAGCAAAGAACACCGAAAAACGCATAGGATTTGACAAAACCTCGCGATTTTTTGGTAGGATGTTTGCAATCAGGATTGCACTCAAGACCTTTACAGATGCCATAAAAAACCACACAATTCAAGTGGATGACTGAACCTTTCTTTCAGAAGGAGGCAAGGTCATGAGACAAGTAAAACTCTTGAGCATCATGGCTCTGTTGCCGTGTTTCATCGCTTTTGCCGAGGAAAAACCAGCAGACGAGGTGACGGTTGGGGAGGTCAGGATAACGATGAATGCGCAGTACGCTAAGGTGCAAGTGGACGGTAACGAATGGGAGGAACACGAGTTCACAGGCGATGGAAGGACTCTTATCCTGCACAAGATTGACAGGACAAGTAGCCACTCTGTTACCCTGAGCCCTGTCGAACCAGAGCTAGAAGGGACGGTTGTGGAGGTCAAGCCAGAAGATTTTAAGCTCGTGAAGGTCGGGAAGAACACTTTTGTCTGGCGTGCCGAGAAGCGTGTTACTTTTGCAAGGGCGAAAGACAAAGGAAAGTAGAAGGCTCCAATAGACAAAACTTTAGCGTCAAAAAGTAGCGTCAAAGGTTGAGCATGCTTTAGGGTCGCGATATATGGCTTGACTTTACTAAGCCAAGACTACATCTTATAGCGGGCTTGTTTGGACAGCATCCAGATATGCTGGTCTTCAGAGGGCTTCCCGCACAGATACCATTCCCAGAGATGACCGCTGTCACATTTGGCAACTTCGATGGTGTTCATCTTGGTCATCAGGCAATTTTAAGAAGGCTAGTCCAGACCGCGAAGGCAAAGGGTCTTAGGTCCGTTGTCATAACATTCTTCCCCCACCCTTTGAAAATATTGGCGCCAGAAAGGGCACCAACCCTTCTTCAGAGCCTCGAGGATAGGCTCGAATCGCTCGAGGAGGCTTTTGTTGATTGCACTGTGGTCGTTCCATTCACATTGGATTTCGCTAGTCTTACAGCCCAAGCCTTTCTTGACCGTCTGGTGAATAACCTGAAGATGAACACGCTTGTGGTTGGTGAAGATGCGAGGTTCGGTGCTCAAAGGCAAGGAGACATATCCTTCCTCCGTTCAGCATCAGCAAGGATGAAGTTTGAACTTCTTGTCGTCGAATCCCAGATGGCTTCAGACAAAAGGATTTCGTCCTCGAGGATAAGGAAGTTACTAGCAGCAGGCGAGGTTCAAGAGGCGGCGCTTTTACTTTCCAGACCTTTTTCGATTACGGGTGAAGTAGTGCGTGGAGAGGGGAGGGGGCGGGAGCTCGGTTTCCCTACTGCAAACTTGCTTTCGGATGCCGAGACCATGCCGATGTTTGGCGTGTATGCGTGTCAGGTCGAGGCGATGGGCAAACTGTGGCTTTCAGCGGTGCATAACGGTCCAATCCCTACCTTTGGATGCAAAAGACCAGCGCTTGAGGCTTATATCATCGGGTTCAATGGGGAACTGAAAGGGCATCGGATAAGGGTTCTTTTCCATAAGTTTCTAAGACCTATCCAGAAGTTCGAGAATAGCGATGCGCTGAGGGCACAGATAAGGAAGGATGTAGAGGAAACATTGAAGTTTTTTGGGCAGGGATGAGTGCGACAAAGGAAAGAGTGGTTCTGGCAATGTCTGGTGGTGTTGATAGTTCTGTGAGTGCCTATCTTCTAGCAAGCCAGGGTTATGATGTGGTTGGGGTCACAATGCGACTATATGTGTGTCCTGACGAAGGCACCAGAAGGTGCTGTTCTGTAAAAGACAGGGAGGATGCAAAGGAGGTCGCAAAAAGGCTCGGGATTGCGCATGTTGTGGTGGACGGCACTCAGGTTTTCAAAGATAAGGTGATAAAGCCATTCGTGGATGCATACCTTGAAGGGCTTACGCCATCGCCGTGCGTGCTTTGCAATCAGCATGTTAAGGCAAAGATACTGGTTGAACAGGCGCATGTTTTTGGGGCAAGATTTATTGCGACAGGTCATTATGCAAGGGTTGTAAGAAGGGGGGGCGGGGCAGTTCTTTGTCGGGCGAGGGATAGGGCTAAGGACCAGTCGTATTTCTTGTTTAGCATTGGACAGGATTGCCTTGAGCGACTTTTGCTTCCAGTTGGTGACTATACAAAAGAAGATATAAGACGCATTGCAAGAGACATTGGGCTTTGTGTCTCGGATAAGCCCGACAGTCAGGAAATATGTTTCGTTCCAAAGGAAGGGTATGTGCCTTTGGTGGAGCAGATGGCGCCAGAGAGGCTTCGTGGTTCTGGGGATTTTGTGGACATTGAAGGTCGAAGACTTGGCACGCATCGAGGGATTCATGCCTATACAGTGGGTCAAAGAAAAGGGCTTGGCATCGCTTTGGGCACTAGACAATATGTGGTGTCCATAAGACCCGAGAGAAACGAGGTCGTTCTTGGAGACGAAAAGGCACTTCTGAGGACAACCTTCATGGTTCAACAGGTTTCTTTCTTGTGTAATGAGTGCAAGACTGCTTTTGAGCGTGGCGAGACCCTTACAAGGCTTGTTCAGATAAGGTCTAGGCATCGTGCAAGACCCGCAAGGGTTACTAAGGTGGGGGACGAGATTGCGGAGGTTCAGTTTTTTGAACCGCAGACTGCGATTGCCCCCGGTCAGGCAGCAGTGTTTTACGATGGCGAAAGGGTGTGCGGAGGAGGATTCATTGCGCAGGATGTTTTGTGAAGCGAGGTTGTAAAATGAAGGTTTTGGTTGCGAAAAGCACATGCAAAAGTCCATGCTTGGTCGTATCTTCTAAGTTGTTTCTTTGAAAGGAGGTTGTATGGAGCTCAAAAACCTGTTCAATGACGAGAAAGGCAAGATAGTTATGCTTGTTTTCGATGGTCTTGGGGGTGCGCCTTTTGGCGAGAAACGCATGACAGAGCTCGAAGCCGCATCCATCCCGAACATGGATAAACTAGCAAAGGAGTCGGCGCTTGGGCTTATGGTCATGACGGATTATGGGATCGCACCTGGCTCTGGACCTGGGCACATGGCTCTATTTGGGTATGACCCATTGAAAACAAATGTCGGGCGAGGTGTTCTGGAGGCACTTGGGGTTGGACATACTCAAGAAAGGGATGAACTTTCGGCAAGGGGGAACTTTGCGACCATTGACCCAGAGTCTCATGTCATTACGGATAGGCGTGGCGGGGCGCTGACACAAGAAAGGAACAAGGAACTGTGCAAGAAACTGAATGAAAAGGTGCGAATTGAAGGGTATCAGGTGAAGTTCATATCAGGAAAAGAACACAGATTTGTGTTTATACTGAAAGGCGAAGGGCTCGAGGAGGAACTTTCAGAGACAGACCCGCAGGTCACAGGCGTGCCACCCCCAAAGGTGGTTGCTCTAAGTGAAAAGGCAAAAAAGACTGCAGATGTCGTAAACCGCTGCATTGAAGGCATTTTCGATGCGCTGAAGGACGAATATCCACAAAATGCGGTCTTGCTTCGTGGGTTTGCTAAAGTGCCGTCCATTGAGCCATTCGGGGATAGATACAACCTAAAGGCGGCAGCGATTGCCACCTATCCCATGTATAAAGGGATTGCGAAGCTTGTCGGCATGGAGTGTCTAGAGTGTGGTTCGACTTTCGAAGATCAGGTCAAAACCCTTGAAGCGAACTACGATAATTTCGATTTCTTTTTCGTCCATGTGAAGGCGACTGATTCCTATGGACACAAGGGCGATTTCGATGGGAAGGTGCGGGTGCTTGAGGAATGTGACCGTTTGATCCCCAGATTTCTAGCACTGAAACCAAAGGTTTTCGTCATCACAGGAGACCATTCGACGCCTTGTGCGGTGAAGGAGCACTCGTTTCACCCAGTGCCTGTGCTGATCCGTGCAGACACAGCGATCCCTACTGGCGCCCAGAGATTTACGGAAAAAGATTGCGCAAAAGGGATACTGGGCATATTCCCAGGCATGAAGTTGATGCAGATGTGCCTTGGCTATGCAGGACGCTTGAAGAAGTTTGGCGCATAGGTGTGTTTGTCTTGTGCGCTCTTTTTTGTTAGGCACCTAAAAGGAAAGCACAGGTTGTGGTATGATCTGGCAGGATTGCTGTGAGGTGACATCATGCCCAACGCAAGAGTCAAGGCAATAAAGGTTGTGGTTGGTGTGAAAGAGGTCGTCATGGAGAGTGTGGTTGGCGACATAACCGAGGAAAGGGTAGATGCCATCGTGAATGCAGCGAACGAAAACCTTGTGCATGGTGGTGGGCTTGCCCTTGCCATTGTTAGAAAAGGTGGGAAGGTGATTCAGGAAGAAAGTCTGAAGGTTGCGCCTGTTCCTACGGGTTCTGCCGGCATTACGGGCGCTGGAAGCCTTCCATGCAAATATGTGATACATGCGGTGGGTCCTGTGTGGCGAGGGGGCGACAATAGGGAAGAAGAACTTTTGGCAAGTGCAGTGAAAAGCGCGCTCCAAGTAGCAATGCGTGCCTCGTGCAAGTCCATCTCGATCCCTGCTATATCTTGTGGGATTTTTGGGTTTCCCGTGGAAAAGGCTTGCCCGATCATTGTCAATTCAGCCTATGATTTTGTCGTGAATGAAAAAGGCAACACTATTGAGCTGATCAGGTTTTGCAATCTTGACACAAAGATAGCTCAGTTGTTCGGGGAGGCCTTGACAGACCTTGTAAACAAGCATCTGGCCTCAGAGGTGGCATAGGTTTTTGGTCCCTAACAGATGTTGTTTTTTTTATGGTATTGGATAAACTAAATCGCGAGGTCTGTATGGTTGACAAGGATACAAAAGACCTAATCGGAAAGATTTTCGACAGTCGCTATCAGATCATAGGGCTGATTGGTCGTGGCGGGATGGGGGTTGTTTATAAGGCTGTGCACATTGCGATGAACCAGGTCGTTGCGCTGAAGGTCCTGTCCAGGGCGATGACAGGAGACGACACCCAGGTGCAAAGGTTTTATCAAGAGGCAAGGGCTTCCAGTCGCTTGAAGCATCCAAACACGATAAGGGTGTTTGACTTTGGCAGGGCAGAAGAAGGGCACCTTTATATTGCGATGGAGTTTCTAGAGGGCGACACATTGACGAATGTCTTGAAAAAAGAGGGGTCACTCCCTGCGAGGAGGGCCTTGAACATTGCCAAACAAGTTGCAAAATCTTTGGCTGAGGCACATGCCCAGGGGCTTATTCATAGAGACTTGAAGCCCGACAACATATTTCTGACTCGGGTTTACGGGGAAGAAGATTTCGTCAAGGTGCTGGATTTTGGTATTGCAAAGTTTTTGGAGTCGTCGCCTGACCACGAAAGATTGACTATCGTCGGGGGTGTTATCGGGACTCCTGCCTATGTGTCGCCCGAGCAAGGACTAGGAAGGACGCTCGATGGAAGGAGTGACCTGTATTCTTTGGGGGTCATCCTCTACGAGATGCTTTGTGGAAGCCCCCCATTTAAGGCAGAAACACCCATAGCGACAATCATGCGCCACATCCACGACGAACCTCCGCCTTTGACCCAGTTCAAGCCCGACTTGAAGATTCCTCCCTCTGTCCGTGACCTCGTCTTTTGGCTACTGGAAAAGGACCGCACAAAAAGACCAGACTCCGCAGAAGTTGTGGTTCAAACGATTGACCGTATATTGCCCGAACTGCCGATTGTAGAGCCCAAAAGTAGCGGGCAGGCGAAGGTGGCGAGTGAGCCAGCACTTGAACGCGAGAAAGGGGAGGAAAGCATCATACTCGAGGACCTCACCGAGATAATACCAGGTTTTACACCAGACGCACCAACCAAGGTTGTCCCAAGGCAGGAGGAGGTCAAAGCGCCAGAAAAGGGGGATGTGGGGAAGGCTGATGTGGGAACGGCAGGTGTTAGAAAGGTAGATGTTGAAATCGAAAAAGCGGGTTCGAAAGCGATGAGAAAGAGAAAATGGGTGACCTCGATTGCGGTTGTGGCTGCAATCCTTGTTTCTGGTTTTGGTGGATTTCTTCTGGCGGGTCATCTTGGCGAACCATCACTGCCCGAGACTCAAGTGACAGGGGCCAGCCATTTGGCTCCTTCTATGCCTTCCTTTGTTGTTTCGGACCTAGGGAAACACCAACAGTTCGTGGTGGTTCGGATAGACACGGAGCCAGAAGGGGCAACAATCGAGGTCGAAGGGGGGGGCGTGGCTAGAGCGCCAATCTTCGTGGCACTTTCGGGCGATGTCGAGCCAGTTCGTCTTAGAATGGCGGTGGACGGATACAAGGGCAAGGAAATAGTGCTTGGGGCTCAAGGTGTGATAGCATCAGGCAACAGAGAGTTCAGGTTTGTGCTCGAAAAGGTCATGGAGGAGCCAGAACGGAGCGTGGTTGTGAAGGCTCAGGAAGGCTCTAAACTAGGGAGCGAGAAGAAAGTGGCTAACCCTGTACCTCAAAAGCCTGAAAAACCTAAGACAGAACAGCCAGCGAAGAAGCGTCAGCGAGAGACTCTGGATTGGGAGTGAGGTCATGAAGTATTTGGTCATCTTCTTGATAGCCTTTTTAGCAATGCCCGCCGTTGCTCAGACAAAGGCTGAACTAGAAGCATATCGCCTATACAAGGAAGCCCAAAAGGCGATGGAGGAGAAAAGGTTCGATGATGCGATAAAGTTGCTCGACCAGGCGTTCGAAAAGTTTCCGAAGGAACAGATCCTTATAAGGAAGGCAGAGGCGTTGAGAGCAAAGGGTGAACTCTTGATGGCGCTCGAGGTTTTAAGAAAGATTAAGAGCGAGGACCGAAAGATTCAAGATAAGGTATCCGCCTTGATTTCAGAGATTGCAAAGGAACTAAACGAACCAGTGGATGTCGAGGTTCGCACAAATGTGGATGGTGCGGAACTTATCGTGGATCAGATAGAAAGATATGTTGCCCCATGTGTGATAAAGATAACAAGAGGGGTTCATCACTTCGAGATAAGAAAACAGGGCTATGCACCAGTGGTTTTCGAGAAGAACATTGGTCCTCCCGAGACGAGAATTATTGAGGTCGAACTCCAGAAGCTTACTGCAAAGGTTATTGTTGTGACGGATTTGGACTCGTTTGATGGCGTTATCGTGCGCCTCGATAGTCAGGAGTTTGTGCCGAAAGGCACAACAATGGCGCCTAACAGGACAGAGCCAATGGATATAGAGCCAGGGACACACAAGTTCCTATGCGTGAAGCAGGGGGTCCCGTCTTTTATGGGCGAGTTCAGGGCGCTCGAAAATAGCACTGTTGAGGTCATGTGCAGGTTGAGGCAGCCAGAAAAAAAGAAAAAGTCGAAGACATGGGGCATCGTGCTCGCTTCCACAGGAGGGGCGGTCGCTGTGGGGGGCGCCGCGTTGGTTGGGTGGTATTACTACTATAAAGGGTCGCGGAAAACTGTTGACGAGGCGGGTAACCGTTATTATTTCGTTGATAGGCACGAAAACTATGTCGGCTTTGCCTTGATCGGTTTAGGTGTGGCGATTGGCGCGTCTTCCCTGTTCTTTTTTATTGATTCTGGTGGTCAAAGGAGGTTCTCGAGCAAGCTAAAAGGTCTAGCGCTTACCCCGTTCAAAGGGGGTGCAGGGACTTTTGCGCTGTTCGAGTTCTAGGCAGGGTTCGATGATGAACTCTGAATGGCTTTTTTAAAAGGTCTGCTTTATGTATTTCACAGGAGATTGGCAATGAAGAGGGGTGTTTTGGTTGTGCTTTCGCTCGCAGTTTGTGCCAGTGTGCACGCAAAAAACCCATCGGGATATGTGGTGCCGCAGGGGGTGGAAGATATTTTCATCGAGATGGCAAAGATAGGCTCATACACTGTAGCGGGAATTAGAATAGACTTCAACAAAGTGTTGATAACCTACGAAGATGGGAAGAACAGGATAGAACTTGCCCTGGTACATCCGTCATCTTCAGAATCTCCGCTGTTTCGGACTAGCAAGTTTGCCGTTGTTTCGGCAAACGGGATGCCCCCGCCTGAGCCACTTCTTCGTGCTCTTAAGGAGCGCATCCTATCGTTGGAGGATAAGTTCGAATGGGGATTTGCGAAGGAACCACAGAAGGAGGCTGAAAGTAACCTGACGCTGCCCATTCTTGGGCAAAGTCGTGACCCGTCTGCGCCCATCATGCTTGGTTTGTCATCGGTTGGGAAGAGTCCTGTCCTGCCGTATGTTGCGGTATCGAAAGAGTTGCAGGATTTGGCCGAGAAGGCACGCAGTGAGAGCGATCCAGGAAAACTAAAAAAGATCGCAAGGGAAGTGTTGGGCGCAAAAGGAGGCGGCGCAGGGGCAAAGAGGCTTGCTGCCTTTGTGCTAAGAAGGGCGAAAGACTTTAGAGGTGCCTTGTCCCTTTTAGATGAAGCAGTAAAGGAGGAGAGCAAAACAAAGAATCGTGTTGACCCTATGCTTCTTATAGAAAGACTTGGCTGTTTGTTGGCATTGCAAAACGAACCTCTGGTGCGTGAGGCACTTGATATGATGCAGTCAGCATACGGCTTCGACCCAGATTGCGTCGAAGCAGAAGGTGTTGACCTTTTGGTAAGGGAAGGACTGAAAGATGTTGCCATGAAGGTTTCAAAGGGTGTGCGCGAGGGAAACAAGTTATGCCAGATGAGGGTTGCGATGAGGGTGTATGGAGCGAACCAGGATGGCAGTGGAGTGCTTTCAGTAGTTTCGAGGCTTTTGGGGGACAAGAAAACAGTGTCAGATATAAAGTCACAGGAGTTAGACCTTCTGTTTGGTTGCGCGGAATACTTTTCTGCAGCCAAAGATTACAATGCCGCGGTCAGGTGCGCTGACATTCTTGTCAAAAGAGACCCATCTTACCCTAACGCCATGGATTTACTTGGTAGCCTTTATATTGGGGCAGGCTTTCTTACTAGAAAATCGCTAGAGGCGATGATAGTGCTTGCGAAAGAAAGGAAGGATGACCTTGTTGCTTCTTATCTTGCTGGGCTTGGTCTGTATTACGGTGGAAGGCATAGCGAATCCATTCCGTTCCTTGAGCCAGTAGTCAAGGAATTTCCTAATGAATCCAGACCTGCGATGTATCTTGCTATGGCATATTTTTTCTCTGGAGACAGGAAAAAGGCCCTCGATATACTCGAAGGTCTTGAACCCTTTGCAAAGAAAAATATTGACATCTATTATTGCAGGTCCCTTGTCTATCGTGAGTTTGACAGGCAGAGGTCTATCGAGGAACTCGAAAAGTTCGTTACTGCATCTGCCGAGGAGGACAGATTTTCTTTTTCAGAACTCAAGCTCAGGAAGGCTAAGTCAGATCTTGAGGCTCTAAAACGAGGGGAGACTCTCGGACCCATTCCGCCAAACGATTTCTACATGCTCTGGGAATAGCATGTGGCCACTACATCCAGTTCCCGTTTTGGATAGACTGCTTCTTTATTGCGGGTTTGTCCTCGTTTTGTTTTGCCTTTTTTGCTTGCCTGCAGGGCTCTGGTTCATAGGAAACGAGGTTCAGCGAATCTCCAGCAGGTTATTCTGGCTGCTCCTATCCTTGAGCATTGTTGCGATTGCGATAAGACTTCTAGCCCCGCATCACCTGACGATGTATTTCATGGGCTATGCGATGGTTGACCTAGCGGATAGGCTATATACAGTGCCCAAATATGGACCAGCGGGACAGGTGTTGCATCATCTGCTATTCATGCTGACTGGCCCTTCGCATGATGCTGTGACCTATCTGAACTCGGTCATTGGAGGTCTAATCGTTTTTTCGGGTTCTGCCTCACTCTTAGCCTTGGGAGTCTCCACTGTAGAGTCACTGGTCATGGCCGTCCTGCTTGCCTTCACTCCACTATTTATCAGGGATCAAACATCCGAAAGCCTTCTTGTGCCCACGCTCTTATGGCTATTTTTAGGCATTGCGTTTTTATGGTTTCGCGGTGCGGTTTGGCACAAGGTCATGGGTATTTCTTTCTTATTGCTTGCATGTTTCAGCAGGGCCGAGACCCCGTTCCTCATGCCTTTTTGCCTTCTTGTGCTGTTTTTTGCACAAAAACCTGATCTGTCCTGGCTCAGATTCAAGGGCATCTTATGCTTTCTGGCTCTGGTAGCAATCCTGTATTGCGTTCGTCTGATTCATCTTTATTTCGCCGTCGCACACGAGGTCTCGCTTGGAAATAACCCGAATCTAACAACGCCTCTATTGTCGCAAATCCCGGGACTTATTTTTTCGTTTTTCTATATGAATGCCGCCTTCAGACCTTCTCTTTTTCCCGTTCTTATTACCATTTTGGCACTTTTGTCTGTGTTTGGCAGAAGAAGGCGCATTGCTCTTGCTTTCCTTATCTTATTTAGCATCTTTGCCTTCGTTTCTGGCATTGACTTGCCATATGTCTCCATACCGAGGATTCAGGCGCCAGCACTTGCATTCCTTTGCGCTTGTGCTAGCATGGGGTTTTGTGAGGTCTATTCAAGGTTTCGCAACATCACCTATAAGTGGGTATTCAGTTGTGTGTCCATCGCTCTTTATGGAGTTTCGGGGGCTTGGACGGTCCCGACGCTTTACCAGCGATTGAACCCTGATGAAGAGGAGGAGCTCTTACACGAAGCCTTAGAGGTATTGCCGAAAGATAAATATTATGTTTTGGCTACCAGAACTTTTTTCGATGAGCCGATGGAGCGAGTTCATCTGCATATTCCGTTGTACCTTTTCGAAGGAGAGGTTATAGGGCTTGATGAGATGCAAAAACGGCTCGAGGAAAGGAAGTTGAAGTCTGATGCCTTCGTTTTGATTGGAGTTCGTTGCTACATGAGACCTTGCACAGAGCAGGGCATCCATCCAGCATGTGAGCGCGCAATGAAGATGCAAGGTTTAGTGCCACTAATTGAAAAGGTTGTGCCTGTCCATCGCCCCAAAATCATCGAGCCATTGGACTCGAAGAGGAGACCTGAACAGGATTTGGACTTCCCGTGGTGTGTCCCTGTAAACGACATGAAACTTGGACTTTATAAAGTATCAAAAGCAAGCTGACAAGTTTGGGTTTTGGAATTTGACTGCTTGTGTCTTTCGTTCCGAGTGATCAGTTTGCGGGGGTAAAAGGCGATGCGGATTTACACATGGCATCAGGCTTAGGTAAAATGTGGCGGTTGTTCGCCTAATCAGGGAGTCATCTTCATGACAATAAAGGAAATTGAGGTAAAAGGTGTTTTGTCCAGGTCGAAGATTTACGATTATGTGGTGAATCCTTATGTCGGATGTGAACATGCCTGCGTTTACTGCTACGCCAGGTTTATGAAGCGGTTTACAGGGCATAGCGAGCCATGGGGGCGATTTGTAGATGTGAAAGTGAATGCGCCACAAGTCCTTGAAAAAGAGCAGGCAAGAAAGCGAAAAGGCACTGTGTGGGTGAGCGGGGTGTGCGACCCATACCAGCCTATCGAGGCGAGATACAGGGTTACGAGGCGCTGCCTGGAAATCCTTCGAACAGGGGATCTGAGTGTCGTGATTCAGACGAAGTCTCATCTGGTTCTGAGAGACATTGACATCTTCAAACATTTCCCAAGCATTGAAGTCGGTCTCACCATAACCACTGCAAGCGAGGGTATCAGGCGGAAATTCGAGCCTGGCGCACCTCCAATAAAGAAAAGGCTCGAGGCGCTTGAGGGGCTTTATAACGAAGGAATCGTAACCTATGTGATGATCGCACCAGTCTTGCCAGAGGCCGAAGAACTTGTGGACCTGGTCGCATGCAAGGTGCACCATGTGGTCATTGACAAACTGAACTACCACTATGCGGACCATGTGTTCAAGCGGTTTGGGCTAAAGAAGGTGGAGGATGTATCATCACTTGCTAGCGCTTTTGTAGCAAGAAAGATTCGATGCGAAGTAGTGTGCTGAAACAGAATGAACAATCGTTGTCTATGACATTTTTCTTGATGCAATCGCTTTGATATTGACAAAAATTTAGGTTGTTATAGTTTACATCAGCACTTTTTGTTTTTGAAAGGAGGTTCGAAGTGAAAGATGTTTTCATCATCGGCGTTGGGGTTGTCCCAGCAAGACCTCTAAGCCCTGATGTATCTTACAGGGAGCTCATATTTGAGGCAGCAACAAAGGCTTACGAAGATGCAGGCATAACGAACAAAGATGTGGAAACATTCGTTGCTGCATCTGAGGACTTCAACGAAGGTGTCAGCATCTTCGACGAGTATGTCCCTGACCAGATTGGTGCGGTTTTGAAGCCTGTGCACACCATAGGCGGGGATGGGCTTATGGCACTCGCCGCAGCCTATCTTCAAATAGCAACGGGGGGGTTCAGGATTGCATTTGTGGAGTCGCACAGTAAGTTATCGAATCTTTTGACGCCAGAACACATCGAAGAGTTTGCACTTGACCCAATCTATTTCAGGAACACAAGGCTTGACCCTAAGTTTTTGGCTGGTCTTGACATGCAGAGCTACATGGCTAGAAGCTTTGCGCCTTGTGATGCTTTTGCAAATGTCGTTTGCGCCCACAGGAAGAACGCAATGAAAAATCCCGTGGCTGGGTATCCTGCATCGCTGACCCCAGAAGATGTGCTTGCGACCAAGCCTGTCGCAACTCCTTTGCTTGACGGGATGTGCGCAAAGCCTGCAGATGGTGCTTGCTGTGTTATCCTTGCAAATCGGGATGTTGCAGAGGCGTGCAAGAGGGCAGTTGCAGTTGATGGCATAGCATTTTATACCGCCGAGCCTCATCCTGACACCTGGAAGTGGGGTTGTGCCACTTATGCAGAACTTTGCGCAAAAAAGGCTTACAAGATGGCTGGGATCGAGTCGCCAGAGAACGAGGTCGATCTAGTTGAGGCGGACGACAGGTTCCCTCACAAGTTCTTCGAGCACCTCGAGGCACTTAGGCTTTCCAAGCCATTCGAGGCTTATAAAGACTTTGCGAATGGGAAGTTTTCCAAAAAAGGACAGGTACCTGCAAACCTGTCTGGAGGTCACTTGGGTATCGGCATGATGCACGAGGCAACATGCCTTTACCAGCTCGCATTCGCAGTAAAACAGTTGCGAGGCGAGGCAGGTGAAGCGCAACTTGGAAAGGTGGATTGTGCGGTTGTGCAGTCCTGGAGAGGATTGCCAACCCAGACTGGAGCATTGGCTGTTCTTAGGAGATGGGGGTGAGCCATGGGACTGAAACTTAGAAGAAAGGTTGCTGTCATTGGTGCTGGTCTTACAAAGTTTATGAGAAGGGCGCTCGAAACAGGGCGTGAACTGAGTTTCTATGCAGCCCGTCAGGCGCTCGATTCCGCTGGTCTTCGCTTCAACGACATCGAAAGCGTCGTGATTTCAACCGCTCCAGATGCATTCGACGGCGTGCACATGAAGACAGAATGGCTTGCTGACGGGTGCGGGTCATTCCATCGCCCATATTTGCGTGGATATGTGGGGGGTGGCTCGGGGGTTTTTGCCTTGATTCAGGGGTGGTATATGGTGGCGTCTGGCATGTTCGATACTTGCCTTGTTGTTGCAGAAGAGAAGATGTCGTCCTGTCAGCCTCACCCGCAAGGCGCTTTCAATACGATATTTGACCACACTCTGGAGCGTGATCTTGGGGTAAATCTTTTGTGGATCTTTGCACTCGAGATGAATCGGTACATGCAGGTGCACAAACTGAGCTTGGAAGAAATTGCGCTTGTGAGTGTGAAGAACAAAAAGAATGCGCTAGACCATCCTTCTGCGCAGATCCCAAAGGCGGTGACGGTCGAGGAGGTTCTGGCATCCGAGGTGATGGCTTGGCCAGTCCACAGGCTCATGGTGTCGCCTACCACAGATGGGGCTGGCGCAGTTGTTATGGCAAGCGAGGATGTGGCAAGAAGGGTGTGCGAAAAACCTGTTTGGGTTGAAGGGGTTGGATGGTGTTTGGACAGCGCTTTTTGGACGAACCGAGATTTGTACTACCCTGACTATGTGGAAAAGGCAGCGAAGATGGCTTACGAGATGGCGGGGATAACAGACCCGAGGCGCGAGATCCATATCGCCGAACCTTATGACCCGTTTGCGTACAAAGAACTGCATCACCTTGAGGGGCTTGGACTTGCGGATAGGGGACAAGCGCCTAAACTCCTTGCAAAGGGGTTTTTTGATAGGGATGGGGATTTGCCATCGTGCCCTTCTGGGGGGTTGTTGGGAGTGGGAAACCCCATTGCTGCGGCAGGGATAATGAAATGTTGTGAGCTTTTCTGGCAGCTAAGGGGCGAGGCTGGGAAGAGACAGGTTTCACGACCTGTAAAGCGTGGCGTCGCTCAGGCATGGGGCGACTTGATGCAGGTTGGAACGGTCATTGTGTTAGGTGTGTAGAGCGGAGGTAAAGTATGAAGCCAGATAATGTTCGGGGTAAGAACCTTGACAAAAAAGGGTTTGAGGAGGCGACAAGGGTCAAGTACGACCTGAACGCGGAATATGCCTACGATATGGGATATGCAGTTTCAAGATACTTGATGGGGCTTAAGGAAGGAAAGATCGTGGGCATAAAGTGCCACAAGTGCGGAAGGATACTTGTCCCGCCTCGTGCATTTTGTGAGCAGTGCTATGTGCCGATTGACGATTTTGTGGAACTTAGCGCTCGTGGAAGGGTCAATACATTTTCGATTTCTTATGTGAAGTGGGATGCATCTCGCATAGAAAAGCCTGAAATCCCTGCGGTCATAGAACTGGAGGGGGCGTCGCCTGGCGTAGGGATATTGCATGTGCTAGGCGAGGTTGACCCAAAGGATGTGCATGTCGGTATGGAGGTAGAGGCGGTATTTAAAGAAGAAAAGGATAGGAAAGGCGAAATCACAGACATCCTTTATTTCAGACCTGTAAAGTGAGGAGGGAAAGATGGGAATCATCTCGAAGGTAACAAAGAACATCGAGGGAAAGGCTCATTATTATAAGTTTCCTGTGTGGTATGAATACACAGTGGGAGTGGCAGGCGAGATATTCGCAAAGAACCTCAAGGAGCAGGGGCTTCTTACAGGGGCTAAGTGCCCTTGTTGTGGTAAGGTGTATCTGCCCCCAAGGGTGTACTGCGAGGAATGTTTCGAAGAAATAAAGGAGTTTTTGGCTTTAGAACCCGTTGGTGTCGTTGAAACATATTGCGAGGTTTATGAGGATATTGACGGCAACAGGTTCGATAAGCCAAAAGTTGTTGCGTTTGTGCGGATTGATGGAAGTTGTGGGGGGTTGTTCGGGTTTATCGAAGGCGGTGTCCAGATGGGCGACAAGGTCAAGGCTCAGCTTGTAGAAAAGCGAAAGCGGACTGGAACCGTATCCGACATCGTTTGCTTCAAGAAAGTAGGGTAGGGCAGTAAAGTCTTTCCCGTTGAATGAAGAGCCTTGAAACTTGTCAAGACGCTGTAGAAGGGAAGGGTTTGAGCCTATCCCTTAGCGGGCTATTTCCTCCCACGAACTATAAGATTTTGCTACTTCGAAGCCATCCGATGTCCTTGATACCCTTACTGCTACAACTGTCGGGTCGTGCTCGAGCACAAGGATGTGATTTTCATCTGCTGCCCTCTCGAGGATCTTTGTCTTTTCCGTAAGGGTAACCATCGGCTGCAGGTCATAGCCCATGATGTAGGGCAAAGGGACATGAGATGAGGTCGGGATTTCGTCAGACGGGTAAACAACAGTTCCCATCTCTGTTTCAACACGCACTATCTGTATCCCGAAAGTGTGTCCATCGCACTTTTGCACAAACACGCCATCTAGCACTTCGCAATCTCCATCTACCGTCTGCAGAAGCCCTTTGTCTAAAAGCGGTTCAAAGTCTTCCCTGAAGAATGAAGCCCTGTCCCTGACACTTGGCTTTAGTGCCCATTCCAGATGCGTTCGCTGAACGATATATTTTGCATTCGGGAATGTGGGGACTACTTTGCCGTCCTTTAGTGTGGTTGCACCAGATGCATGGTCAAAGTGCAGGTGGGTGATGATCATATGGGTTATGGTTTCGCATGACTCGCCATATCTGGCGAGCATTCCTTCGACCCCTCCTTCCACTGGTTCATAGCCATAAATATCAAATAGTTTTGGGCTCATCTTGTTCGATATGCCTAAGTCAACTAGTGCACGAAAATCTTTGCCTTTTATTAGCAGTGACCGCAGGGCAAGCAATATCCTGTTCCTTTCATCAGCCTTGTTTTTCCTTTCCCAGAGAGGCTTTGGCACAACGCCGAACATCGCCCCCCCATCGAGCCTGAAATATCCGAAGAGCACTGGTTGCACAACTGGCTTCATCGTCGCCTCGCAAAAAAGGGACAAAAATATTTATCGCAAAAATCGAAACAGCGCAAATCCGCGCAAATGGCGATAAAAGCTATTATTTCTTCAGGCTTGCTATGACTTCCTCCCCCTTTGTCATACCTGCTTGTGCCTTGTATATGCCTTTGTGGTCGCCCCGAAAAACGGCGCAATCCGTCGTGCGTGCGAGGCACAGATGGACCCTGCATGGGAAAACCCTAGTTTAGCGGGTTCAAAGTGCGAGCCTCATATCATGGGTCTCAGATGTGCGCTAAATCCGACGAGAGCCCCCGATGCAATATCACTAAGGTAGGCCCTAAGTTTTGCAAACCTCCAGACAGCGTCCTCGGCTTCATAATGTCTATGGCTTTAGTACCTGCCGAAGATGGTCACGATCTGTCAGCCCAGCGACAACGCGCCCTTGACAAAGGCTTTTCTTTTTCTAAAAATACGGATCGCTCTTTGTTCTTTGGACGCCTGTTGGGATTTGCGCCTGTAGCTCAGGAGGATAGAGCAGTGGCCTTCTAAGCCGCGGGTCGGGGGTTCGAATCCCTCCAGGCGCTCCTTTTCGCAGGCGGATGGTGGGTGTAGCTCAATCGGTCAGAGCACCAGGCTGTGGCCCTGGGTGTTGTGGGTTCGAGTCCCTCCACCCACCCTTGCGCCCGTAGCTCAATGGATAGAGCCTCGGACTTCGGATCCGACCGTTGGGGGTTCGAGTCCCTCCGGGCGCACTTGTGATATGCTTATTTCAGAGATATTCGTAAGTTTGCAGGGCGAAGGAAGCAGGGCTCTTTTGCCAAGCGTTTTTGTAAGACTTCAGGGGTGCAATCTTTGTTGCGACTGGTGCGACACAAGTTATGCTCAGGATATGGCGCATGGCAAGTTCATGACTGTTGAACAAGTGCTTCGCAGTATCGAAGATTTTGGCATCCGAGAGGTCTGCGTTACAGGCGGGGAGCCTTTGTTGCAAGAGGATACATGTGACCTCATGTCCGAACTTTGCAGGCGTGGTTTTTTTGTAACCCTGATGACAAACGGAACAATCTTGTTCAATCGTGTCCCAGAAGAAGTCGTAAAGACAGTTGACATAAAGACCCCGTGGTCACAACAGGCGGATGTGCCACAGTCCTTTTCAAACGACCTACAAGACATCCCTCCTTTTGGATTCAGGATGGAAAACCTGTCCTACCTTACCAAAAACGATGAAGTAAAGTTTGTCGTGCGCTCTAGATGCGAGTTCGACTGGGCAATATCGTGGATATTGACCCACCGCCTTTTCGACAAAGTAGGAAATGTGTTTGTTAGCCCAGCATTTGGTGTGCTTCCCCCCGACATGCTTGCTCAATGGATCATTGCCACAAGACTCCCATTAAGGCTGAACCTGCAGTTGCACAAGTTCATCTTTGGCAAGGACACAAAACTTTGAAAACTCAAACCTGTTCCAGTTGTTTTCAGGCGCGCCCCTTGTTTTTGAAGGCTTCTCGCGCTAATATAAAAAGCCATGAAGGGCATCTTCAAAATATTGCCTTTTCTTTTGACGCTCGCTGGATGCTCAAAAGACAGCGCTCCACAAACCAAGTTCAGTGAGATTAGCATCGCAACTAACAATGAAGAATGCCTGATATATCCTGCAATGCTGGGGCTTTTTACCGCAGAGCTACCCGAGGGTGAGCCCAAGCCTAAGGTAACAGTTTCGATTGATTGCCAGAGGTCATCTGGTCAAACCATGGATATTCAGGTGGGCGTGGAGATGTTTGTTCCCAGAATGTCCGAACCTGATTTGCGGTTTTACGGACTGGCTGAATCCCACGCAGGTGGCGACCTATCTCGGTTTGAGTTGATGCATCTGCTGGGGGGGCTTATTGTACAGGCATCTCAAATAGCGGCAACCAAATACAGGATAGAAAAGGACGACGATGAAGTGCTGAGGGTTCTCAAAAATCCTTTGTCCGTGCCGAGGGATGTGCTTCTGGCTGCTATTTCTTCATCTGGAGAGAGAAAGATTGAAAAGGCAAAGCAACCTCTTTTTGACCTCATTACTTTCTTTGAGCCAGGTTTTGACCTCCTTATTGTCGAAGAGCCCGGGGTTATCGAGGTCGCTGCTTTGGCTTTGCTTCGTTATGAGGACGAAGAGGTAATAAAGGTTTTTGGCAAGAATGCGATGAGCGATGAAAACCCGATGATGTGGCTCGAATTATTGTGTCTGGCTAAAGCAGTAGAACAGGAGAAGATAAGCGATGCTGCAAGCAAGGCTTTGGTGTTGCTTGCAGAACAGCATCAAAACTCCTTTTACCGTTCCATAGCAGAACAGTTGGCAAGTGGGTGCTCCAACGAAAGGTTGATGGCTTCTGCTTCCGATGCTGCTTCGTTGCTATCTCAAGTCAGAGAGTTAGTCGAATCAGTGCGGAGTGCAGAGATTATGGAGCGGGTATTGCATCAGCGAGGTGGAATCGAAATACTGCCTACGAAAGACGATAAACATAAGAGGAAATCGCCTAAAAAGCAAAGATAGACTCGTGGGGCTGGCGTTGAGAGATTAGTATGGCAAGAGCGAACATCTCTTTTTCTTATCTTACCAAGATTCAACCGTTGCATCTGATTGGCATTGGGGGGATAGGTGTAAGTGCCATTGCACGACTTCTTTTGGCAAACAACTTGAAGATCAGCGGGTGCGATGTCAGACGCTCGAGCATTACGGATGCACTTGAAAACGAAGGCGTGCAAGTATTCATAGGGCACAGCAAGGAGCACCTGAGGGGGGCAGGCGCAGTCATATATTCGAGCGCCATCCTGAAGGACAACGAAGAGATGCTGGAAGCGACCAACTTGGGCATCCCGTTGATCCATCGCTCGCAGGTGCTTGGCGCCCTCCTTGACATGAAGCGGGGCATTGGCGTAAGCGGGACGAATGGAAAGGGGACAGTGTCAGCGCTCATAGCGTTCTTGCTCGACTCTGCTGGGCAAAGCCCATCCTATGCCATCGGGGCGATCGTGAACGATTTCGGGACAAACGCAAAATGGCAAGCAGGCGAGTATCTTGTTGCAGAGGTTGACGAATCTGACGGTTCATTTGTAAACACCAGACCCTCTATCTTTGTCATAAACAACCTCGAGGCCGACCACCTGAACTACTATAAAGACCTGGACGGACTGCTTTTTGCGTTCTCAAAATATCTGCAAGAAGCAAGCGGTCAAACGATTTTTGCGAACTTCGATGACCCAAATGTGAGGAAAGTCCTTTCTAGGTGTCAAGCGAAAACAGTGTGGTTTGGCACGAAGGCTGGTGCGGACTACAGGCTTCTGGATTTAGTGACGATGGGAACAAGTTCTCGATTCAGGGTTTTGGCTCGTGGCAAGGACATGGGGCAGTTCGAGCTTTCCCTCCCCGGACGACACAACGCAATGAATGGGCTGGCTGCGCTTTCAGTGGTTTTGGAAGAAGGTGTGGATGTGGAAAGATGCAGGCATGCACTTCGAGTCTTTCGTGGGCTCAAGAACAGATTGACCCTTGAGAATGTGGGCGAGGCGGTTGTTGCCAAGGACTACATTTCACATCCCACGGGTATTAGAAGCACGATTGAAGCGCTCAAAGGGCTTGGCAAAGGAAGGGTTGTTTGTGTTTTCAAGCCGTATCGTTTCACGATGATAAACTATCTGCAAAATGAATACAGGGAGGCATTCAGAGATGCGGGCCTTGTGATTATAACTGAGATCTTCGATGCGGGTGAGCCGCCAATCCCTGGTATTGACGCTAAGTTTTTGGTGTCCAAAGTCGCTGAATCAGGGGTAGAAACACTTTTTGTGCCAGATATGGAGGAGATACCAAAGGAGCTGATGAGATTTTACCAGCGGGGGGATATCTTTGTCTTTTTTGGAGGTGACGACCTGTTTCAGGTGGCAGAAACATTTAAAAAACTCCTGCTAAAAGAAGGAGGTTGAAATTGTGAAGGTTGCAGGACAAAGATTCAGCATTGTTGGCATGGGGAAAAGTGGATTGAGCGCTGCGAGGGCGCTGATAAGGCGGGGGGGAGATTGTTTGCTTTCAGATTGTAGGGATGACGAGGAACTTAGAAGAATCTCGAGGGAGTTTGAGGGCAAGGCGAAGGTTGTGCTAGGCAAGGAAGTTGTAAGAGACGGCGACATTGCGGTGCTAAGCCCGGGCATCAGCCCTGACCGCGAGATTTTCAGGGTTGCATCAAAGGTTGCATCCGAGGTAATCGGAGAGCTTGAACTTTTTTACAGGCTTTTTGACGGGAGGATAGTGGCTGTCACTGGCACTGATGGGAAAAGCACTGTCACCGCATTGATAGCGCATATTTTGCGCCATGCTGGTGTTCCTGCATACGCAGGGGGAAACCTTGGCAATGCATTGTGTTCTTTGCTTGACGAGGTTAGTCCAGATTCGGTGGTGGTAGCCGAGGTTTCTTGCTTTCAACTTTTGACTGTTCGGCATTTCAGACCCTTTGTCGCTTTGGTTACCAACATCGCTTATGACCACATCGAGTACCACGGGAGTTTCGAGGCGTATGTGCGTGCTAAGGCTAGGGTCTTCATGAATCAGGCTCATGGGGACTTTTTCGTTCGAAACAGGGATGATTTGGTGGTGTCGAGGTGGTTCACCCCTTTTAGCCAGTTCGAGGGTAATGGACAAAAGGTGCTGGAGGTGTCACAGAACGGTCCTGTTTCAGACGGCGCTTGGACATGGGGAAAGGTGTTGCATCTGGCAAAAGAGGGGAAAAGTGCAGAGATTTGTCGGGTGGAAGACCTTTTTGGGAAGGGAAGACACATAGTTGAGAATTGCTTGCTTGCATCCGCAGCCTGTATTCCGTTCGGAATCGAGCCGCAAGCGCTGCGCGAAGGTCTTTTGTCTTTCAAGGGGCTTAGACATCGCATTGAGTTTGTGAGTGAAGTGGCAGGGGTGCGCTTCTACAACGATTCTAAGGCAACGAATCCGCACGCCGCAGCAGCGGGGATACTTAGTTTTGACGAGAAACTTGTCCTTATCGCAGGGGGGCACGAGAAGGGACTTCCTTTAGAACCACTGGTAGATGCGGTAGCCCAGCGATGCGTCGCGTGCGTTCTTTGCGGCGAGAATGCAAAGAGGATGGCTTCGGAACTGGGCAAGGTGACGGATGTGGTGGTTGTTGGAAGTCTGGATGAGGCAGTCACCAGCGCCTGCGAGATTGCAGTTAGCAAAGGCGTAAAGGTTGTTCTTCTGTCTCCTGCATCTTCGTCCTTTGACGCATTCCGGGATTTCGAGGAGAGGGGAGAGAGGTTTGAAAGTGCGGTGTTGAAGGAGGCTCAGAGGCGTCGCAAATGAGGGGTTTTGGGGCTAAGGCTGAGGGCTTGGGTGTGATATTCGACCTCGACGGTACGCTTGTCGCTTCCGAGAAACTGTATTTTGAGGCTACGGAGAGGCTTTTGAATCCGCTCGGGCATTCGCTAAAAGAACTAACGAGGGAGGAGAAGGCTGGTATTCCGGGGCGAAGTCCGGTTGAAAACATGGAGTTTTACAAGAGGAAGTTTGGGCTTCAAGATGACCCAAGAACCCTTGCGGAATGGAGGATGGACAGGATACTGGAACTTATTGACGAGAAAGGCGTCGAAACACTGCCTTGTGCTAGGAGGTTTATAGAAGATTTGCTAAAAAATGGGTTCAGGCTGGCGCTTGCGTCGTCCTCTCCGTCACGGTATGTGAGCAAAGTGCTTGCAGTCACAGGGCTTGCAAACTTCTTCGAGGTTATCATATCTGGAGACCAGTGCACCAGATACAAGCCCGATCCTGAAATATTCTTGCGTTCTATCGAGGCGCTCGGTGTCTCAAAGGATAAGTGCGTGGTTTTCGAGGACTCGCATGCTGGGATGCTTGCAGCGAAACGGATCCCACTCAGGGTAGTTGGGGTAAGAAGCGAATATACGCTTGACGAGCATTATTCTCTTGCCGACCTTGTAGTTACAGATTTCTGTTCTATTACGCCCGAAACTCTTTTGCTTTTGCTCGACCCATAGGTGCTCTCAGCCGCAGTCGTTTGCCGTAACATGCTCATGTAAAATGAGCGCTAGTGCGCCCAGAATGCCAAGATGTCGCATTGTGAGATGGTTCTCATCCTATGAGCACGAACATCATATTTTTCAATCTCGTGCGCCAGCGCCAAAAATTGCTCTTGACAAATTTTTTGGCACTTGAAAAATTATAATCGGGCTTTGTGGTGCGGGATTAACTCAGTTGGTAGAGTGGCAGCTTCCCAAGCTGCAAGTCGCGGGTTCGAATCCCGTATCCCGCTCTGTGTGCAGAAATTTTTGCACATACGCTGTGGCAATGTATTATTTGGAGGTGTGGGTTTCAGGGCTTTTGCCCTGTAGTGTTTTGCTTTTTTATTAGGTGGAGGAACTTATGGCAGAGAAGAAGGAAAAAAAGGCAACCACAGGGACCGCAAAGAAGGGTTGCGGAACGAAGAAGACAACAGAGAAAAAGACAGGAAAGAAGTAGGGGCAGGATTCTTAGAAGACAAGCCAGAGCCTGCCAGGTTTGATGCGGAAATGACACGAGTGTGGTGCGCGCCGCAACTTTCGGTGTGCACTGTGCCAAGCCGAAAGCCAGAGTTTGGCCCTCCCCACTAGCTGCGCCTGAAGAGATAAGCCTGGCGCCCCTTGAAATCGGCGATATTCTGGATTTTCGGCCTCATAGCCTTTCCGTTGAGTTGACCTGGCAATGGAAAGATAGAGAGTTGCGACGAGGAGGATCTTTGCGTGTTCGGGCATCTAGCTGGCTAGTTTTTTGCCCGACTTTCCTGCCACAGTCGGGACCAGTTTGGACATTGTTTCGTCTGTGCGCTTCCTTTTATCTCTTGGAATCTTGCAGCTTTAGCAAGTTTAAGGTTTTACGCTTTCATTTTTGACATTTTCCCAAAACTGCACATGTGTTTGACACAAGACGACAAAATCGGATAACATATTGTCGCTTTGTTTGTGGCTATTGCGGAACTCTCATGCAAGGCGACGAAAAGGAGATTTGTCCGAAGTATCCTCCGATATTGGCGAAGGTCATCGAAGCCTTCGAAGGTGCGGGTTACGAGACCTACCTTATAGGACCCAGGGCACGAGACATCGCTCTGGGTGAGCCATTGGAAGGGCACAGCTCCTTTGATCTGACGGTTGGTACCTCTTTTTCTAGGATCGCTGAGATATTCGAGCGCCTGTTCGAGGTTCGCCCTGAACCACCCAAAGACGACAAACCAAAGATATTGACCTTTAAAGTGCCGAAAGACGAGCCCGACGAAGAGCACCCGCACTGGACTTTCAATGTCGGTCCTTTTAGGAACTATTTGCCTTCTTTGAAATGTCTAAGAAAACAGAAACTGTCTGGTATCCTTCTCGACCTGGCGACAAGGGAGATTACTATACAGGCATTTGCCTATGACTCTCAAGGCAATCTGATAGACCCTTTTGCCGGCACCGAGGATTTGAAGCAGGGGATAATACGACCAGTTTTTCCCGTTGACATATTTCGCGAAAGCCCGGTGTGGCTGTTGAAGATTGCGAGGTATGTTGCAAGATACGGATTCAAGGCTGGTCCAGAGGTGGTTTCTGCTGCCACAAGGGACGCACAGAACATCCTAGACTGTAGCAGAGAGTTGTGGCTAAAGGAGATAGAGAAGACCATACTTGGGGCTCACGCTGGGATGGGACTTCAGTTTCTGGCGGATACCAGGGTGCTTGGGTTCATTCTCCCTGAGGTGGCTAATCTGGTTCATCTTTCGAGTGACTCGAAAGGGTTGCATAAAGATGTCTGGGCGCATACAAAGCAGGTTGTCGAGAACGCCGACGAAGACATTGTAATAAGGTGGGCTGCGCTTTGTCATGACATCGGGAAGGTATGGACAAGGCAGGTATTCCCCGGGGACAAGGTGCACTTCTTCAGGCACGAAGATATGAGCGCATTGCTTTTTGAAGGGATTGCCTACAGACTTGGAATGCCCGACGAACAGGCAAAACGAATCCTGTATATTATAAAGAACCACTCTCGAGTGAACCTGTATAGGGAAGACTGGACAGATTCGGCTGTAAGGAGGCTCGTGAACGAGGTTGGCGATCATTTGACGGATTTGATTGCTTTTTCGCGGGCTGATTTGACCTCGAAAAGACAGGATAAGGTGGAACTGATTCGAGCATTACTTGCGGATTTGCAAGTTAGGGCGATGGCGATTATGGAGGAGCGGGAAACCCAAAATCCATTGCCAAAGGGCATAGGACACAAGATTATGGAGAGGTTCTCGCTTGAGCCTGGTCCAGAGGTTGGAAGATTACGAAAAATATTACTTGACCAGGTATTGAAAGGTGTGCTTCCAGCTCAGGCCGACCCTGAAGTTTATTTGAACTTTCTTGAAAGACATCTTCAGGCCGAAAGGGAAAAAGAGACGGATTTGTAGTACTGTCTTCCTACGCTGCCCGCACGCGTTGAGTTTGCCGAGAGGAAAGGTGATGGTTGAAGGTGAAGGTCCAGAATTCGATAGGGTGCGCAGTGCCAAACTTTGGACTTTGCATTTCTTGTCCCGAATTTTCTTGTGGTTGTTTCGGGCAAAGCAGGGCGCATGAAATATTGATGGTAAGCCTTTTGCGAAGAAGTTGCCCCCTATTTTAGAGTGTGGGCGTCGTTGTCATGATCGTTGTCAACTTCATATAATATATTGTGCTTTGGCAGACCTTGAGGAGGTCAGTTATGCAGAAGTTTTTGCCGCTTTGGATGCTTTCATGGCTGTGGTTTGTGTTCATGGGGTGTGGTTCATCTGGAAAAGCCACATCCAGCGGGTCGGATGTCTTAGGCCAAGATTATATGGAGACTTTGGATGCTCTGGCTGATTCGGGTGTGGACTATGGGTGGACTTCTGATGACTCGTTTTTAGAGGTCATGAAAGGTCAGTTTGGTTCTGCATGTGAGCAGAACGGCGATTGCGAGAGTCGTTTTTGCGTGGAGGGGGTAGAAGGATATGTGTGCAGTATGCAATGTGTAGATGAGTGTCCACAGGGGTGGCTATGCAGGATGATGACGATAGGGCAGGATGTGATTGGTTTGTGTGTGCCTTATGGGGCTGATTTATGCAAGGCATGTAAGACTGATATGCAG
>Ga0272449_1000727_pt1 | contig 37678 bp, 28 predicted proteins | sample YNPCB0241_FD_198679 | JGI IMG/M metagenome (GOLD analysis project Ga0272449, IMG submission 198679) | Hot spring sediment microbial communities from Yellowstone National Park, WY, United States - YNP-CB-024-1 | ecosystem: Environmental > Aquatic > Thermal springs > Hot (42-90C) > Sediment...
ATTCAGGCACTTGTTCGTGCACTGGTTACCTTCCATCGTCTCGACACAAAAGCCACTGAAGCATTCATCGTTTGAAGAGCATGGGCAAAAAAGGCTTCCAGGGCATTTAGCACCTGTATCTTCCACCCTTTCTTCTTTTTCTACATCAAGTTCATTTTCTACATCAGGACCCTCTGGCGCACCGAGCTCGTCAAGAGTTTCGCCAACCATTATTGGAATTTCGTCTTCCTGTTCTACTGTTTCCTTTCCTTTGTCATAGAGGCTCTGAGGGGCTGTGCTGACACCACCGCCACCTCCACAGCCAAGCGCCATCGCCAGCAGGACTGCAAACAAAAAAATGTTATGCTGAGTATTCATGGTTCCTCCCTGTAAAACCCAGTGCATGTCAAAGTTTTTACCCAAAAGCAAACCAAAGTCAAGATGTTTGTTTTGGACATTTTGGACATTGTCCAAAAGTTGTCCAAAATGTCCAACTTGTCCAAAAGGGGCGATTCAAAATAACCCACAAAAATTGCGGGGTTGCGGGTTTGGTAAGTTTGGCACAATTATTGCAGGCATAAAAACTGGAATCCGAGCTGACCCGGATTCCAGTCGTCATGACCTGGGTGTGGCGATAGCCTCGGTCGCACTCCCAACGAGGGAGTGTGGGAGGCGACATGGGTCGCTGGATTTGGGTTCGGGTGTTTAGGTCGCACTCCGAATGCGATGTGTGGGAAGGCACTGAAGCCCCGCTAAAAGCAAGGGGTGACTATGTGTATCTAGTGGACAAAAGACAAGGGAGCAGGTTGAAAGTAATGGCGGTGTGTCAGCCCAGCGACAAAAAGAACTTGACACCCCTAGGGGCACACTATATGCTGTGTCATATATCGGCAGGCTGGACCCTGCCACCTGGTCCACCCGGGACCTTGTAAACGGTTATGAGGGAGGAAACCATGAATACATCGCTCTTGGTCGTGGTGCTAGGGATATTCGTGGCTTTTGGGTGCGGGGGTGGTGCCACACCCGGTGTTGGTGCCAATGTAGACTTGGCGCCCACAGAAGATGTATTGGCTGATGCGGAGGACCTCGACACTGGGTCTGCTATGGGCGGAGACGCGGTGTGGGATGGCTGGTCAGAGACTGGGGACGAGTGGGGCGCGGGCGGGGAGGTCCAGCCCGGAATGCCTGGGTGGCCGTGCGAGGATGGAAAAGAATGTTATTCTGGATTCTGCATCGAGACGCCTGATGGATATCGGTGCACAAGGTTATGCACGAGCGAGTCTGAGTGCGAACCAGGGTAAAAATGCGTGCAGGTTGCAACATATCCTGATGTGGTCTTCGCGTGTGTGCATCCTGCGCCGAAGGATTGCCGGCCATGCCAGAGGGACCAGGATTGTGCGGTGCAGTTTGCGGGAACGCCAATGGTATGTGCCGAGCTTGGGGGGTACTACTCGTGTCTGAGGCGGTACGAGGCTGGATGTGGGACTGGCCAACAGTGTCAAGGTGTTGTGGGGGTGGAAATGCGTGCACCTGTACAGGCATGTGTGCCCGAGTCTCAAATGTGCGAGTGCACGAGGAAATCAGCTACGGAAGGGGCGGTTGGGCTCTGCGAGGTTAGAAGCGAGCACGGTGTGTGTCGGGGGGAATACCTTTGCACCGAGGAGGGGCGTGGAAGTTGCTCTGCGAGTACGCCTCGAGCGGAGGAATGCAATGGGCTTGACGACGATTGCGATGGTCAGACAGACGAAGAGTTCGAGTCCTCTCCATGCGATTTAGTGAACGCTTACGGCATATGTAAAGGACAGAGTACATGCGTTGGGGGTAGGGTTCTGTGTCAGGGGTCATATGCTGCGCCCGAGGTCTGCAACGGCTTGGACGACGACTGTGACGGCGAGGTGGACGAAGGCTTCCCTGACCTTGACGAAGACGGGAAGGCTGACTGCGTTGACGCAGACCAGGACGGTGATGGTGTTCCAAACTATTTAGACAACTGCCCGAGAACGGCGAATCCTGATCAGGCTGACTTGGACCATGACGGGATTGGTGACCTTTGCGATCCGGATAGAGACGGGGATGGGGACTCGAACGAGACCGACTGTGCACCGGACGACCCTGCGATCTTTCACGGCCGAACTGAGATATGCAATAACGGGGTGGACGACGACTGCGACGGTCAAATAGACGAAGAAGGTGCGAATGGGTGCGTTGTTTACTTCTTTGATGAGGATGGGGATGGGTATGGTACTGCGGCACAGAAGTGTCTGTGCGGTCCGAGCGGCGCGTATCGGGCGGTGCAACCAGGGGACTGCAACGACATGGATGCAGAGGTGAATCCCGGGGCATTGGAGGTATGTGGTAATCAGAAAGACGATAACTGCAACGGGAGCGACAACGATGAAGGAGCGCTAGGATGTGTGAACTTTTACGAGGATTCGGACTCCGACGGATGGGGAATCGGTGCTGGGAAATGCCTGTGCCATGGGCAAGGGGACATAACCGCGAGGAAGGTTGGTGACTGCGACGACCAGGACCCGGGCAGGAACCCAGGGCTCGACGAGATGTGTATGGACCACAAGGATAATGACTGCGACGGAGAGACAGATGAGCCCTGGTGCGTGGGATGCAAGACTTATTATCGAGACATGGACCAGGACGGATATGGGGTGAGCGAGGACAAGCAGTGCCTCGGGACGGCGGAATACCCATATACCGCGGTGGTGGGCGGGGACTGTGACGACGGGAATGCGAATGTCAAGCCAGGAGCGTTCGAGATCTGCAACGACCTCGACGACAACTGCGACGGTGCGACGGACCCAATCGGGACGCAGGGGTGCCAACTGTTGTACCCGGATGCTGATGGGGATGGATACGGGGCGCTGAATCAGCCGGCGGTGTGCTATTGCAAACCGACAGGGGTCTATCGGGCTACGGTAAGCGGCGACTGTCTGGACAGCGATGCGAGTGTGAATCCGCAGGCGGTCGAGGTATGCGACGGAAAGGACAACAACTGCAACGGGCAGGTGGACGAGGGGGTGCTTCAGACTTACTTCAAGGACGCGGATGCGGACGGGTATGGCGTGGCAGGAGACTCTAGGGCACTATGCGCCCCGCAGGCGCCGTATACCGCTTTGCAGTCTGGGGACTGCGATGATGCGGACCCCGAGCGTTTCCCAGCCAATCCTGAGGTTTGCGACGGAAAGGACAACAACTGCAACGGTCAGGTGGACGAGGGGGTGCTAGTTACTTTCTACCAGGACAACGACGGGGATGGCTATGGTAGCAGTGTGTTTGTCCAGGCCTGCACCGCCCCCGTGGGCTATGTAGCGAAGTCTGGGGATTGCAACGACTATAATAGGGACATCAACCCAGGCGCTAGTGAGGTCTGCAACGATATTGACGACAACTGCAATGGACAGATCGATGAAGGGCTTCCGACCCAAAAGATCTACAAGGACAACGACGGGGATGGGTTTGCGGCAGCGAACGCCGCAAGCCAGGACAAGTGCAATGTTCCCGTGGGATGGACGGTCGCGAAGGACGCCGATGGGGATGGCATACCCGACTGGGACTGTGACGATACAGATAACACCTCTTACCCTGGAGCCAGGGAACTCTGCAACGATCAAAAGGACAACGACTGCAATGGGGTCGCGAACCAGCACTGCGCGGTGTCCTGCGGGCCAAACTTCCCTGTAACACTCACGGGATCTGCAAATGGTTGGTCAGCCGTGGTATTAGAGGATGTGAACAACGACGGACTCCTGGAGGCTCTGGCTGGCGCGAACCTCGTAAGCCCGACTGGGCAGATTATAAAGAGCGGTTTCGGGGGTAACCCACAAGATGTGCGGCTTACCGACATTGACAACGACGGCGTCACTGAGTTCATCTTCAGGGACGGGTTGTATCGATTCTCTAATGGGGATTTTGCGCGCGTGCTCATTTTTCCATTGGCGACTGACCCCAGGTACATTGCTGTGGGTGACATAGATGCAGACGGGGTTCTCGATCTGGTGGCTGCAGCGGGTGGAACGGTTCGGATCTGGCTTCTTTCCGTTTCTGGCAGTAGCATTTCTGTTAAGAGGGACACTACGATATCAGTGCCTGGTCCCTCTGGGGTGACGAGGTCCGCGCCGCCACTGCTGGCTGATGTCAACGGAGACAACAGCCTGGAAATATTCATCGGGTCGGGGGATTTTTACCACCACGATGGTCGGCTATATGTGTTCATGTCTGATGGGACGCAGTACGACCCCACCAAGTTCGTGACGACCGAGACCGATTCATATTGCGGCGGAGGAGACTGCATACCGTTCCTGTACTGGTCAGAGGGCACACCGTATATCTCATACTCCAATGTTACCTCGAACTACATCTTCGACCTGGCTGGAAACCTGGTCGCAAAGGGGTCTGGAGAAAAGGTCGAGCCATTTGATGTTACGCTCAGTGGAAAAGTGACCCCAGGCGCTGCCTATGGCACCTATGTGGATATTGACGGCGACGGGGTCATGGAGCTAGTGACATATGTGTATGGGCAAGGGTGGGGCATCATGAAATGGAACCGGTCTAAAGGGCAGTTTGAATGGATGGACTCATACCCCATGCTTTTGGCCCACGGGCCATACCGTGGTCCCAATGTTGCAGATGTCGACAACGACAACCGTCTCGAGGTCTTTTATGTGAGCGACGATAACAAACTATACTGCTACCGACTTGGCGAAAACTCTTCAGGGCCCGACCGGGTATGGTGGAACAGGTGGCTTGGACTGAATGGTGGCGTCGGGCCAGTCGACTACCTCGATACATTCGAGAGCCCTACTAATCGAGCTATAACCGTCAGGTCGGGTCGCTACTACAAGGGCATGATTGCGTTTAGCGGTGATGTTGATTTGTTTAGGTTCGTTTATAGGGGAAGTTTGATAGGCCAGTTCGGAGGTGTCCCGAAGGGCAAGACTTACATCGTTGAAGTTTGGAAAGATGACGAATACCTCGACCCTAACAAAACGCCCGTCGCGACCAGTACCGGAAATTTCTCTTATTCAACCGCGTACGCAGGCGCTCCGCAGAACTACTACACTTTCAGGATATACGGCAAGACACCATCCGACTGGCACTCGTCGGATCCGTACTACTTCATGGTCAAACCTTGGTAACTTTTTGAGGTCGTTGGCTCCAGACATGGTGATGAGGTGGGTTCAAGCCCGACAACTTCATTTTTTGGGTATTCCAACCTATCCGCGGACACAACTTCAGGTCTTAGCCCCATAGGCGCCAAGGACTTCGATACAGAAAACCAGAAAACTCGCGTGCCTCAAATTCGCACCGCTATAAAAATATCGCTTAGGTTCCTGTCGAGGTCCGCTACCAAGGACCTAGTATACCTTCTTCACTTCCGGGTGATGAAAGACGAGAGCGGAGACGCTTTGTTCTGGCACCATCTGCAAAGACTCTGTCAGATACACCGCTATTCTACCTGCATCCAGAAGCCCAAGGAGCGACTTGTTATCTTCTAGATTAGGGCACGCTGGATACCCAAACGAAAAACGCCCGCCCCTATATCTTCCCTTCAAGATGCCTCCCACATCCTTGTCGTCTTCCGCGCTTATCGAAAGAGCCTCCCTCACCTTCTTGTGCGCCCATTCTGCAAGCGCCTCAGTCAACTCGACCCCAAGCCCATGCAAGAAAAGATAGTCTGTGTATTTAGAAGCCTCGAAAAGCCTCTTTTCCTCGGCGCTCAATCTATGCCCCAAAGTCACCACAAACGCACCAATCACATCGTTTTGCCCGCTCTGCTCTGGCAAAACAAAGTCCGCAAGGCAAAGCCCGCCTTTTATTCTTGGAAACGAAAAACTTGCAAGCGCTTTTCTGTCTTTGTCGTAAATCGTGACCTTATTGTCGTCCGAGTTTGCGTAGAAGAAACCGATTATCGCCCTCGGCTTCAAGACGCCTCGCCGATGGTATCGTGCCAGATATTCCTGAAACATAGGCTCGAACTTCTCAATCACAAGTTTGTTCCATTCCTCGTCGCTCATCTTTCCCTTTTTGAACTGCCATTGCGCCCTGAAAAGGGAAGTGCGATTCACGAACTTTGCTATCTCCTCGATTGGCGGGTTCTCTATAACTTGCGTGCCGATGAAAGGCGCTATTGGTGGCTGGACCGCCTCTACTCGCACATCCACAAGAACTTCCTTTACTTCTTCAGCCTTTCTGGTCGCTTTGCCTTCCTGTTGCACCTGATACTTCCCCCCACCTTCGCAAACCTCCTGCATCACCCTTAGCCCTTCAAATGCATCCTTGCAATAGAACACACTACCACTATATCTTGGGGCTATTTCTTCGATGACAAACGACCTGTTCAGCGCAGCGCCCCCAAGCAAGACTGGGATTTTCATGCCCTGTCTTTCCAGTTCCTCGACATCCTCCCTCATCACCATTACTGATTTCACAAGAAGTCCAGAAAGCCCCACAGCATCAGCCTTTTCCCGTTCTACCGCCTCGATGACCCTGCTTATGGGGCACTTTGTGCCAAGGTTTATGACCCTAAATCCGTTGTTCGAAAGAAGAATATCAACCAGGTTTTTCCCTATATCGTGCACATCGCCTCGCACAGTAGCAAGGACAATAGTGCCTCTCACTTCCTGAGCCTTTCGCTCCATGTAGGGTTCAAGGAATGAAACACACGCCTTCATCACCTCTGCCGAACGAAGGACGAAAGGAAGCTGCATCTCGCCCCGAGCAAATCTATCACCCACCTCCTTCATCGCATCAAGCAAGATTTCGTGCACTATGGAAAGCGCATCGTGCTTTTCAAGCGCTTGTCTAAGATGCGCCTCGAGGTCTTTCTTGTCCCCTTGCAAGATATGCCTTCTGAGCACATCTTCAATAGCCCCGTGCGCGCCCACATCAGTTACTTGTTCTTTTTCTGTCGCTTTCTTTCCAGTTCTCTCCCACTCCTCAAGAAGCGCACTTAGCGGGTCTTCCCCACGATTGAAAATAAGGTCTTCGCAAAGATTTCTTATGTTTTCCGGCACCTCTGAAAGCGGAAGAACCTTCCCAGCATTCAAAATCGCAGCATCCAGCCCAGCCTTCAAGGCATGATGCAAGAAAACGCTATTCAGATAGCGCCTTAGCCTTTGGTCAAGCCCATACGAGCAGTTGGAAACTCCCAATATCGTAAAAACCTCTGGCAAATCGCTCTTGACCCTTCTTATCGCCTCGAATGTTTCGATTGCAGATGTCCTAAGCGATGGGTCTCCAGCCCCAAGGCTGAATGTAAGTGCATCAATGAATATGTCTGAAGGTTTGAAACCAAACTCTCTTTGGAGGATATCGAAGATACGCTTTGCGCACTCCACCTTTCGCTGAGCGGTCATGCACATCCCGCTTTCGTCAATGCATGTGACGACTAGCCCAGCCCCGAATCTACTTGCAAGCCCAGATACCTGCCTTAGCCTTTTACCACCGTCTTCCAGGTTCACCGAGTTTATGACAAGCCTGCCAGGATAAGCCTTTAGAACCTCTTCGATCGCTCTGGGTTCAGTCGAATCATAAAACAGTGGCAGTTCAATAACACCCCTGAGCTCCGCAACAAAAGCCCTTGCATCTTCAACTTCATCACGCCCAGTCAAAGCAAGCGACACATCGAGCATGTGCGCCCCTTCTTCTTGCTGGGATTTTGCGACATTGAGCATCCCTGCAATGTCGTTTTGTTGGATGCACTGGGAAAACTTCTTGCTCCCTGTTGCGTTCGTCCTTTCACCGATTATCAATGGCTTCGGGTCTTGTGAGAAAGGGACTGCAATAAAAAGCGATGATGCGGAGGGAGGGAAGTAGAAGGTGCGCTTCTCTTTCTGGATGTCAGCAAGCCCCGCCACAAGGGCGCTTATATGCGCAGGGGTTGTGCCACAGCACCCCCCAACAAACTCGACCTTGTAACGGCGCACGAAGGTCACCATATGTTCAGCAAAAGTGGCAGGATCAAGAGGATAGATAAGCGCACCGTCTCGGTTTTCTGGTAGCCCTGCGTTCGGCAGGACAGACAACGGCAAAGGCGACGCAGACGCAAGTTCTTCGAGGATGCCATACATAGCCTCGGGACCAGTGGAGCAGTTCATCCCGAATGCATCCAGACCTTGGATATTTGCAAGTGTCACAAGGGCAGCAAGCGGCTCGGTACCCAAAAGCATCCTCTGGTTTGTGTCGAATGTCATCTGGCAAAAAAGGACGACCCTCTTCGCTTCTGCCTTCATTGCATCAAGGCACGCAATGACTGCAATCTTAGCCTGTAATGGGTCTTGACAGGTTTCGACCTGTATCGCGTCGACCCCGCCCCTTAGCAAGGCACATGCCTGCTCGAAATAGGCATCGTAAAGTTCCTGAAAAGAGATTTGCCCAAGGCTTGGCAACTTCGTGCCAGGACCTATCGAACCAGAAACGAAACGCTTTCTTGCGGGACTGCTATATTCGTCGGCTGCCTTCCTTGCAAGTCTTCCTGCCTCGAAGTTTATCTCGGCGACCATCTTTTCGCAGCCAAACTCTTGAAGCACAACCCTGTTTGCACCAAAGGTGTTTGTCTCGATAACATCCGCCCCCGCCTCAAGATACGAACGATGTATATCCAGAATGAGCTCAGGCTTGGACAACACAAGGATTTCGTTTAGATTCGCATGACCCTGAAAAGCCTCCGGTGGTGGCGATTTGCGCTGGATCTCGGTGCCCATTGCACCATCGAAAACGACTGTCCTTTTCTGTGCCAGTTCTAAAAGCGGATGTTCCATACCTGCCTCCGCAAGCGCTCGTAAAATAGCCTTTTACATTGTGCTTTTCAAGTTGCCTGCCTTGAAATCCAAAAGTGCTAAATGTTTTCCTCGACCTTCTCGAAAACTCGGTCAATCTTCTTCTGGATTTCTATGGTTCTGGATATAGCGGTCACAACCTTACAGTAAGTCTGGATTTCCTCTATGGTCAGCGGGCGTCCCTTCCTGTCTTTGAGCCACTTTTCACACACCTGATACGAGCCAACCCTGAAGTTCCATACATCTTTGGAGATTCCCACGAAATACTGCTGACCGTTTATGAACAAACGCCCCATCGTGGCTTCATATCTCAACCTTTGAACTTTGTTGTCGCCCTTTCCCTGAAACCTTGCAATAGGGGCACTAAGTTCTTCTGATTGAAGCAGGTGAAGGTCCACCAGCATCTTTCCATATTGAGCCACCTTCTTCATGATGCTCAAGTCCTTCACAAGAGGTATCTTTGGAAAGTCTATCTTCAAGAACTCCAGATATTTCCTTCTGTAAGACGGAGCATGAAGGATGCCATAGATGTAATAAAAGATTTCTTCAGGAGAGACTGGGTCTTTCCATAAGTTCGAAATATGGGCAAGAAACGGTCCCGAAAAGTTGGGTTTTCTTGCGACATAGTCGTTTTCTGGCTCCAAAAAAGACAATGGCGATGAGCGGGTGAACCCTCCCAATCCACCACCTATTCTTTTGGGGTAGATGTAGAGCGGAAATAGATAGCCTGTTTCCTTTGGTCCGTTCGAGACTAGACACATATCCGCAACCTTGTTGCTAACAAACGCATGAAAAAACCGTGCTGTTCCTAACTGCCTCGGAACACACAGAGCGATATTTTCCTCAAAGAAGTTCTGCATCAAGTTCCACCTGTCGCACCCTCTGTCAATCAAATCAGTCAAGTAGCAAATGAACCTCGTATCAAAAGGACGATAGGCATAGGGTCTGATGTGTTGCTTCCAGTCAATCTTTCGAACGCTTTCTCTAGCAGTCGAAAGTTTCCAATCCCTTGTATCTTTCAGTTCCAATGTCTTTCCGACCATATCATCTGGAAGGTCGCCTGTGAATATGCGCATCCTTTGCTGAACCTCCCCCTCGGTAAAGCCAACCAAAAAGTGGTCCCTGTGGGTCTTTACACCGCTCGAATATTGCACGAATATGTCACGAACTGACCAAAAGGAGCGGTATTTTTTCTGTCCCGCAAAATCCTTTTTCGCAAAGAAGTAATAAGGTTTTGACGGCGCAAGCCTTTCCCACCTAGTTGATTCGACATCATGGCACCTTAGATACTCGTATTTCGAATCCCTCGAGCCATACAGGTCATGATAAAAGACTTTGGCGGTCTTCCTTGACTTTCCGCTCTTCACGAACAAGGCTATCGCGACCCCCTGCTGGATATCGAAGACATTTTCGTCCTTGCTTCCGTCAGGGGACACTTCACCTGCCCGACTACTGCCGTGCAGATTCAGGATGTATATCTCATCAAACCCTTCGAGCAAACTCTTCCTCATCCCCCGATGGATCAAACCCGAAAGATAGGAGTTATTCGTTATCATCCCAACGATGCCTTTTCCCGTTTGTTCTATCTTCCAGTGCGCAAAGCGGATGAACTTTATGTAGTCATCTGAAAGCGGCTGGATGTTCTTTTCATCTCGCACATCCTTTTTATAGACCTCCATTTCTTGCTCGATGAACGCCGACTTATTGACAGAACTTACAGAATAAGGAGGATTTCCCAGCACTACCAAAATGGGTTGCTCCTTCTTTACCCGCCCAGCAAGACGCGATTCCTCTGAAAGCGCCGAAATCCCCGGAAGTTTTGTTTCAGGCAGTTCTTCCATCTCGAGTGCGTTCGTCAGGAACAGTTTCACCCTGTCGTCCTTCTGCATCTTATATCCCAGTTCTTCGAGCAACAGCGACATCTTCAGGTGCCCTACTGCATATGGCGCCAACATAAGTTCAAAGGCATAGAAGTTCGTCAAAATGTGTTCTTTGATAAATGACTGAACAGCCCCTTCTCCATAGTTCGAGACGAACTCCTCAACCGCCAGTCTTGTCGCCTCTGCCAAGAATGTAAGGGTTCCCCCTGCAGGGTCAAGCACGGTCACACTTTTATCTGCAAGCCCGTCCGCCTTCTTGAATTGCTTTTTCAAAAGGTAGTTCAGCGAGCTCACAATATATGAAACCACTGGTTCGGGCGTGTAATAAACCCCCCTCATCTCCCTTGTTTTGGGGTCGTATTCTCTAAGGAAGGTCTCGTAAAAGTGCACGATTGGGTCATTTCCTTTGCCTTCATGGAAATACTGGCGCAAGATGCTATTTATGTCTGCAACTGAAAGGACTTCGGATATGTCATCAATAATCCATTCCATCTGTTCAGGGAGCGAACCCAGAGACACATACTGAAACAAATCCTTCAAGATCCCAATGGTCTGAGGAATATGATCGTATGCGAGTTTTCTGTTGAAATCGCCTTGCGAACGACTGCGAGCAGCAAAAAGCCCATAGGTTATTGTTTGCGCGTAAAGGTCTGCAAACTCTTCCTTTGTAAGACTACTAATAAGAAACTGCCTGAATGCCTCGTAAAAAGCCTGAACAAATCCTTTGCCTGACTTCTCTTCCACCGCCAACTGTTGAGTGACGACCTCGTCTTTTAGAAACCGTGTCCTTTTGGCGAGCTCCACTGCAAGGCTTCTGGCACTGTAAATTTTTGGCACTGAAAACGAAAGGAACCTATCCAACAACCGTTTCAAATCTTCTTCTTTCTCGACAGGGGGCGAAGTTCGAAGTCTGTTCAGTATCGTAGCCTTCCCAATGGTAGCGGTATCCACCCTTTTTCCATTTCTATAGAGCCTGAACTCGAGGAAGTTCGTGAGGATCAAGTTTGGGAATGTCTCACGGTATTTTTCGAGTTGCGGGGAATCCTCTATCCTGTCGAGGTTCTCGATGGATGGGTCCTCTGCCTCGATATAACCTATCACATGCTGTTTTCCGTCCCATAACCTGAAATCAGGATTCCCCGCTTCTGTCTTCTTGGGCAAAACCGTGATGAACACCCCTTTCCTACCAGCGGATTCGCAATAGCATTCGAGCATCTCCTTGAGAGCATCGTAATAGCTCTCTTCACGGGCATCTCCACGATTGGCAGTGTCTGTAAGTCGGCTTACATATTGTTCGAGCATGGAGACCTCGTCAAATCAAAAACAGGTGTGTGCCTGGCATCTTGCACTCACGACACAGGTTTGTTCCTTATCATAGGTATGGGTGTTTTGCATGCCACGCTCTCGAGGCAAGCAAGAAAAGCCTAACTTTTCGGTCGGCACTTTTGGGATTGTCTTATGCAAACGAAAAAATGACCGCTCGCTGGTTTTTTGTCAACCGTCAAGGTTGCAAACCTTTGGTTTGTGGTTTTCAAACAGACAAAAGTTATAATCAGACGCCGATTGGAGGCTTCATGACCTCGCTAGATGACGAACTTACAGCCCCAGAAGGTCAAGCCTTTCTTTTAGGCGATGAAGCGGTTGTGAGGGGGGCGCTCGAGGCAGGGATCGGCGCCTTCTTTACATACCCTGGCACACCTGCATCCGAGATAGGCGACACATTCGCTCGCATCCACGAGCGGTGCAAAGTCCTTTTCGAATACAGTGTGAACGAAAAGGTCGCACTGGAAAACGCCATCGCCCTGTCGCATTGCGATTACAGGGTCATGGTCGCGATGAAGCATGTGGGGCTGAATGTGGCGATGGATGCATTCATGACTTTCCCTTATATCGGGGTCGAGGGGGGAGCAGTCATCGTAAGTGCGGACGACCCAGGATGCCATTCGAGCCAGAACGAGCAAGACAACAGGCATGTTGCGAGGATGGCTTATGTGCCCATGCTAGAACCTGCAACCCCTCAAGAAGCCAAAGACCTTGCCTTTACAGCATTCGAACTCTCAGAAGCGACCAGGCTCCCTTGCCTTCTGAGGCTTACGACAAGGATCGCCCACATGAGGGGGCTTGTCACTTTTGGTCCTTTGCCACAAAAGGTTCATGCGGGACGCAGGTTTATAAAAGACCCTTTCAACAAGGTCGTTGTGCCTGCTGTTGCAAAGAAAAGGCACCTTGTTTTGCTTGAAAGTTTCAAAAAGGCGAAAGAGCTCGTTGATACAAGACGATTCGCAAAACTTACAAGAGGAGGCGAAAGGCTTTGCATAGTTTGTGCTGGTTCTGCAAGGAATCTGGTTTTTAGGGCTTTACAAGACCTTGACGCTTACGAAAAGGTAAGCGTGCTGGAACTCTTGTGCACATGGCCTTTGCCTGAAAAGACGATTATTCGCGCCCTTGCAGATTTCGATGAAATTCTATTTGTTGAAGAACTAAGCCCGTTTCTGGAAGACGAGGTCTCTGCTTTGCTTTTTAGACATGGAAAACTCGCCAAGACGCACGGAAAGCATTCTGGGGTCTTGCCTGAAAACGGGGAACTGACACCAGACCTCGTTACAAGGGCGCTTGAAGCGGTTTTGGGGATAAAGGCTCGGCACAAGGGGCGTCCTGCTTGTGATTTGGATACAAAGGATTTGCCCCCTCGCCCCCCAATCCTGTGTCCTGGTTGCCCTCATAGGGCATCTTATCTGTTGCTGAAAGAGGCACTTGGTGACGATATTTTGGTTGCAACGGACATTGGGTGCTACACGCTCGGTCTGAACCCGCCAATCTCGATGGCTGATTTGCTTGTGTGCATGGGGTCTTCGATTTCCACTGGCGCCTCCCTTTCCGCAGGACAAGATAAAGGCGTGGTTGCGGTGATTGGGGATTCCACATTCTTCCACAATGGGCTTTCTGCCCTGATAAACGCCGTTGCCCAGCGTCGGAAGGTGCTGATTGCGTGCCTAGACAACAGGACAACCGCAATGACAGGCTTTCAACCACACCCTGGCGCAGTTGGCATAGGGGGGCAAGATGAAACGGTTTCCATCGAAGCCATCGCCCGCTCTGCAGGCGCAATCGTTGTTGAAACCATTGACCCTCTTAACCCCAATGGAGCGATAAGGAAGATACAGTCTGCCTTCAATGCGGATGGGGTTTCTGTGGTTGTCTTCAGAAGCCCCTGCCCCCAGATGGCGCAAAAGGCATCCATATTGCCAAGAAGACAGAAGGTAAAAGTCATTTCAGAACTTTGTGGCTATTGTGAAAACGATGCACTAGGGTGTCATTGCGGGGTTTTGCCAGATGACGGATACCAGAAGGCAAGGGTTCGGGCGAGGCTCGAGTCTCCAAAACAAGAGGTGCTAACCACGCCCCCCTGCACAAACGCGTGTCCTGTGAGGCTTTGTGCTCAGGGATATGTGGGGCTTGTGTCAGCAGGCAAGTTTTCCGAGGCTTACGAACTTATAAGAAGACGGATACCATTTCCTTCTGTTTGCGCCTATGTATGCCATCGCCCGTGCGAGGAGGCGTGTGCAGAAGCGAATAGCGGTGCGCCTGTGCCCATTCGAGAGATAAAGAGGGTTGCAGTCGAGCAAGGCTACAGGGCGCTCGCCTTTGAAAGAAAGCAGGAAACAGGCAAGAAGGTTGCGATAATCGGAGGTGGTCCAGCAGGACTTTCCTGCGCAGAGGCATTGTTCTTGATGGGACATAGCCCAGTTGTCTTCGAGGCAGGGTCCGAACCAGGAGGGATGCTCTTGCAGGCGATCCCTGACTTTAGACTGCCAAAGGAACTTGTGCGCAGGGAGGTCAAAGACCTCGAGGCAATGGGAATCCAGATAAAGACGGGTGTTCGCTTTGGCAAGGACATTGGCGTGGACGACATCTTCGGTTCTGGGCTCGATGCGCTTGTCCTCGCTGTTGGGCTTCAAGAAGGCGTTCGAGGCGGGATCGAAGGAAGCGATAACGACAATGTTCTGGAGGCGCTTAGTTACCTAAGAAAATATTCTTCTGGCGAACCAGTTCGTTGCGCTGGCAAGGTCGTTGTGGTGGGGGGCGGGAATACCGCAGTTGACTCAGCACGGGTGGCAAAAAGATTGGGCGCAAAAGAAGTGGAGGTTTTGTACAGGCGCACCATGCAAGAGATGCCTGCGCTATATGAAGAGGTGCGACAGGCCCAGGACGAGGGCATAAGGTTTTCGTTCCTTGTAAGTCCATTTCGTATCGAAAGAACAGAAGAAGGCGGGCTTCTTGTGCTATGCAAAAGGATGAGGCTTGGAGAACCAGATGAATCTGGAAGACCAAGACCTTGTCCCATCGAGGGAAGCGATTTCAAGGTGCAGGCAGACCTTGTTCTTTTGGCGCTTGGGCAAAAGGTTGGATATGAGATAGAAGGGCTTTCTTCGAGCAGGGAATGGTTTCGTGTAAAAGATAGAAGCGTGTTTCAAACCGAGGATGCGAGGGTCTTTGCTTGTGGCGATGTCACTTATGGGAGGGCGACAGTCATTGATGCCATTGCTCAGGGCAAGGCATGTGCCTATTCTGTGGATGCATATCTAAGGCATTCCAAGCCTTTGCCAGCGCCGTGGTATCGAGAAAGCAATGGTTCTGGGGCACGCCCTCAAAATAATCGCTCGCTTCTTTATCATTCCACTTCACGCAAGATGGCGGTCGAGGAGGCTATTCGTGAGGCAAGAAGGTGCAGGCAGTGCGGGATGTGCAAGAACTGTCGAGCCTGCATCGATATATTGGGCTGTCCCGCCATAGTTTTAGAAGATGGCAAGGCGAAGGTCATTGCGTCTTTGTGCAATGGGTGTGGAGTGTGTGTTCAAATATGTCCCAATGGCGCAATCAGGTTTGAAGGGTAGGTCTGGCGGTGAGGCGGGAAGGGCTTAGCATTGTCGTCGTAGGTGTTGGGGGGCAGGGGGTTGTTTTTTGCTCGAGGCTCATAGCCGAGACTGCTGTCCGAAAAGGGGTTCATGCGGTCATGAGCGAGGTGCATGGCATGTCTCAGCGTGGTGGCATCGTGGAATCTTCAGTTGTTCTTGGCAAAGACAACTGTCCGATGGTATCCAAAGGGGGGGCAGACTTGTTGCTTGCGACCGAGCCTCTTGAGGCACTAAGGGCGCTTTCTTATCTTTCACAAGATGGGGTTGTTGTGACATCGCTTTCACCTTTAGTGCCTTATTCGTGTGTAACAAAACCGTCTTCATACCCGTCGAGAGAAGAGATGATTAGGGTTATGAAAAGCCATGTGGGCAAAGTTTTTGCGATCGACCCAGGCCTGGGGGCACCAGGCAAAAGGCTTTTCATAAATGTTGCCCTTGTGGGGGGTGCGCTAAGACACAATCTTTTGCCATTCCTAAAAGAGGATGTCGAGCAAGCCCTGCGTAACCTTGTTGAACCAAAGCAGTTTCAACCCAACCTAGCGTCGTTGGGCTTTGGATATGAAAGTGTGATGGAACTTTGAAGTCCCCCGACCTGCGTTTGGTCACAAGATGTTTTTTGGCACAATGAGCGATTGAGTGGAACTTTGCCTTTGCTTGTAAGTCAAGGCTATGGGATCTCGGGCGGTGAAGGCAAGGCTGGATTCTCCAGCCCAAGAAGTTCGTCCAAAGAAAAGCCCACATACGGGTTCATCGGGACAGGGACTTCGCCTGCTGCGATCCAAAGAACCCTTTGTTTCGGGGCAAACACGATTGAATAGATGCATCCATTGTTCGCTATTGTCCCGCCTCCGTCGAACTGGTCTGTTGGCACATCCTGACCTGTCAAGGGATTGTGATGGTCTCGAAGAACCCGAACCGCAGTGGGCGGGTCGAACTGTCCGTACAGGGTCGCGGCTCCATCTGGTGCAATAAGTTCTTTGAGCCTTGCGAAGCGAGAGAACGTAGATGCATCTGGTTTTTCGACATAGCCATGGGGCGCAGTTTCTGCCCCTATGAAGTGATTAGTCGCAAACACCACGCCGTCCGATGACAAATCCCTTTGAGACAGGTGCGTGGCTGTCATCTCGAATACCGCTCCAGAATCCGACCTGCCATCTGCCACGACCATGATTGTTGCGGTCATGTGGTCTGTTCCCTCAATCAGTGCCTTGGCGTCAGCAAGGCTTGTCGCTGTGGCAAGCACCTCATTCAACAACTGCACATCCGAGCGCCCAATTCGGTCAATGTCGTCTTTCGAGTTCGCCTCGTTCGTGGCAGCGGAAATCCCTGCTGCGTTCATCCCATTGTATGGTGCGACATTGCCTGGAAATCCAACGACCACATAGGGAATACGCCCTTCTGGATGACGCACAATGAGCGTCGGATACTTCAGCATGAAGTCTATCTTGTCCCAATCCAGGTTGCGCCCATGGAGCATCGTGCCAGAAACTGTGGCGCCTCTTGTTACTATGAACTGCGAACAACTTTGGCTACTCAGGTCTCCATTTTGGAGCCATTCCAAGATCACATCTCCGTAAGCAAGTGCGAGGCAGCGCTCGAATGTCCATCCAACATCGGACACGACTTGTGCCATGCCCCGACATTCTTCAATGATCGCAGGGTAGCTCTGTGCTTTCGCATCATCAAGAAATCCGTAAGCCTCTGCCAAAGGTTCCAGAAGTGCCAACTGGGACTGGTCAATGAACGCCGAGCCCTCACGGATTTCTTCACGCATAAATGTGCCATGCTGGATTCCCATCTCGAACGGCGTCCCCTTGAGCCTCAAAATCAAAAACCTTCCTCGCCTCTCGACGCCAGGCTCGAAGTTCGATCTCCAGACTTCTTGCGTGTCATGGTCATTGGCTGTGTCTTGAACTATGTCCAGTGCTGTCTCATTTCGGTCCACCACATCGTTCAACGCATCATTTCCATGCCCTGACCCACCCGTGCAAGCAACAAGACCCACAAATAATCCTAAGCAACCAACAATCACTTCCCTGCCACCAACCACGCCGACCTCGAAACCCATCCCGACATTATTCTGCCTGCAACAAGGTTTCTTCCCTTGAGCCTGCTCGTTCATAACTTCAGCGCCTCCCGAAAAACCACCACTAAGTATCGTCTAAGAAAAGGCTAGTATCAAGGTCATTTCGTTCCGAGGGCAAATAGAAATGGCATGTCCACAAACAAAGTTCAGCGCGGTGTGCGTTCTTGCGTCTTGCCATCCCCCTTGGCCTCGCTCCAGCGCCAAAGGTTGAAAATATGTCTGCCTGAATCGTGCGAGGCAGCAAAGCCATCACGACACCTATCATCGAGACCTACACCTTGTCGGCGGGCTGATACATCATGGTCAAGGAAATGCACGGCGAGGGTGCATAGGCGCCGTAGCAAAGAGGCACAAAAAAGTTTCTAGTAAGGACCAAGGTGTAAAGAAAACTCTGTCTTTTCGTGCGAGCCTTGCATGTTTTCGGATCGAATGCGATAATATCTTGACCTATTCGAGGCGAGTAAAGATGTCTCGAGTCTTTTCAGTTGAAGAAGAACAGGCAGTTCTGGATTTGCTTCATGAAAGATATGGACACTTTCTTTGCGGTGAGAGGTTCAGGTTGGGCGGGAGGGTCGAGCCAAACTTCATCCAGTTAGACCTCTTCCTCGAGAGGGACGACCAAAGGTTCAGATACGAGATGTATTTCTATCTTTCGCTAGAAGAAAATCATGTGGAAGTGAGCGAAGGCAGGGACATCGTGCTCGACTTCGTTGGGTATTATCTGGATGAATATTTCAAGCATGACCGTGAACTTTTGCTCCCTCTGGACTATCAGCGATACCAGATGGGCGAATATTATGTCTATGCAAAAGGTGATATTAGAGACCCTCTTCTGGACAAACTTGCTGACGAAATCATAGAACAGGGGGTCAAGGTCAGCCCTGATGACCCAAGATTCAAGGGGCTTTAGGTGACAACCCTTAGACAAGTGCCAAAAAACAGGATTCTGAAAATGCGATGGTCGAAAGTTTCGTGTCAAAAGACCACAATCGAGCGAGAAGCGTGTGACCTTGCTTATAAACTGTGCTAGACTTTGAAAGATTTTTGCGAGGAAGGAAGATGGCAAGCCAGAAACAAATAGAAAACGCAAGGAAGGCTTTGAGCCAGTTGTTGGAGCTACGGGCGGATGAGACCTTGCTTATCATTACGGACGAGAAGACAAAAGAGGTTGCAAGCGCTTTCAAAGAAGCGGGGGAAGGACTGGGCGCAGAGGTTCGGGTGTTCGCAATCGAGGAAAGGCAAAGACCTCTAAAAAGCGTGCCTGAAGACCTAAAATCCTTGATCCAGAACGCCGATGTTGCGGTAACCTGCTTCAAGGGCCTGCCAGAAGAAACACCGTTCAGGATAGAACTTATCCATTCGTTGACAAAGGTCGTGCGAAGGCTTGGGCATGCGCCAGGCATAACACCAAAGATGCTCGAAGAAGGACCGCTCGCTTGCGATTACGAGGCGATGACGAAACTTGCACTGGAACTTATGGAAAGGTTTTCGCATGTAAAAAGGGTTCGAATAACATCGCCTGCTGGGACAGACCTTTTGTTCAGCATTGACGGGCGCGAGTTTAAGACGGACACGATCATATCTGATGGCGAGTGGGGCAACCTGCCTTCTGGCGAGATATTCTGTGCGCCTGTCGAGGACAGTGCGGAGGGGGTCCTTGTGTGCGACGGCTCTATCGGGGACATCGGCGCTGTGACAAAGCCAATGAAACTGGTCGTCCAAGGGGGGGCGGTTGTCCGTGTGGAGTGCGAGGATGCACTGCTACAAAAGAGGGTCGAAGAACTTTTGTCTGCGGACAAAGAAGCAAAGGTCATAGGCGAGTTCGGGATTGGTGTGAATTTTTCAGCCAGGATTACAGGAAATCTTTTGGAAGACGAAAAGGCGCTTGGAACCATTCATGTTGCGTTCGGAAATAACCTCGACATGCCTGGCGGGAGGAATGCTTCACGCACCCACAGGGATTTCATGGTGCTAAGACCAACAGTGCTAGGTTTCGATGCGGATGGCAAGGAGATTGCGATTATGAAGGATGGCGAGTTTGTTTCACAAGAAAAGAAGGCAGGGCATGGGACGCCACGCCTTTACAAGAATATTCTGGCTGCGGTAGATTTTTCCGACAGGACAAAAAGTGTCCTCGACCTTGCGACATCCCTTGCGAACATTTCGCCTTCAGCCAAACTGACGATATGCTATGTGATACCTGAACAGGTCGCTGTAAGCCCATTGTTCCCGCATTATGTGGCAACCCCAAACCCAGATTCGATAAAGCGTGAACAGGAGATGGCGCTTGCAAAAATATCCGAGGTCATAGCGTCTTTTGGTGTGGAAAAGCCTGATTATGAACTGGTTGTGCGTTCGGGCAAACCCGCATCCGAGATCGTTCGCCTTGCAGAGGACATTGGCGCTGACCTTGTCATAGTTGCATCCACTGGTGCCAGCAGGATTGCCAGAATGCTTTTGGGGAGCGTCGCAGAATCGGTTGTCAGACATGCACACTGCGATGTTCTGGTAGTTCGATGAAAAGGTTTTGGATACCTGCTATTTTCGTTTTCGTTTTTGTTTTCCCTTTCAAACAGGCTTATTCGGTTGTCCACAAGATTGTTATCTCTGCCCCAATAAATCAGATTCAAGTGGAATATGTGAACAGGGCGATGGACATAGCCGAGGCAGGGCAAAGCAATCTTGTCTTGATAGTGCTGAACACTCCAGGGGGGCTTGCGGATGCGATGGAACAGATTATTTCGAGGCTTCTTACGTCCAAAGTGCCTGTGTGTGTCTATGTGTATCCGCCTGGCGGGAGGGCTGCATCTGCTGGTTTTTTCATACTTGTTTCTGCAGATATTGCAGCGATGGCGCCTGGAACAAGGGCGGGTGCTGCGCATCCTATAATGGCTATCGGTGGGGTCATACCGATCGAAGAACCGCAAGAAAGAAAAGAAAAGGAGGAAGGCAAAGAAGAAGATGCAAAAAAGGGCGGGACGCAGACTTCCATCCTTATGCAAAAAGTGAAACAGGATGTGCTTGCATATCTTAGGGCTATCGCACAAAGGAGGGGAAGGAATAGCGATGCGTGCGAAAAGGCTGTAACAGAAAGCAAGTCCTATTCTGATGACGAAGCACTAAAACAAAATATCATTGACCTTGTCGCAGTAAGCGAACAAGACCTTTTGAACAAACTGGAAGGGCGAGAGGTAAAGATGCTTTCTTCCGAGACGAAGGTCTTGCATGTGGCAAACCAGCCGATAATCGAGGTCAAAAAGACATTCCGTGAAAAGGCGCTTGAGTTCATCACAAATCCAAACATCGCCTTCCTTTTGTTCGTGGTTGGGGCACTTCTGATATATGTGGAGGTGACTCATGCGGGCATGGTTTTGCCAGGCGTGGTTGGCGCTATCCTATTGTTGCTTGCAATCATGGGCTTTTCGTTCTTGCCCATAAGCGTGACTGGGGTGCTTCTGATATTGCTTGCCATAGGACTTCTTATCGCGGAGGTTTTCGTGCAAAGCTTCGGGTTGCTTGGGGTCGCAGGGATTGTGTGTCTTGCGCTTGGCGCAATCATGCTTGTGGACCTGCCAGAGAAGGAGTTGAGGATAGACCCGTTCCTTGCTGTGGGAACTGCAGTAGGCGTTGGGGGGATTTTGTTGTTTCTTTTAGCCATCGCAGTCAGGGCTTTTAGAAGGAAGCCAGTCACAGGGATGGAAGGGATAGTTGGTCAGGTTGGCGAGGCATTATCAGACATAGCCCCAGAAGGGCAGGTTTTCCTTGCAGGCACATACTGGAGCGCAGTATCTCAAAAGCCCATCCCTAAAGGAAGCAAGGTTCGGTGCGTAAACATCAAAGGGCTTACGCTCGAGGTCGAAGCGGTTTCCGAGAATGTGCCTTCATCATCGTAGGGGAAAAGTTTAGTTTATAGCCACCGATAAGGTTTGGCATCGTTCAAGAAGGTCAAGGTTCAGTATGCGTGCACGCCCGAAAGACATTATGCCCTGTTTTGCAAAGCACCCACATTGTCTAGCCCCATATCTCTTATCAGGTGTTCCACACTGTTTAGAGGCTGTGGTGCTGGCTTCCCCACATAATAACCCTGCGCAAAGTCAACCCCGAGCCTTCGCAAAGTTTCTAGGGTTTCCCTATTCTCCACGAACTCCGCAACGGTTTGCAAACCAATCCCTTTGCTTATGCTAGTGATAGACCGAACGATCTGCTTGTCCATAGGCTCAGATGGAAGCGCCCTTATGAATGCTCCGTCAATCTTCAGCAAATCCACAGGCAGCCTTTTCAAGTAAAGGAACGAGGAATAACCAGAACCAAAGTCATCCAGTGCGACCCTAGCCCTCAATCGCTTCACCTCTTTTAAAAAGTCCTGCGCCTTTTGGATGTCAGACAAAGATTCTGTTTCTGTAAGTTCAAAAACGAACATATCCAGTGGCAACTTCGCCTCGGCGCTTGCTTGTACCACGAACTTGATCCACTGGTCGTCCTCGAGTTCCTTAGAAGAAAGGTTCACAGCAAACGAAAATCTTTCGCCTTTTTCGAGGCATGTCCTTGCCACTTCTAGGGTGCGCAAGAAGATAGCCCTGTCAATATCTCGGATAAGACCAAACTGCACTGCAGCATCCAGGAAACTCGCAGGGCTAAGCACATTGCCATCATCGTCAACGAGCCTTGCTAGCGCCTCGAAGTGGTGGATGGTCATGCTATTCAAATCGAGGATAGGCTGAAAATAAGGGATGACCCTTCCAGATGTCAAAGCCTCCTCTATCATGGTCTTTTGCATAAGTCTCGAATGAGTCTTGTCCGACAACTTGTCCCCTGTTGAAAACTCATAAACCGTATTTCCACCTTTGGACTTAGCCTTGTAAAGGGCGATATCCGCAGCACTGAACAGAAGGGATGCAGTTCGCCCATGCTCTGGAAACCACGCAACACCGACACTCGCGGTCGCTTTCACACCCCCCGCTATCTCTGTAATAGCAACCGTATCCTTGATCGCAACCGCAACCCGCATTGCTGTATTTTGGTCTGCGCCAACAATGAAACAGGCAAACTCGTTTGGACTTATCCTTCCCACAAACACCTCATCCACAGAGAGCGAAGTCTTCATTTCGTTGCAAACCTTGACTATCCTTGTGCCCAGAATCTCAAGGTAGCGGTTCACCTCGGTTCTTCCAACCGTGCGGGCGATCATGTCCAGAAAATCAGGGGCAATCAAAAGCAGGGAGCATTTTTTTCGTTCCCTGCCACAAGCAGAACCTCTTCTATCTTCGCTATGAATGCATCCCTCCCCATCACCCCTCCCTTGTCCGAAACCCCTATTTGCACATCCTTTACAACCTGCTGGATTGCGAAGAACCCTACGATGTTTCGAGCATCCGAGACCACTGGGCTTATCCTCGACCGAACCTTAACAAGGCTTCCATCCACCCTCTTGTTTATCACTGTGCCGACCCATGTCCGTTTTGCAAGTATAGTGTCCCACATCTCTTTATATACATCTTCAGGCATTTGCCCAGACTTGAGGATGCTTGGTTTTTTTCCAATGCATTCCCCCTTAGTCCATCCATAGACCTCCTCAAACCTTCTGTTTACAAACTCAATCCTTCCCTTTTCGTCGCACACAAACATCACATCCGAAGAAAAATCTATGGCATCTCTAAGACGGAACAACTCGCGCACTTCATGAATCTCTTTTGTAATGTCCACAAGCGCACCCACTGCGATCTTCTTTCCTTGCACCTCCACCCTCACACCTCGATGTCGCACATAGATTTCATCGTCGCCTTTTGCCATGCGGTGGACTATATCGAAAGGCTCGCCATGTTCTACAAGCGCCTTTAGCGCCAAAAGCACAGTGCCTTTGTCGTCCTCGTGAACCTTTTCGAGAAGCATATCCATCCCATCATCGGTCCCCTTTGATTCACAGCCCAGCAACCTGCAAAGACCCTCCGAGCACCACATCCGCCCTGACGAAACATCCCACTCCCACGAGCCCATCTTTGCCACCTTCTCTGATTCCCCAAGGACAGCAATGAGCCGTTCCAGGCGATTCTCCTTTTCAAGAATATGTCGCACCATTCTGTTGAAAGAGCGCTCAAGGGACTCTATCTCGTCCCCAAAGCCGAGCCTTTTTGAAATGGTGCTCTCTTCAGACAGCATCACTGCCTTCTGTTCCAGTGCTCGAAGTCGAACGATGATTCGGCGATAGAAACCATATAAGAAAATCCCAACAACCAAAGGAGAAACGAGGATGGCGGCTAGAAGCAGACCAGGTTTATAAAACTGGAAAAGAAGCAAGTAAACACAAGCGCTTATCCATGCAAGCACTAAGACTGCAAGCCCGCTCTGCACACCCAACGAAAGGTTGAACCAGCCACGATAAAGACTTTTGAAAACATTTATGAGTTGCATTTTTCCCCCACAAAAGATCTAAAACTTGCGAGCCATGACCGCATAGGTTTGGTCAAGAACATAAAGACATTTCATGTCATGGAATGAAGCGGACTCCAGTTCTTTGATGACTGTGTCAAGAGGGATTCGGTCTTCGTTTGGTGGACCACAATCCTCGTCTCGCCCAGTAGGAAAATAATCCAGCACGACCACTGCCCCAGATGGCTTCAAAAGCCTTTTTATTTCTTGCAAAAACTTAGGTCTATCCTCGAGTTCGTGATAAAGCGCACCCATCAGGGCGAGCGAGACAGAGGCATCAGGGAGCGGGATGGAGTTTTCTTTTGAAAGCACAGTGACGACATCCGAAGAATTGCCAGCCTTTTCGCGCACTATTTCAAGTGCCTCGGGCGATATATCCACCGCATAAAACTTTATCCCTTTTGGCGCAAGCGCCCTCATGGAAAACAAAAGATACCCTGTGCCACAGCCTATGTCCGCAACAGTATCGCCATCTGAAAGCGATACATTCTCGAGGATAGGTTCGACAGGAAAAAGTTTCTTTCGCTTTTCGCTGTCTAAGCGAGAAAGGTTCTTTGGGTCAAACTTGTGAGGCATCTTCTTCCTTTCAGTTGCCAGCGAGCGCAACACACAATGTTCACTAAAATCATAGCACAACGCGGCAAGAGATAAAACCGACTTTACTGGGCGAGGTTTTTCGCCTAACTTCCGACAATTCCCGAATAGGGAGACTTTTGTTACCTGTTACTGCGAGAGGCTTCCGGGTTCAGCACCTTTCTTTGTGAGACGCGATTCCACTCAAAGCGCTTCGACCCCTAGACCCGCGGGCAGGCTACTTCCCTCCTTTGTCACACAAAATCTTTTCGGTCTTAGCACCGGCAGGCTTCCACCAACCGAATTAGTGTTGTTGTTAGCGCCGATTTCTTGTGTCTATATGTCCTGTCACCCTGTTTTGGACATTTTGGACATTTTGGACATTGTCCAAACTTGTCCAAGTTGTCCAACTTGTCCACAAGGGGCGATTCAAAATAACCTACAAAAATTGCGGGGTTTCGAGTCTGCTAAGTTTGGCACAATTATTGCACGCGCAAAAACTGGAGTCCGAGCTGACCCGGATTCCAGTCGTCAGGAGCGGCTCGTGGCGATAGCCTCGGTCGCACTCCCAATAGGGAGTGTAGGATGTCACTGGAACCCCGCAAAGAGCGAGGCATGTGGGAGTGTGTGCAGTGGTCAAGGGGACGAGGCAGGCAAGTCGGCGGGTATTATAACTGTACTGGATGGGCGGGTGTCCCAGCGAAGCTGGGAGTGTGCTCAGGGCGAACCCCTATACACCATGAGGCGCAGAAGGTCGAGGACCTCTCGAGATTGGGGGGGTGCTGAGAACGGACGCGAAGACACCATATGGCAAAAGAGTGGGGGTCCCAGCGAAGCTGGGGGTGTGCTTCGGTGGCTCCAGCCCGCAACGCTGGGCTTTGGTGCAAAACTGGCGCTCAAGCCTGTAATGTTCGTCTCTCGTGGAAAACTGACCGGTTCACTCCGCAACGCTGGGCTTTCATGGGACACTCAAGCCCTTTAGCGTGCAACGGCGGTCTCTAATTCCGCAGACTTTTGCCTTTTCATGGCTAGGCACGGAGGAAAAATGCAAAGCTTTTCTGTCCGAAGGATTCAGCAAAGACTTGGTCCACCAACTAAGTGCTAGCTTTTGCGCTACTATAACATCAACCGATATGAGTATGGGTGGTCACTCAGCCGTTCTATCCTCGATTTATGGCTGGACTTCATAGCGAAAGATAGAAGTGCTCGAGCGGTCCCGCTTTCGCCGGCTTGCTATTGAAATCCTGTAAGACCCTTTTCAATCGTTCCTCTGTGAAATCACAAAGCCAATGAGGTTTTGCATCCCGTCAGATGAAAAATCAGGGTTGGTCAAAAAATGCCAACATAAGGCGTTGGTCCGTCGGGCTTCTTCATGGCTCGGTTGCATGGCAGGGAAGAACGATTCCCTCTTTACCCGACGCTCGCCTTGGCCCAAGTCCTTTTGCTTGGTATTCCCCTTTGTTAGTTTTCGCCTTCCCAAGTTTTGAACTTGTGTTCGAGCCTGTCCTTGTTGCATCTCTTATTGTCGCTTGAGCGCTGATCACGAACATCCTACATTCAGGAACATCGCTTGCCCTAAATGCAACAACCAGGAACCTGAATGGGACCCACAGGAACCTAAGCGCGACCAATACGAACCCAAATCTAACAAAGAGCAACCTCCACCAGGCAGCCAAATGTGCCAAGCAGATTCCTATTCGTGACCCTGCGGAACGGAAGGTTTCAAACGGCGGTGAAGAATCCTTCAAATCCATGCTCGTTCGCCCAAATTCGCGCTTATGGTGCTTCTTTTTCTAGTTACTTGGTGCGAAAATGAACTGACTATGCTTTTCAGGACGGATGGCATGATGGTCTTGAAAGGCAACACCAAACTGCTTGGATTGGCATGTGCTGTGTCCATGCTCTATCCACTCGCTGGCACGAAGAAGGCTTTTGAATCGCTCTATGCGATCCTTGCGGATTATGCCCCTTCCGACTTTGCCTCTAGCCTTTACCAGTTCTACTTCACCTTTGTCTTTTTCTTTTTATTGCCTTTTTCCCTCGTTCCTAAAGAAGAAAGGGCAGGCTTAGGGCTTTCGCTTAGCCACAAGAAGGTCGGTATTGTCTCAGCCATCGCTTTTGTTGCCCTGTGCACACCTCTCATCTGGCTTGGCTCAAAAGACCCCCAGATGCTCTCGGAATATCCGCTTTCAAAAGGATATTTTCAAAATCCTTCGATGGCTTTGCCTTATGTGTTCTCGCTTTTTCTTTACTATGTGGGATGGGAGGCGCTCTTCAGAGGCATCTTGCTCTTCTCTTTAGTTGCACCGCTAGGGCAAGCCTCCGCTATCATGATTCAGACCTGCATCTCTTGCATCCTTCACATTGGCAAACCAACCCCCGAATACTTGGCATCCATCCCCTTTGGTGTGCTCATGGGCGTCCTTGCCATAAGGACACGCTCGTTCTTCTATCCTGTCTTGTGCCACTTTTCGATAGGGCTCCTAAATGACATCTTTTGCGCTTTCCGATTGGGGCTTTTTTGACGCCAGCCCGTCTCGTTTTCTGTCAACCGACCTTCCTAATCCCTCCGCTTCTGGAAAATATCAAAGATAACCCTACTTATTCACGATACCCCCTTGACGGGTTGAACTTCAGCCACATCTTTGGGAATAACTTTTGCTGTCTTTTTGTTTCTTGCGTGCTTTTCGTATGATGCACACCACTATCGGAGCGCGACATGATAGAAGTAAACAACCTTGTCAAAGACTATAAGGTCGTACGGGCGCTGGACGGTGTCTCTTTCAAAATCGAGAAAGGCGAAGTCGTCGGTTTTCTTGGTCCGAACGGTGCTGGGAAGACCACATGCATGAAGATCATAACAGGGTTTATCTCGGCGACCGCCGGCGAGGTGAAGGTTGCCTCGCTTGATGTGGTTGAAAACGGCGTCGAGGTGCGCAAGCGAATAGGCTATTTGCCAGAAAACGCCCCACTCTATCCCGACATGACACCCCGTGAATACCTGGCTTTCGTGAGCACCTTGCGAGGTATTGATAGCAAAGAGGTTCCCAAAAGGATCGAAAAGGTAGCCCAGGTCGTCGGCATAACTGACCGCCTCGACCAGGAGATAGGCACCCTTTCAAAGGGTTATCGTCAAAGGGTTGGGCTCGCGCAAGCGATGATCCACGAGCCTGAAATCCTGATCCTCGACGAGCCGACAAGCGGTCTTGACCCTAACCAGATAGTCGAGATGCGCGACATCATCAAGGAGATAGGTAAACAGCGCACCGTCATCCTTTCGACGCACAATCTCCCCGAGGTCACAGCGACATGCAACAGGATCATCATAATCCACAAGGGGAGGATCGCAGCGGATGGCACACCTGACGAGATTCAGAGCGCTCATGGCGGTGGTAACTTCTATCTTGTCGAGGTAGAAAAGCATGACTCGGTTGACCTTACATCGTTGTTTTCGAGCATAGCGGGCGCTAAACATGTCGCCATGCTTGCAAGTTCAGGCACTTCACAACGGCTTCGAATAGAAGGTGTTGAAAACAAAGACCTGCGCAAAGATATCTTCGAACTTTGTGTCCAGAAAGGGCTTACATTGCTTGGGCTTCAAAGGGAGAGGCTCGACCTCGAAACGATTTTCCAAAGGATAACGGTTCAATGAGGAGGCTCAGATGATTCGCAACTGCATCGCAATAGCGAGGCGCGAGTTTTACGCCTACTTTTCTTCGCCAGTAGCCTACATAGCGATCTTCCTTTATCTGGTGCTCCTTGCAATCACCTTTTTCTTCAAGATCCCATTTTTGTTACCAAAGGAAGACTTTTTCGCAGAAAAGGAAGCGAGTCTTCGGGCGCTTTTCGAGTGGTCTTTGCTTTTGTTCACGGTTTTCTTGCCAGCCATCTCGATGCGCCTTCTGGCAGAAGAAAAGAAGATGGGCACAATGGAAATACTTCTGACTTTGCCTGTAACGGATGTCGAAGTAGTGGTAGGGAAGCTCTTTGGCGCTGTTGGCTTCCTTCTTGTAGCGCTTGCCTTGACCCTTGCTTATCCTATTCTGCTTTTCGCCATTGGCAAGCCTGATTTGGGACCCATCCTTGGCGGTTATTTTGGGGTGCTCCTTGTAGGTATGGGCTATCTGGCGATTGGATTGATGGCGTCTTCGTTTACAAGTTCGCAGGTTGTGGCTTTTCTTGTCGCTATTGTGGTGTGTGCGTTTTTGACCTTCGTTGACAGGATACCAGAGGCTTTGGGCATAAGGGCGCTCGAGCCCTTGAACGCTATGTCCTTCAGTTACCACTTTCGTTCCATAGCAAGGGGTGTCCTTGACACCAGAGACATTGTGTTTTTCGTTTCCATTATAGTGGCAGCGCTTACCATCGCCCATTATTCTCTTTCTTCCAGAAGGTGGCGATAGAGGAGGTTCTTATGGCTACGAAGACAGGGCAAGAAGCAAAGATAAACACGCTTGTCGTAACGATATCGCTCATCGGCATCCTTGTGGTCGTGAATGTCTTGAGCTATTTCTTTTACGGGCGCATAGACCTTACTGACAACAAGCGATACACGCTTTCCGATGTCAGCAAGAAGGCGATTCAAGACCTTGAATCGCTGGATGTGCAGGTATTCATATCGAAGGATTTACCCCCCACAATTACGGTTGGATACGGGCAGGAAAGGGACATAAGGGGGGTTGACAGGGAGTTTTTGGACAAACTCGAGGAATACAGGTCTTATTCTGGCGGCAGGATGAGGATAACAAGGGTGACGGATAACATCGAAGAAAAGGCTGAACAGGCAAAACTTGAACTTTTCACAAGCAAGGAGGCGCAGGTTCAAGGGGGGCGGTTGGAGTTCAAGAAGTATGCGCTTGGTGCGACATTCCAGTACATGAACCAGATGGAAGTCTTTCCGTTGGCCATCGAGCCTGCATATTTCGAGTTCGAAATCACAAGGATATTGTTACGGCTGAAGGAAAAATATCAGAAATCTGCCCAGATGGAGGACATCTTGAAGGCGGGCAAGGATATTGCGGACGCGGTTCAGCAGTGCAAGAAGAAACTTGATTCTTACCAGAAAAAAGAGGAAGGACAGGGACTTGCTGCGTTGCTTGCAGGTGGCGATGTTGTCAGGGCAATACAAATGGACAAGGTAAACTTCAAAAAGGAGTGCGATCAGGTGGGTGCTATGGTTGCAAATAGCGAGATAAAAAGGGGGAAAAACGAATATCTTGACCAGTTAATACAAAGTGGGAAGATGTTTGCCCAGACCGTTGACGAGATAAGCAAGATGCTGGAAGACAAAGAGGCGAGGACTCAGGAGGTTGCGAGGCTCGTTGACAGGCTTGAACAACTTTCTGAGCTCGTTGAAAAGGACCACGACAATCTCAAGAACTCGCCTGGCAGGAAGGCGATTGGGTTTCTGTGCGGGCATGGTGAGTTTTGCCCATTTCCTGACCCTGAACCACTTATAAGACCCGAGATTGCAGGACTTCTTGGGCAAAGAAACCCCCTTGTTCAGCAGTTCGTTGCGCAGGCGAAACAGATAGAGGATCAGATAAACTCGATAAACGAACAGCTAAGAAGAGGGCTTTTTGTCAGGCGGGGATTGACGGTAAAAAGGATTGATGCTGGTGAAGACATACCAGACGATGTTGCAGTCGTGGTGGTGTATGGGGCTCAGTCTTCGCTTGGAGAGCGCGACCTTTACAATCTAGACCAGTTCTTGCTTAGGGGTGGCACTGTTATAGTCTTTTTGAAAAACTTCGATGTTGCTGTCTATAACCTGAAGAAAAGCGGGGACGACTTCGATATGGGGGCATACTCGTTCGAGGAACTCCACAGAAACCCAGTGGCGCATAACCTTGATGACTTCCTGAAGCACTATGGGGTGCAAGTAAATCGTGACCTGGTTTTGGAAAAGAAGAACTTCGAGCCTATCACCATCATTCAAGTTCAAAGACAGGGGCAGTTTACAATTCAGAGTCAAAGGGAGTTCCCTTATCCTTTGCTTCCCACATTCACTGACTTCGATTCCACGCATGTCCTTGTGCGCAGGATTGCGAATGTCACCATGCCTTATGTCTCGTCGCTGCTGGTGACTGCCGAGGCAAGGGCGAACCCTAATCTAGAGGTAACAGAACTCATAAAGTCTTCACGAGAGGCGGTTGCGACAAAAGACCCTATCGAGATTTCCCCACCAAGGTTGCTTCAGGCTGTGCAACAAATGGAATCCAACGGTCCTCACACCGTTGCGGTGGCGCTGAAAGGACAGTTCGTATCGTTCTTCAAGGATAAGGAAAAACCACAAAGACCTGAAAAGAAGGGCGATGACGAAAAGAGATTCAGAAAGAAAGAGGTGGAAAGACCTTTTGTAGAAAGCGGACATGGGAGGCTCTTGGTAATAGGAACAGACTTTGGTTTGGAAAACCTGTCCCCCAAGCGTGTTATGGAAGGGTTCGAGATGAGCCAGCTTTCCTCAGGCACTGCTGACTTTTTCTTGAAGATCAAGGACTACATTGCAAACTTTCAGAACTGGCATCTTAGGTTGTCGCAGATTGCCTCGACCTTGCAGTCAAATCTGGACTTCATATACAACTGCCTCGACTATGGCTTGCAGGACGAAGCGCTTGTGGATATAAGGTCAAAAGGATTTGTGCGAAGACCTATCCAGAATATTTCGTCGGGAGGAAAAACAGCCATCGTTCTGGCTTACGCTGTAGGGCTTCCGCTTGTGTTCGTGGCATTTGGTGTTGGAAGGGTTCTGTCAAGGCGGAGGAAATGACATGAAGAAGAGCACTATCATCGTGCTATCAGTCTTTCTGGGGCTTTTGCTTGTTGCGGTTCTGATTCATGTGTGGCCTCAGAGTAAAGGGCTTCCCCCCTTAGAGATAAAAGGGTTTGCGGTGGGCGATAAGGTCGAAAAGCTAGAGACTGAAGGACCCATCGACCGTATTGATGTGACTATTGGAAATGAACAGGTAACCATAAAAAGGGAAGACAAAGAGCGCCTCAGTATGAGCAAACCAAAAGGGGCAAGGGCAGACAAGTATAAGGTTCGACAGATTCTGGAACCTTTCAAAGATGGGCTTCGTTCTGTCGTGGGCACGAAGATCGAGGGACAGGACCTAAAGGCCTTTGGGCTGGACGACAAGACCAGGGTGGTGTTGAAGTTGTATCAAGGCGAGACCCTGTTTACAGCTGTAGAAATCGGAAGTGTGCAAAAACCAGTCGGGGAGTATGGGGAGGGGGATACATTTATAAGGCTCGTTGATTCGCCTATTGCTTACAGGGTCATAGGTAAAGACCTGAGGCGTCCATTCGAAGAAGGCATAAAAGGGCTTAGAGAGAAGAAGGTGTTCGATTTCGAGAGCGATGATGTTTCGAAGGTCGTGATCAAGAACCCAAAAGCGGAAGAGGTCCAATCGAGGGAGATCGTGCTTGCTGCGGTCGAGAAACCCGCATCAGAACAGAAGACTGAAGGGAAGGAACAAGGGGGGGAGGGCGAGAAAGAGAAGAAGAAGGAAAAGGACTGGAGGATAGAAAAGCCTGAAGGTTACAAAGCGGGCGATATAAAGTCCTTCGTGTCTTCGATTGCCCACATCTGGGCGCAAGAATATGTGGACAGCCTGCCTGAAGGTGTGAGTATCGGGGGAGAGAGCGTGCGTGTCGAGTTGACGCTGGACGATGGAAGGCATGTGGGCTTCAGTGTCAGCGAAGTGAAGGATGACAACGCCTATCTAAAAGTGGATGAAGTAGATGGTTTTGCGAAGATATCGAAATGGACAAGAGAGTCAATCGTGAAGGGTGTTGGCGATTTGCGGGACAAGAAGGTGTTCGGAGTTCGACAGGAGGATATACAAAGCGTTAGATTGACGCATAATGGCAAGACAATCGCTATCGTGCGTTCAGAAAAAGGTTATAAGGCGACAGAGCCAGCGAACCTCCCATTGGGAAAGTCGCAGGTAGAAGCACTATTCAGAGACATCGAGCAGTTTCAGGTTGCAAAATTCTTGAGTGCGCAGGCGGTAAAGCAGGGCGGGACAGGTCTGGACAACCCCGTGACAACCGTTACAGTGACAACAAAAGATGGGGGGACAAAGACACTGCGTATTGGGAAGGAGGTAGAAGGGGAAAAGGGGAACTTCTATGCATCTGTTTCGGGTTATCCCGATATCATGACTGTGCAGTCATGGATGGCGGATAGGTTCAAGAAAGAGCCAAAAGATTTCAGGAATAAAGTGGTGTTCGATTTTTCTGCGCAGGATATCGCGGAAATCGAGGTTGTACACAAAGATGAGACGCTGAAACTTGTAAAGATGACTAATGCTGAAGGGAAAGAGGTTTTCAAGGCACTTTCGCCAAAAGAAACGACAGATTTGAAAGAAGACAAAGTGCAGAGCATGACGAGTTCCCTTGCCAATCTCTCAGTGAAGTCTTTTGCGGATGACAAAAAGCCTGGAATCGCAGGAAAGCCTGAAACCGTAGTAACTGTGAGAACAAAGGATGGGGCAGTGCATCGCCTGAAGATAGCAAGCGAAAAGAAGGATGGTGACCCTTATGCAGAGACGGACACAGAACGCGACTTCAAGGGCACTGTCTTCTTGCTAAATCAGTATCAGGTTCGTAACTTTGTGAAGCACCTTGCAGACCTCCAGTGACTATTCTGGCACGCAGGCATCATCGCCGATAGGGCAAGAAAAACGGACATGGAAGTGGCGCAGATGACCCTTAGCGTGCCTTATAATCCCGACCCGTGCCTTTTTCCCCCGCGGATATTGAAATATATAACTTAGTTGCTGGTCATCATATCCGAAGGCTTTTGCTGTCTCGTAAAAACTCTTTTGTAAAGCATAGTTCACAAAGATGTAATCAACCCTTCCCGTTGCTATGAGGGTTGCCATGACGAAGAAGGTCTTTTCAAAATCAATCTGGTCGAACGGGATATTGACAAAGGCTGTAAGTTTTTGATTATTTTTGGCAAAGTATCCAATGTCCACATCTCGTCCAGAACGGTGGGAGCGATGAGGTCGCACTCTCCCTCCGTCAGCGTCTGAAATCGCACCAATGACCATTGGCACAGTATCAGGGTATCGTCGCATGAGTTCGGAAACTGCGTAGGTTATAAGTGCTATGGTCTCGTCTGTGCCACATCTAGCCTTAGAAATCGAAATGAACCCTGCACCACGCTCGGGGATGCAGTTTGGGTTTTCCAGGCGCCCTCGGGTGGCGCTGCCGATGGAGCGTGAGCGCCTTTGAAATGTTATGGTCACTGGCTCGCCGTCAAGGTTCAAGAAGGCGATCCTCACCTTGTCTCGCTGGACCTCTTGTTGTCGTGGTTGTCGGGTCTCTGGTCCCTTGGGTTCTTCTGCAGGTAGCCTCCCTGTTGCGATAACCGTTGCGACAGGCGGTCGTGTGTCGAGCGGCTTCACCGATGCGCAGGCTGCGAAAAGAAGCGGAAAAATGAATATTCTATGGCTTGTGCGTGCCAAAAGACCTCACATTCTTTTTGGTCTTTTCCAAGACCTCGATGGACTTTATAAGTTGAGCCTTTATCGTAGCCAGGTCATGCTTGTCAGGGACAAGATAATAAAGCCCATCCGCCCCTAAAGTGAACTCGACCCTTTGACCGCCCACGGTCTGGACCTCGTAAGTGCCAAAGGGCGTCTTCTGCACCTTTCTAATATTCAGTGCAAGACGGTCGGTTGTAGAAAGTTTCGTGGGTTTTTTGCCTGTGCTGGCGATCAGTGCAACGAAAAACTTGGCAGGGGTTTCCGCATTGCGCAAATCCTCGGTGCCAATCATGGACAGTGCTTCTGATTTCAAGGCTAAGGGGTATTCCCTCTCGACCAGACGGACAGCCTCGTTTATGTTGGCATAGGTCTTGTCAATCTGGTCGCGTATCTCCTTTGTAAGTAGCCAATAAATCCCTTCGTAATCGCCTTTTGACAGAAGTTCCTGGTAATAGGCATATGCGCCTTCAGGCGAACTTCTGTCGCTTGGGACATGCCGGCAGCCAAATTGAAGCAGAGCATTTATCCCGAGCATAAAACTCAATAAAAGAAGCCCTCGATTGCTCATCAGTCCCTTTCAAGAAACCGCCAGGCTCAGAGGTCAAAAGTGCTAATGCCCTCCTGCCCCGCGTCTGTGGGTTGCACAGCATCCTTAGTTGGCCTTATCACATCCTTCGAAAACTGGAAACTAGGTGACATCCCGAAATAGGCTTGCTTGGATGTTGCCCCGTAGTCCAGAGTGCTTCGGGCTGGTGGCGTGTATTCCAGGTCACGCCCACAGGACGCAAAAATAACTATCAGCAGGGACATAAAGATAATCCCTCTCATAGAAACACCTCGAAAAGCCAATAATATTTTAGCAAGTGGGCACAAGAAGGCAAAAAACAGTTTGGCGCAAAGTTGCTGATAGTAAATCTTGCTTCGAAAGGCTTGTTGCAATCCTGACAAAAAAGGGGAATCTGTTTCCCACCTGTTTTGCGACGGCTTGAGTCTCTCATCTATCTCTCAGCAAAGCCATAGCATCTGTGCTCTTTCTGTTATGTGTCTCGAGCCTTTTGTGGCATTTATTTTTGGGCGCTCGAGAAACTCGAGAAAAAGGTTGGACAAAGAAAAGGGGGGTTGGGCGATCCCGTGCAAGACCAAAGTTCTTTGCATAATCGGCGATACACGCTATGATCTAGTCGGATCTTGGGATGGCGGATGGCCCATGCGCCGTTGGATTGCTGAAGTTATGGTCGTTTTGTTATTGCCCGTGGCGGCATATTCGCAGGAAAAACAGATGCTGTTTAAGGTTTTCAGGGGTGGCGAGCATGTCGGATGGAGCAAGGCAGCCGTTGCTGTAGGTGAAGAAACATTTTATGCGGTGTCAGGGCTCTATGAAGGCACGACAAAGCCAACAAAGAAGCAGAAGGCGTCCAGCAGGTCTTATACTGAGATGGGTAAGGACGGCGTGCTGAAAAGGTTTAAGCGATGGACAAAGGTGGGGAAAAGAGAGGATTACTGGATGGTGTTTTACTATCAAGGGGTCTTGAAGGTTCGGTACGAGCGCGGAAGCCCTGACAGGGCTAAGGTTCGGGATTTGGGAAGGATAGCGGATGCCCGTCCACTGGGTCAAAGAGAACCTCACCTTGCGTGGGTCTTGATAAACTTCGGAAATAAGAGAGAGACAACCTGTGTCTCTGTCGAGCCAGACGCGGTTGGAAAAGCTAAGGTCGAGATGCTAAAGAGCGAGGAGATAAGTTTGAACAGCAGTTCGAAAACCGAGGTTGAATGGTGGGAGGTAAAGGGCGATTGTGGAACTTACACGGTGTTGCTAGACAAGAAAACAAAAGAACCGCTTGTCCTTGAAGCAGGGGGTTTAAGATACGAGAGGGTGATGGATTAGTCTCGTGTGTTCGGATAGACTGCAAGGAGTAAGTGATTTGCAGTGTGACATCCGTGTCACAGATAACCATCACAAAGGGTCTCCAAGTGCCTGCAAGACCTTGAAAATGCCTGACATTTAGAAGACGGCGTGCTGGCAGGATTGTTGCTTGCACAGTGAATGAGCGTTGCCAGGGCAGGCAAAGGCTTTTTGAAATGCTTTTCAAAAGCAGGTGTTTTATGAAGGTTAGAGCAACGATGTTTTTCCTGGGGTGCTTCGCCTTGTATTGCGGCGGGGAAACGAATGGGGTTCCACCCGGCACTCAGGATTAGCAAGAGATGAAGTCCTCGCTGGAAAGGGTCAAGAACCCTGGCGTGCCCGAGCAGGACATGGAAGCACTGGCTTTGGGAAATGCGCAGTTTTCTGTTGACGCGTACAAGTATCGTCTCATCTCCATTGAGCATAAACAATGCGCTTGCCGAGGCTTATGGAGGTGCAAAGGGCAAAATAGCAGACGAGATGGCGCAGACTTTGCATTTCTCTTTGCCTCAGCAAAGGCTACACCCTGCATTCAACTTACTCGACCAGACATTGGAATCACGGGGAGATGTCCATGTGGATGAAGGCGAGCCATTTAAACTTGCCAAAGTGAACGCGATATGGGGACAGAAAGGATATCCTTTCCAAGGCACTTACCCTGACCTGCTTGCGACCAACTATGGGGCTGGGTTGTGGCTGGTTGAACTCTTGCGTGATGCGGAAGGGGCGAGGCTACCCCAAAAAATGGGTCGAGGATGAGACTTATGGGCGCATAAAGGACCTTTTGGGACCAGGGTCAATCACGGAAATGACAAGGATGGTGCACACAAACGCCATCTACTTCAAGGCAGGGTGGCTTGTAAAGTTCGACCCGAAGAAGACCAGCGATGCAGAAGTCACCTTGCTGGACGGAAGCAAGAAGACTGTGAAGATGATGTTTTCTGATGAGCTCAATGAGGTTTTGCATGCAAAGACCGACGACTATGAGGCTTTGTTTTTGCCCTATGTTGGGAAGCAAGTCGGTATGTTTATCTTGCTTCCAGCGCCAGGTAAGTTCGGCTTTGTGGAAGAAAGTTTGGATGGCAAGAAACTCCTTCCTGACTTCGACGGTTTAGTGGGGTATGGGTAGTGGGAGGGGGGCTAGTTTGGCTGGGTTGGGATTGGGAAGGGGGTTGTAGTGCCTCGTGTGAAATTGGGCTTGACAAGAAATAAGGGGATTGTTATAGTTGAGACATGTTTGTTAGGGTAAAGAAAAGCCCACACTCGGAGAAGAAAGCAGTTCAGATAGTGGAGAGTTTTAGGGTAGGTGGTAAGGTGAGACAGAGGATAGTAAGACATGTGGGGATGGCAAAGGATGAGGAGGAGTTGAAGAAGTTGATAGAGTTGGCGGAATACATCAGGGCGAGGATGGAGAGTGAGGAGAGACCGGGTCTATTTAGTGCGGAGGAGATGGCGAGGTATGCGATAGAGGGGAGGAAGGAGAAGCTGATATTCCCCCACTATTTTTCCAAGTTTTCTGTATAATATAGCAACTTTAGCGGAGAGCGATGCTATATGGCTAAAATTATGCAAAATGAGAAGGGCAAGAAAGGCAGGGCGCTTAGAACTGCGTCCAGACTGAAGAAG
>Ga0272449_1000729_pt1 | contig 37607 bp, 33 predicted proteins | sample YNPCB0241_FD_198679 | JGI IMG/M metagenome (GOLD analysis project Ga0272449, IMG submission 198679) | Hot spring sediment microbial communities from Yellowstone National Park, WY, United States - YNP-CB-024-1 | ecosystem: Environmental > Aquatic > Thermal springs > Hot (42-90C) > Sediment...
TGATATAGGCATATTGGCTTACCTCAAGGTCAATGGGAGGCCTCAGGTGAGCTACGATATATTCGAGCTGAGCGATGAGCTAAGGATGGAGTTCCTCTCGCTAAGGGACGAGGCCACTTCGATAGTATCGAATGAGGAGGATCCCGGCATGCCCCCGGAGTGCAGTGAGCTCTGCCCCTTCCACGGTGTCTGCCATGAGGAGAAGGATAGTGATATCTAGCTACGGTATATTCATCGGGAGTAAGGGCGGGAGGATAGTCATAAAGAGGAAGGAGGATGTTCTGGCTGAGATACCTGCGTTCGAGATCTTTCAAGTCGTGATGGATACTAAAGGGGCTTCTATCTCGACTTCAGCCATGAGGCTCCTGATGAGGAACGGGGCGGAGCTCCTGATAACTGACGGAACCAAGGTTATCGGGAAGCTATCCCCGGCCAGGAAGGGGGCTAATGTCAACCTGAGGATGAGGCAGTACGACATAAGGGATGGGAGGGAGGGGCTGGAGCTCGCTAAGACATTTGTAAGAGGTAAGTTGATTAACCAATCGGACATGCTGAAGTCCCTAGCCAAGAACAGGGATGATCCGGTGAGGGGGGATCTCAGGAGGAGCTCCATTGAGATAGAGAGGATAGCTAGAGAGGTAGAGGGGGCGGAGAGCACCGGAAGTCTTTTATCGCTGGAAGCTGAGGCAGGTAAGATATACTGGTCTTCGATAGCTGAGATACTTCCCCCCGAGGTGGGGTTCGAATCTAGGAAGAAGAAGTACGAAGATCCGTCGGATCCCTTCAACATCATCCTGAACTACCTCTACTCGATACTTATGTCCGAATCCTGGTTCTGCCTCGAAGCCGTCGGGCTGGATCCATTCATAGGCTTCCTCCACTCCCCAAGCAACAGGAGGCCCGCTCTAGCTGCTGATTTCATGGAGGAGTTCAGGCAGCCCGTGGCTGATAGGGTCGCCCTATCGGTCATACAGGAACTCCCAGACCCCCTGGAAGGGAATAGACTGAGTTCCGATGCTAAGAGGAGGATATTGAGATCTTATGAGGAGAGGATGAGGACTCATGTCACCTTCAGGAATAGGAAGCTCAGCATAAGAACTCACATGAAGCTCCAAGCTGAAAGGCTGGCTGGAGCGATCCTGGGGAGAGCTCAGTACAGGCCCTTCAGGGTGAAGTGGTGATGCACGTCCTCGTTATATACGATATAACGCCGGATGACGTGAGGCTCAAGGTAGCTAATATCTGCAGGGACTTCGGATTAGTCAGGATACAGAAGAGCGCCTTCCTCGGGATCCTGGGGAGTGAGAGGAGGAAGGAGATGAGGGTGAGGCTGGAGAGGGTGATGAAGGGAGTCAGAGGGAATGTACAGATATTCCAGATACCCGAGCCCTTCGCCGGGATGAGGGAGATAATAGGGGAAGTTGAGGCAATTGAGGAGGAGAACGTGTTCTGATCCAGTTAACGTGAGCGAGCTGAGGCAGTACCATTTCTGCCCCATGGTAGTTTACTTCCACAGCACCGGGATCTATGAGGAGGAGAAGGAGTACATGAAGGCTGGGAAGGAGAGGCAGGAAGATCTCATGAGGAAGGAGAGGAGGAGGGAGACCCTGGCGGGCCTGAGGAAGTTGAAAGTTGATGAGAGGATTCAAGGGCTGAGGCTGTCTAGCTCAAGGCTCTGCCTGACCGGAGTCCTGGATCTAGCTGTGAGGATCGGGGAGGAGTGGGCGGTAGTCGAGGTGAAGAGCGGGAAGAGGCCGGAGGTACCGAGCTTAGGTCACAGGGTCCAGCTGGCCGCTTACAGCATGCTCCTGGAGGAGAGGCTCTCCAGGGTGGTGAGGAGGGGCTTCATCCTATACGAGGATGGGCTAGTGGAAGTTGAGATATCGGAGGGGCTGAGGCGACACGTCCTCTGGACCCTCGATAGGATCAGGGAGATAATCGAGGGGAGGATCCCAGAGGTCAATAGGAGCGGGAAGTGCCGATCATGCGGCTACTCCCTTCACTGTCTCTGATGTAAGAGATCACCCCGAATCCCTTCGATCTCAAGCCCCCTAAGTTAGCGAACTCCCCGAACCTCAGGAGGGCATCCACTTTCCTCAGGAACTCCTCGTTGTAGTAACTCATATTCGCTGCGAATTTCGCAACGCCTACGAACCCGACGTAGAACTTCCCCTCATCCTCTATCTTCTCCGTCCTTATCTTCAGGCCGGAAACTACTATTGCCCAGGAATCGAGCCACTTCCTGAACTCCTCCCTCTCATCCTCACTCTCCATATCCCCGAAGAAAGTGTTCCAGCTCTTGTGAAGGCTGCTTATGATCCTAGAGGGGATGGGCATCGGTATGAAGACGCCTCCCCTCACCCCTCCCTCGGCTCTGAGGAAAGTGGGAGTCCTGAACCTTATGGAGAACTTCCTGACAGCTGAGCTAGATGATATCAAGTACTTCGGGTCCATGGCTTCCACTCTCACGTTCCTTATATCGAAAACTCCAAGCCTAGTCCTGAAAGTCCCCTCTAGGATCGCTTTAGTCAGGGCATCGGTGAGCCCCCTGCTGAGAGTGGTGACGTCCAAAGTGAGGGTATCTTCCTTGAGGATCAGGGGCCTGACGGCGAAGTCTGTCGGTATCTTCCCGGATCTCCTGATGGCTATGAGATCCGGATCGATTGATTCCAAGACGTCCATGACGATCGAATAAGATGCGAAGCCTGGAAATCCAATTATCTTGAAGTTGGGTGGTGCTGAGAGCCCTATAATGAACCTCTGCATCACTCCCTCCAATAGGGCTTACATAATAAGGTTAGCGGTGCCTCCGCTGCTCTTTATATACTCGTGCGCAGGTAGTATAGCAGCGGAGGCATATCAAAAATATTACCGATAGGAGAGGGGATAGGGGTATAGAGGGGGAAGGAGGGCATCGGAATCCCGGAAAGGGAGTTGAAAGAATTCTGCTGAGGCATTCTGCTGAGGCTGTTCTGTCTGGAATCCCGGAAAGGGAGTTGAAAGAAGTAATGCTTCATGTAAAAATAGCTTCTTCCATTGACGGAATCCCGGAAAGGGAGTTGAAAGTGCTGGTGATGATCATGCTAGCATCTAGCATTAGTAAAGAATCCCGGAAAGGGAGTTGAAAGATATTGCCAGCCCGAAAGCCAGCCAGCTGCGGCGAAATTGAATCCCGGAAAGGGAGTTGAAAGATTATTCTGGAGAAAGTTATTTCAACTTCGTACCATACCGAATCCCGGAAAGGGAGTTGAAAGATTGCCGCCCGGAGGCCTTACCAAGTTTACCAAGATTACGAATCCCGGAAAGGGAGTTGAAAGATCATTATGAGTCCCTGAGCCCCTTCCACCTTCTTGAGAATCCCGGAAAGGGAGTTGAAAGATCATGTTAGGAGGGGTAAATTTACCCCTCCCCGAGGGGAATCCCGGAAAGGGAGTTGAAAGCTGATTACAATAACGTGATGAAAAATGCTGTCACATCCCTAGAATCCCGGAAAGGGAGTTGAAAGAAATAATGCGAATATTATGCATATTACTCGCAATAGAATCCCGGAAAGGGAGTTGAAAGAGATACCCTCGGAGCTCCTTGAGAAGCTTCTCAAGGAGCTGAATCCCGGAAAGGGAGTTGAAAGCTTCTCCTCATCTTCAAAAGGAGAAGGATTGAAAGGTTGAATCCCGGAAAGGGAGTTGAAAGGGGATCCCGGGGTACATCTTGAGTGAGGATGATCTGGAGAATCCCGGAAAGGGAGTTGAAAGTTTTCTCTTTCCGGGGCGGGCGGGAGGCTTCGGCTTCTCGGAATCCCGGAAAGGGAGTTGAAAGTGCGATTCGGTGGCTGTGCAACTAACTTTATAAATACAGAATCCCGGAAAGGGAGTTGAAAGCTAATGATGTGTATTGGATGATTATGTAGTCTCCGAGTAGGAATCCCGGAAAGGGAGTTGAAAGCTGAACACCTTTCTCAGCCCTGAATCGTTTCATAAATCTCCGAATCCCGGAAAGGGAGTTGAAAGTTTACTAGGTGGTGGTTATGTGAGGGAACCTTTATGGTTGAATCCCGGAAAGGGAGTTGAAAGTGATAACCCCCTCCACATTTGTTATGTCCTGAACTTTTTTGAATCCCGGAAAGGGAGTTGAAAGTTTAAGTATTCCCCCAATAGATCCTCAATTATCTCAGAATCCCGGAAAGGGAGTTGAAAGCTCAAATACTGATTTCGCCCCTCTGCATTTTCCTGACGACCGAATCCCGGAAAGGGAGTTGAAAGCTTAGGCTTAGAGGGGAGAGCTTCTTTCGTTCCAGTCAGAATCCCGGAAAGGGAGTTGAAAGATTGCTTGTAAGCGAAGCTAAACGGTGCTATTATGAACCACGAATCCCGGAAAGGGAGTTGAAAGAATCGTAGAGCAGGAAGTACGACTTCGGCTTTTTCTCAGAATCCCGGAAAGGGAGTTGAAAGAACCGATCTGGCTTAAATTCGATGCCAAAATTGTTTGAATCCCGGAAAGGGAGTTGAAAGTGAAGGCATAAACGGCATAGATAGCTGTCTGATTAGCTGAACGAATCCCGGAAAGGGAGTTGAAAGCTACGTAGGCTTCGAATCTCAGAGAATCCATGTTGACCAGGAATCCCGGAAAGGGAGTTGAAAGCTTCAGTGATTCCATAGCACGCCTTCTAACTCAAATATACGGAATCCCGGAAAGGGAGTTGAAAGTTCTTCCAAAATCTCTTGAAGCCCGCTCTTTCCCTTCGAATCCCGGAAAGGGAGTTGAAAGGCTAGCTTCCCGATTGTCTCAATATCAAGCCCTAGCTGGAATCCCGGAAAGGGAGTTGAAAGGTGAACGTAGATGGCGGATCAGCGATCTTCGGGGCTATCGAATCCCGGAAAGGGAGTTGAAAGTGGCGTGAGAGAGGTCGTGGATGAGTTCCTAAAACATTTTTGAATCCCGGAAAGGGAGTTGAAAGTATATTCATCTTTCTGCATTCTCTCGTGAATCGCGTCGGGCCAAGAATCCCGGAAAGGGAGTTGAAAGACTCTTTATCGTTTGCAATAGCTTCCTTTCCTGCTCACGAATCCCGGAAAGGGAGTTGAAAGGTGGAGCAGGGGTGGCATTCGCCGGCAGTAGTGGAGGCGGAGGAATCCCGGAAAGGGAGTTGAAAGGGTTCAGGGCAACGATCATCAGGTAGCGATCGAGCGAGGAATCCCGGAAAGGGAGTTGAAAGCACGTGGGAGGATGCCCCATCTCTTCAGATGAGGAATCAGAATCCCGGAAAGGGAGTTGAAAGTTAAACTCATCCTTCTGCATCCTTTCGTGAATCGCATCGAATCCCGGAAAGGGAGTTGAAAGCTCAATTCATGCATAATATACATTATATATAATGTATAGAATCCCGGAAAGGGAGTTGAAAGAACTTCTTTTCTAGAATAGAAATGATTACATTGTCTGAATCCCGGAAAGGGAGTTGAAAGTCACGTTCTTTAAGATTCCCCCACGTAGACGTTAATTGAATCCCGGAAAGGGAGTTGAAAGTGCCCCATTTGTTTTCGATAACCCCGTCAGGACCATATGAATCCCGGAAAGGGAGTTGAAAGTCTAACTTTCTGGGTGAATGCCACGGATTTCGAAGATTCAGAATCCCGGAAAGGGAGTTGAAAGCCTATATCGAAAATCTATATCGAAATCCATAACGATCTACGGAATCCCGGAAAGGGAGTTGAAAGTCTTTTGCATGTAAGCGTTCAATAGTTTCCTTTCATACTGAATCCCGGAAAGGGAGTTGAAAGTATAGCACTAAGGTTAATAAAATCGCATCACTTATGAATCCCGGAAAGGGAGTTGAAAGCTCTTCGGTCCAATGTGTTTTCTGTGGTGTACGTGAGCTGAATCCCGGAAAGGGAGTTGAAAGCTATTCGGTATGACTTCATGGATGTTCCCATCTTTATCTGAATCCCGGAAAGGGAGTTGAAAGCTCGAACTGCTCCTCCAAGAAGGAAACTAGTCTGTCGATCTGCTCGGAATCCCGGAAAGGGAGTTGAAAGTCTCAGTCCGCCTCGGGGGCGTCTTGGAGGACGCCCACGAGGAATCCCGGAAAGGGAGTTGAAAGCAAAGCACGCGTCCTGATTTCCCTATCGATCGACTCGAATCCCGGAAAGGGAGTTGAAAGCGTTATGTCGACGTTTGTTGGTGCCTGTTCGTCCAACTCTGAATCCCGGAAAGGGAGTTGAAAGATAGAAAGGACGTAGTTTGATAAATAAACAGCTACCTCTCAGAATCCCGGAAAGGGAGTTGAAAGCTTTTGTGTTACAATCCCAGCAGCACGAGTCCTGTCGGAATCCCGGAAAGGGAGTTGAAAGAGCAGTGGCGTCGTGCTCCACTTTCACCGCTTCCGCAGAATCCCGGAAAGGGAGTTGAAAGACAGTTAGGATCCTGATGATGACTAAAGGGATCCCTAGAATCCCGGAAAGGGAGTTGAAAGCACGGGAGCGGTTAGATTGCCCTTAGTGTCAGAATCTATTAGAATCCCGGAAAGAGAGTTGAAAGTTTGTAGGCTCTTTCAGGAGGTTGGAAAGCCAGCTGAGCAGGAATCCCGGAAAGGGAGTTGAAAGTACTCATTGCTCACTCCCCCCTGTATATACATGGCTGGAAGAATCCCGGAAAGGGAGTTGAAAGTTTTTCTCTCTAAACTTTCTATATCATCTATAAGAAAGGAATCCCGGAAAGGGAGTTGAAAGAGGAGTTAGATGGAATTAAGTTGGAAGGGAGGGATTTGAAGGGGGCAAGAGAGTTGCCAGGGAGGGTGAGGGATCCCGGAAAGGGAGTTGAGAGGCAGCAATTTCTGGAGGAAGTAGAGAACCTCTCCAGATTCCTGAGCGTACCTCCGGCTAGGGAGATACCTGAGGAAGTTTCTATAAGCGAAGTCCCCAAGGTAGTGCATGCCAGATCCTCCTCAATAGATGGGAAGCTCATAATATCGAGGGAGTTCGAGGGTCACATCCATCTCATACTGAAGAAGGAAGCTTTTTCCCTCTTCATCCCTGAGGAAGCTGACTCAGTCCCGCAAGTCCACGATATGTCCTGGATATACGCAGAGGCCCCCAAGGACCTTTGGTACGATTTAAGAGCTATCCCGCCCAGGTTGTTCTCGAATTACGACCCCGTAAATCTCTTCTCCCAGCTGGGTGAGGGACATAGGAAACAGGTACTCAAGAGCTTGCTCCTGTTCGTCAGAGCCTCCGCTCTCAGGGGGCAGCTCACCTTCTCCACATACTTCGCCCTCCTCCTCAAGTTCCTGAGGAGGGAGTACAGGCTGAGGGGATCGGAGAGGAGGATCGTGGAGATGATATCCAGGAACCCTTACTTGGACACCCGGGACTTCAAGATGGCCGGGCTGAGCAGCGCATCCGTATCCAGGGCCTTGAGGAACTTGAGGACACTGGGCTTCGTGTTCGGTCCCGATAACGTCGACCTATCTAAGCTCGGTCTGATCACAATAGTAGCGGACTACCCGAATTCGAGGGGATATGTAGAAGCTTTCTGGGAATTCCCCTTCACTTACACCCAGCTGATACCTATTTCCAGCTCAGCCAGGGTCCATTCATATATCCTGATACCTAGGGATGCTGTAGCAGCGATTAAGGGGCTCTCGAAGCTAGATGTGAGAGTGGGTGTCGCGAGAGTAGCTCATCAGAAGCTCGGGCATGAAGCTGACGGGAATCTGGCTGGGATGGCCCTTAAGAATCTGACGACCGCTATTAAGGAATATGAGTTGCATTCCACGAATTTGGGGCGGGCTCTGAGCAGGGAGGACATCAGGATACTGAACATATCGCTAAGGGAGGGGAGGGTCACGGAGGGCATGCTGAGGGGGGAGGTGAGGTCCCCGAAGCCCAGGCTGATGAACCTGAGGAGGGCCGGTATAATAAGGAGGTGCTTCCTGATAGAGGCCCCTATCGGATGCGACCCGATGATTTTCAGAGTGCGTTGCAGCTTGGGGGAGATGAAACGCTTGACAGAGACCCTGGCATCTATGAGCAGTGTCTTAACCCACTACATAGAGGGGGATGAGAATTACTGCCTCTCAGTGGCTTTCGTCAAGCCCCAGCTCAAGGGAGAACTCTCGATCGGTATGAAAGCTATATATGGTGACGATCTAGTGCTCGCTGAGGAGTTGATCTACCCGAGGCCCCTCTGGACCCTCCCGGAGGATCTCTGGGATGAGGGAGCGAGGAAGTTCAGGTGGGAGGGGGCCCTCGAGGGACTCATGGATTCACTATCTCGAGTTTCTCGATCCCTATAGGCGGGAGAAAAAACGTAACGTAGCGTTTAAGTATTATCGATGGGGGTTGGGGTGTCCCTATCCCGCCGGATGGGAACCGGAGGATTGACAACCCCCTCCTTCCCAACCCCCTGAATTATGGAATCCCCATAAAAAAATTCAATCGGGTGAGGGCAGGGGAGATGGAGGTAGCACCGGTCCTGACATGATGCCACCGATGTCTCAGGCATCAGGGGGATATCCGAAAGTTCCAGAGGAGGAGATGAGCAACTATATTCAGAATTATAAAAATTGAAGGGAAAATCAGCGAGAAAATTTCGGAGATAGGAATTGAGATAATTTTTGTAGCCAAAAAGAAGGTTATTCACGGCATCTCTTCAATATCTCCTCCGAGACGGAGCTGACTTCCTCCATCAGTATCTCCGAGAGCTTCCTCACGAAATACTCATCGTAATTCGGGAGCAGGTAGCTGACCTCGAACCCCTTCAGCGTCCTTCCCCCAGCTTTCCTGGCCCTCCCCCTCCTCGTCCTCGCCAAAATCACAGCTCCTAGTTCCACTAACTTGCTCACGCCTCTGCTGGCTCTAGGGCCCGCTTTCACAGTATCCACTTCAGCCCTCCTCCCGTACTTCTCCCTCAGGAGGTGGCTGAGTTCCCTGAGCGTGAGCCCCCTCCTATCCCTCCTCGAAACTATGTCCCTGTAGAAATCCCTCTCGCATCCATGAGAGGGCTCATCCAAGCTTATCATGATCCTGGAGGGATCCCTCAGGTAATTGCAGAGGTACCTAGCTACAGCGGCGAGCTTCCTCTCATCTAGGCTGAGTAAAGCCCTATCCAGGAGGTCCTTCAGGATTATGAGCTTCAGGGCATCGAGCTCCAGATCCCCTATACCGTAAGCTCTAACCTCGGGCTCCCTCCCTCCCAGCATCACCAGGGTCCTCAGGAATGAGCTGAGCTGAAGCTCATCTAGGAACGGGAATCCGACTTTCTCGTACCTCTCGAACTTCTCCTCAAGATCCATGGAGTCCAGTAGAGCTTCATAGAGCTTCAAGAACCTCCTCCCCCTGTAGATCCACAGGCTCCTCTGGACCCTCGGGCTGAGGTAGATCAACCCGACCCTGGCTCCCCAGAGGCCCTCTATATCGTGGAACCAGAGGGTCTCGTTCTCCAGGAAGACCTTCAGTCCTAGAGCTAAATCGACGGCTAACCTAATTATCCTCCTCCACTTCCTCCTCGAGGAGTGCAGGTTCCTCCTCTTCCCCTTCCCTAGCTTGGAGTAGATGGATGGGGCCAATATCCCATCTTTAGATAGGTAAATGGGGCCCGGAGCGAATATAAGCTCCGATTTATGGGGGGAGCTGGTGAGCTTCAGGGCGGATATCATCTCATCCGCATCTATGGATAGCTCCTCCTCAATCTCATCCCACTTAATCCTCAACAGCCTCGGATTCACATCCATCTCATAGTGCGGGAATATCTCGGAGAAGAACTGGGAGGAGAACCTCCCTCTGGGGCCGCTCATCCCCTCCAGTATCTCCCTCATCTCCATCGCAGCCCTCTTCCAGGGGATCAGGGGGGAGGAGAGGGGCTTGGCGACGAAAGTGAGCCTGTAAGAGAGCATCCCGAATGAATAAGCCTCGAACATTATTTTGGGAGGGGAGAGTATGTAGAGGTCACGAGATGCCTCCTTTATCCTCCTGACTAGATCCCCCCTCAAGTAGGAGGAGCTCCTGAGGGCCCTGAAACCGGAGCATTCCTCCGATTTGATCCTGTAAAGGCACTCCTCTCTCAAACTCGAGATGAGGGGATCCTCCTCCCCTTCAACCCAATTCAGGCTCGGGTCTATCGATACTCTGGCCAAGGAGAATGTAATGTAGCTAGGCAGCATCCTCGTGGAGCCCCAGTTCCTCAGAATAACTTAAGCCCTTGACTAGAGGGAAGGGGAGATCGCTACTCGAATCTATATAGGATTTGAATTTTTTATTTCTCAGGCTGAGAGGAACTAGGTAGCTCTTTATCCTCGAGTATATTTTGATCCTCTCCCGGTAGCTGCTCTGCTTCAGTTTATTCATAAGCTCTCTGACCTCGCTCTCATACTCTAGCGGTATGACTAGGACGCTGGGATCCCCCCTCAGTTCCCTCAAGACTTCCGTCTCATCAATATTCTTCGAGTATATGTGATCCTCGAGGAGCTCCTCGAACATCTCCCTCCAGTAGTTTATCTCATTCTCCGCCCTCTCCCTAATGAGCTTCTCGTACTCAGCTAGCATCCTCAAAACAGCGCCTTCCCCACTCTCTAGCTCCCCATGGAACTCCGAAAGTACATTCGATGAATACTTGAGCTCTATATCCGTGTAAGGTTCAGATGAAGGTGGCTCCATGAGGAAAACGTTCGTCCCCACAGCTTCCCTCCCGTACCTATTGACCCTCCCCGCCCTCTGGATCACAGCCGGTATAGGTGCGACCTCAGTTATCAGGGCATCGAAGCTAACGTCGAGGGAGACCTCAGCGACTTGAGTCGATACTAAAATCCTGCAGCTGTCTATCCTCCTCTCCTTCTCCAGCCTATCCCTCACAGTGAATCTGGAATGTAGGAGGAGCTTCTCACCCTCCACCTTCCTGTAGAAATTTATCGCCTCCTTCACAGTGTTCAGTATTACTAAGATCCTCTTCCCCTCCTTATATAGCTCCTCCAACTCATTGAGGGCCTCATCCCTCCCTATGAATGAGAACTTGTGCCTCCTCAACCCCCTGTACTCCTCGGTCAGGTCGAATGATGAAGCATTTAGGGGACCTCTCAAGGCCTTCCTGTACGTCTCGAGTGGAGTAGCTGTCATTAGGACGACTCTCATCCCGTAAATATCCCTATAATATTCTAAAAGTTTGCTCAGGGCCCCTATCATCGGAGCCGGGAGGAGGTGGTACTCATCCAGCACTACGACCGAGTCCCTGAGGAAGAGCCTCCTCATGTGATACTTTCCAGCCCTAACCAGGGTCAGGATGAGCTGATCAACCGTAGTTATATTTATCTTCGGTAAGAAGAGCCTATAGAAGTCTATTAGCCTCTCCTCATCACTCCCCTCACCTAGCTCCCTGAAGAGATCGACATCCGCGAAGTAGAAGTACTCGCCGACCTCCTCCCCCATCCCCTCGAGCCTCTTCCTCATCTTCCTTATCGCAGTTATAGTGGGGAGACAGTAGAACAGTTTCATGGGCCTGTCCCTGAGGGCCTTCAGGATCCCGACGTAGGTCTTCCCCCATCCAGTGGGGGCGGCGAGATCGACGTTACTCTCAGATACTAACTCCAGCTGCTTCCTCCACTTCCCCTCATCCAATCCTCTTATGATCTTCCTCAGGTCCTCCATCGATGGCCATTTCCTCTCGAGCATGAGCTCGATATCCTTGATCATTTCATTGGCTGAAGCGAAGTCAGCTATCTTGAAAGCCCCGAATGCGTCAGCGTATAAGCAAGCCTCCTCCTTCCTCTCCCTCAGCCAGCTCAAGGCCCTGTAATCCTTGAAATCATCCGCCCTCAGGGAGGAGTGGTGCTTCTTCACCATGAATATGAGGAGGTCCATCTCACCCTCGCTGAACCCGAGCTCCTCGCCCAGCTCCCGCTTAATGCTGCTCAATATAGCTGCTCCTTCCCTCGAGTGCCCTACCCTGCTGCCGAGAAACCACGCAGGGCGCAACTTCCCTATGTCATGCAAGGCGCAGAGAGCTGAGGAGAACCTCTCATCTAGCCCGTACTTATCCGCTATCAATCTAGCTAAATAAGAGCATTCCTCAACGTGCTTTATGAGCGGCTTATTCGCGTGTGAATTCTTCTCCCTCGGATCATTCAGCTCCTCCTCAGAGAGCTCGACCGCCCTAAGGAGTATGCCCTGAGGATCCACGGGTATCTGCCTCTAGGAGCTGGGATATGAAGTGCAAGCTGAATCTAACATCGTTCCCCTGTTTCCTCAATCTCTCAGCCATATCGAGCATGGAGTCCAGGATCCTCCTCAGGGATTCCCACTCCAGGCTCCCCTCGATCAACCTCATCATAAGGAAGTTCAGCTTATCGTATAGAAGCTCTATCTCCCCCTCTACAGCCTTTTTACCGATTCTGTGAGAGTTATCGGAGAACTTCTTTATGGAATCGAGCATGTTCTCCAATATAGTCTTATTCCTCTCCTTCTCCAGCCATATCTCAACGAACCTACTCAGCTGAGGGAATATTTGCACGGAGGAACCGAAGTAAATTATCCCGGATGATGCCTTCATGAGCTCAACAGCGTTATCCCTGAGTATGTCCTCCCATAATTGGTTCCTGAGCCAGACGAGGAGCCTGGCTAGGGTGACGTAAGGTTGTGAGAGCTCCCATCTAGATGAGTTTATATCCTCGCTCGATAGCATCGTCTTATCGAGCTTCCTCCTAAGCAGGCTCTTCAAGTAATCGTGGAAATCTCCCTCGAAGAAAATTGAGATATTCTGGCCCACTGGGATGGAGTTCAGAAGTTTGCGAGCAAGCGTTACTCTATCCTCCTCATTATAGTTCTCATTTACTAAGTAAATGTTAATTATCTCATCTTTTCCACTGCTAGCTGGTATCATAATAGGCCTTAAATCACTATTATCCCCTAATATTTTCTTATTTATAACAAAATCCATCAAGCTATTCTTCACCTTATCAATTAGTTCATTGAGTAGATGCATGAGAGTCTCTAACGAATTCCTATCGGAAGCGTCCTTCAATATGATGATCTGCTCTAGGAGCTCCCTTAATTCTTTATTTGAATTCAAATCTCTTGTGGCATTACCAATATCTAATAATTCGTTTTTATAAGTATTAATGAAGGGGTGAGTTATCTCTATCACATCCTCGATCTCCAAGAGTCCTTCCTTACCAAATCCTATCTTGACCTTTGGTTTTAAAGCCTTACCCCTTATAGTCTCCAGGACCTTCTCGGGGCTCTTCACCCTTATAATCCTCTCCATTTCCTCCCTAAGCCTCTCCTCCATCAAAGACATCACCTCTCGAGGAAAAATCAGGAGGGGCCCTTGTTTTCATTTTCATGAATAAGAGAGCTATTAGCATAACTAACACTACTATGAGAGATATGAGAGATCCGTAAGCCCATATGGGTACGACTTCCTTCACCTTCTCTAGAGTTACTGTCTCTGTTTCGGTCTCGATTTTCGTGACTGTTACGTTTCTTACTATTGTCTCAGTTATTGTCTGAGTTATTACGCGTTCAATCGTTGCTGTGGTAGGTAGTAATAAGTCTTTTCCTTTAATCACTCTACTAGTTTTTATACATCCAGTTATGGGATGATAGTCATGAATGAAATAATCGTACACTTCGAAATTAGTGGTATAGCATGCTTCCAAAGTGAGATTACTCTCTCCGTAATCCAAGCTCACATTTTTGAACTCTACCCTTCTAACAACATAAGATGAACCTATATTCGGCCTCTCGATCCTCGTGTACCTAATCCGGATATTATCCTTATACAGAGTAACTTGTACATCTTTTAGATCTCTAAGTTCAATAGTTGCTATTATATCAACTAATACATGGAACTCTCCCTCAGAAGATTTTGGTATTAATGTGATGTCTCTCATACATGCATATTGATCACAGCTTGGCCCGATGGCAGATATAGTCGAAACCGATATAACCAATATAAGTATTAAAAACGTCTCAAATTTCATTTTTATGTGAGTAAATTTCCGATCTAGATACCTCGACTCACCCAATTAATATCACCCCTCAAGGAAATCACCTCAGAAACTTCGAGGGATCGTGGACGAATATCTTGTGCTCACCATCCTCCACGACCGGCAGGGGTCGCATAGTCCTCATCGATATATCGAGGCCGAAAGCGTATCTAGATACTTCCCCGTCATTCACGTCATCCATGTAGAGGGTCCCACTCCCCTCGATTGATTCGAGGTCATCGAGCTTGCAGATACCCTCCCCCTCGCTCGATAGTGAGAGCCTCGCTTCCCTCGGCTTCCCTATCCAAGATACGAAGTTGTAATCATTGCCCCCGTATATCTCGAACTCGAAGTCGAGCTTAACCAACCTCTCCTTGAGCTCTCCCAGGAAACTATCATCTTTAGAAGTCACAGCGATCCTGTACTTGGGCCTGAACAGGATCACGTTCTTAACGGGGGTCCTTATGAGCTCCCTCCGCTTCTTCATCTTCACGAGTATGGCCACCTCGTTTATCAGGCCCTCGAAACCCAGCATAGCTACTCCAGCCAGTATTTTCCTCTCGGAAACGAAGCCCTTGAGAATCCTCCTCCTGATCCCGAAGATAGCTCCAACCATGCCCGCTATCGTGGAGGGGAGGGGCATCAGGTAGGTGTCCCTGTACATCTTCAGGAGGTGCTTCCTGAACTGGGCTGTCTCGAAGGAGATATCGAAGGTCAGGGCGCCGAATTCCTCAGGCTCTAGATAAGAGGAATTCGATAGCAGCATCGATAACGCCATTCAGGGACACCTCTGAGAGCTTCTCAGCCTCCCCCTCAATTTTCCCTCCCTTCTTGCTCAAGCTGAGGAGAGAGTTGTTCCTATAATCTATTATGTAAGCTGAACTCCAGTCGTAGAGGCCAAGCGCTTCCCTCGTGGCCTCGAGATCGAGCTCAAGGTTATCATTCATCTTCAGTACGTTCGGCGTCGGTATGAAGCTATCGCTCAGCAGCACTATTGCGTAGTGGTACTCAGGCTGACTCTCGGCCTCAGATCCCCTCGGGAAGCTCCATCCCTCCCTGAGGAGTATCTCGAAGAGAGCCTTGAGCCTCTTCTTCCTCTCATCTATCGTTAGCTCGTAGTAATTCTCCTTCTTCACTAAGCTCGAGTACTCCTTCATCTTCTCCTGGAGGCTCTTCGGGAGCTCATCTTCCTTGAACTTGCCGACTTCCTCAGAGACTATGACGTGCATGCTGCCCAGCCACTTAGCGGTCTCTATCTCGAATGGGACTGGATTGGCTTCCTTAGCCTCCCCGCTTATATCTGTCCTAGGGAACCTCCCAGCGAACTCCACGCTTATCTCAGTGTGATGAAGAGCTATCAGAGGGGATACTTTGACAGGAGCGCTCCTAGATGGCTGTACTTCTCCCTTCCCCTTCTCAGGAGCTAGGTATCCGAAGAGATCATCGTCCACGTATCTTATCGGATCCCCGACATCGGTCAGCTGCCCCCTCTCGAGCGTCTGCGGGTCCACTTGGAAGCCCTTCTCAGCGAATCTCCCCCTTATCCCCCTCCTTATGCACCTAGGGGATACGAAAGCTCTTACTTCCCTGTTCCAGGAGACCACCTTCTTCATAGGGATCCTTATGCCGACGCCCGCATCCGCATTGACGTTGCCGGAGACTCCCAACACTAAGGTGAGGAAAGCCCTCCTCATGCTCACACCCCCTCATACTTAGAGAATATGGCCTCATACAACCCAGCGAGGATCGCAGTGCTGTACCTGTAGAACTCATCCACGGTCCAGGGCCTCTCCATCTTTATCACCCTGGGCAAGGATAGCTCCTTATCGCAATCGACCATAATAGAGACTATCTGGTCCACCAAAGCCCTCCTGAACCTCTCAGGAGTCAGCTCAGATCTAAGGGAGAGTACGAAGCTCCTGAGCTTGTTCCTGACTGTATCCTCCCTCCCCCCTGAGCTCGCGGAGAGGCACTCGAACATTGTCTTCCCAGCCCTGAATGCCCAACTGTACAACTCGAACTCGGACGACATAGGGCAGGTGAGCCGATCCCATTTATAACGTTAATTTACTTTCATTTCAAGAATGGCTCCCTCCATGAAACAGTGGTCAGCGATACTCATAAGGTATCATATCAACTCATCGGGAGTAATGAGGCTCCGCAGTAATATCGACGTACAGGGAACATCTGATATCAGCGATAGAGGATTATGAATTGAGAAGGGCGCCCTCTAAGCTCTATGAGTTCCTTTGGGATGAGAAACTCGATAATGTAGTTAGAGAAGCTTTCGATGAGGAGACGGGGAGGTTCGATATATAGAGAGGGTATTGGAGCTCCTGCCGGGGCCCCCTGAATGAAGTTCATCTTCGTAAATTCTAGCGATATATCCGCGAGGAAGGGAGGAAAGGGCTCAGGTAATGTGCAGTAGCATCATAGAGAACTTTCAATTCTCTTTGTGCGCTTCAGATCCCCGTATGGATACTGATTCCCCTCAGCTTTCAATTCTTTTTCAGGCCATTCGGCGGGGTAATCTTCTTTGCATTCAAGACTTACTGATAATCTAAATCAGGAATATTATATTCTACGTTTTTATTCGCTTTGCATCGAGATTCCTTACAACAAGAAGTTAGCATGCTTTACTCTTTCAATTCCTCATAGAGACTCAGATAAGCTAATCCCATTTCAGTAGGCCTAAAATTATCATCTAGGAGACCAATTTTCACCATATTTCTCATAATTCTGTGGGCTGCTGCCGGTGATAGTCCTATCTTTTCTCCAATCTTTCTCACAGAAAGCTTTGATGATCTGAGAGATTCCAATATAGCGATAAATCTCTCATTACGTGGAATATTTATAACATTTAATGGAAATCTTGAGAAACCAAGAAGGTTTTCGAAGTCAATCTCCATCCATATCTCCTTTAAATAATCCCTTGAGAGCTTAAGAAGGGCAAGAAGTGTTATTGCTATGATAGATCTCATGCCACCACTGAGACAGGCATATATGCTTTTTTCTCCAGCAGTTAGCTTTAGAAGAAACTTCGAAAGCTTAGAGACCTCTTTCACAGGTCTATCAGATGAATAGTCAACTTCATAGGCCTCTATCCTTTCAATTGATTTCTCGATGAGTGAACTGAGGTTATTGAATGCTTTTACAGCCTTTTCATCGTTACTATAGCCCCTTGCCAATACAACAACTAGAATGTCATTTTTGCTTATGGATCTTCTGAGAAGAAATCTAATAGCGAACTTCTCATCATAACCTAGCGTGAGCAGGTAGATCAAATTAATCCTCCCGATCGCAGAATGCATAAGACATGAAAAGTTCCTTTCCTAGTCCCTTAATAGGGTAGCAGGAGGGATTTCTGGATATTGCAGCTAAGTTGTCGCACACCATTAAAGGGTAAAGGAGGAGATATACTTTTTTCAGCAGTCTAGGCTCTTCTTTTTTTAGTCTGTCCATCCGTTCCTTTACTTCTCCCTCTTTTAATGGAAGGAACTCGTATTCTTGGAATCCATTTCTAGTAAGAATGTTATTTATAGCAAGCTTGCATCTTTCACTCATATCAAAACTTCCGCTAATCTTTGTGCCTTTCATTGTGTGGTGATGGTGAAGTATGGCAAGAGAAACTGCGTTGGTAATCTCGTCCGGGAATCCGTAAAATTTACAGATGTCTAATGCGATGGCACTAGAGTAAAAAGCATGTCCTCCGAATCTTCCTTCATCTTGAAATCTTTTATTAGTCTTTCCTATATCGTGAAGTATAGCCGTGAGCAGAATAAGCTTATTTGCCATTTCTTCATCTATTCCAAACTCTCTTGCCACCCTTTTTGGATATCCTCTCCTGATAAAGTATCCTTTGATACAATCGATTACCCCATCAATATGTTCTTCAATTAGCTCTATAAACCCATCCCTTAGGAAAGAGATGCACATAATTTCACTTCCTCCAATCTTGGTTTTACTGACCCTCTAGATGAAGTCCAAACCGGTCATTATATATTTTTCTAGCTACATTATCCTCAAGAGATAGTACCCTCTTCTTTCCTAATGCTACCTCCCGCTTTATCCTTTTAATATCTTCCTTTGATATGGGTTTTCCATTACAATAAATAGATCCGGGATATATATCAAGTAGCTTCTTCAATATATATTCGCTAATTGGTACATCCTCTCCATTTATTGTTAATAGAAGTGGATATTCCCGAAGAAATGCGCCCTTCTTTTTTATTTCCTCTTTTAACTCTCTCAGGACATCTTCAGCCCTATAAAAAGGGTTCAATATGATGTCTTCTATATTGTATGACTTGTACATGATGTTCCTATATATCTTGTCTAGCATAAATTGATACTCTCGGGGAATTCTGGGGTTAATGTTAAGCTCGTCATCTTTGCTATTTTCTTTTATTACTCTTAAGGTGAGATCAAATACATCATTTGAATAGGGAAGACTTGCTTTTTTACCTAGATAACTCAAATCTATCAGATATATTTTACCCTCTTCCTCCTCATACCTTGCATTTCTACCCATTCTCTGGATCAAAGAGGAGAGAGGTGCAAAATCTGTGATCAGCACGTCACTTGACATGTCCACGCCTGCTTCTATAACCTGTGTTGACACGATGATATAAGGTATTCCTGATTTCTTAAGCTCAATTAATTTATCCATTATTCTATTTCTATCAGACGACTTAAATCTCCCATGTATAAGAAGTTTTTCACTTCGAACATCCCTCTTTTCCAGCTCCTTATAGATCTTGATAGCCCTATCTACACGATTTACTACAATGAGGTTTATCTTCCCTTCTTCTATAAACTCTAGAGGGTGCCCCTTAACAATTCTTATCTTAAACTTTTTATTCCTTTCTCTTTTAAAGAAATCATCCTCGATCTCTTCATTGAATTCTGGTATTATCCTGAAGGCATATCCCTCATCTTTTGCTCTTTTCTTTAGCTGTTTTGCATAACCTGAGCTTATAGTAGCAGTCATTACGAAAATAGGAGTTCCAAACTTTAACAGAACGTTTAGCACTGTAAGGAATGCCCCCGCCATATATTTGTTCTCTAAAATCGTATGCGCTTCATCAAACACAATAGCACTAAGTAAGACACTTGCCTGTGTGAAATAATCGTATCCGTGTCGCTTGTGACTCTCAATTTCCCATATTTTTGCTGTATTTAGTTTCATAAGGTCGTATGTGAATGTATCTACAGTCGTGAAAGTGAGATGTCTGAGAAGAAATGGATCTCTGGAGGAATCCATCATCTGGTACCCAACATTGCAGCCAAATAAACTAGACGCACTCTTATATGCATCCTCTATTATAGATCTCATGGGAAGGACGTGTATTATTTTTTCGAAATATGAGTTATCCGGTAGCGAGAAGAGAAGCAGAGAATATGAAAAGGTGGTCTTTCCATATCCAGTGGGTGCTCTTATTATATAAAATGGTTTTCTCTCGCTTTCGAGATCCTCCTGAAGGGATTTTAAAGCAGTTTCCAGTATAGCTCTCCTTCCTATTTTCTTTCCCTGTCTCTCCAAAATACCGAGAACTTCCCTGTAACAATCAATCAGGTTCATGAAGGGGCCCCCTTATCCTATCTCTGCAGCTTTGAGGAGACATTTTATATTATTCTCATTTGAAAATTCATGCATTGTTCTCCTGAGAAGCCAACTTACCCTTTCTTCTGTTTTTTCTATTGCCTTCGCCTTTCTTAGCGTTCTGTAAAGGGCTTCTTTTATTAAAGAAATTCTCACGTTTCCGCTAGAGTTTATTGCTCTATAAAGATCTTTGATTAATATAACAACAATCATCTCATTATCTCCACTAACCGGCCTTGTTAGCTCTTCCTCTGCTAATATTATCATAGCTTCAAGGGGATCTGTTTCTTCCTTTTCATCTTTTCTTCCTATATTCACAAAAGGTTTTTCTTCCAATTTTTGATACTCTTCTAGGTATTTACTGCAGAAAGATACTAGACGGTCAAGATCCAAGTCCAAGGTTTTTTCTGCAGTAAAAGCCTTCCCTACAGGAGCCACTTTATATATCCTTAAGGGCCACTCGTATCTCTCCACCACTTTTTTGGTGGCTATCCTTTTAGCAAGCCCCATTGAAAGTCTAAGTTCATATATTTCCTCATTTTCAAGCTGTATTCTCGCCTGTATGTTGACGTCCGCTACACTCCTTATAGTCTCAAGTATGCTTCTGTTTCCTAAATTTTCCTCATAGGATGGATATGTAATCAGGTAATAGGCTCCCCCGTGATATCCAGCATAGCTCAATAGGAAACCAACAGCTAGCAAACTAAACCAAATGGGATCCAACTCTACCATTGATTTTCCGCCGGTTGTGGGCTTGAGAAAGTGGGTCGATTCTTCATAGAATTCCATTTGTTTTATTATAGATGGAAGAATGAAGAATGAGCCTGCATCTCCCAACCTGTTGTCTCTTACTGTCTCTAGGGATCTGATTGGAGATATTTTTCCGTCCTTTAAGAGTGAAGATGTCTTTCTAATAATATCTAGAAACAGTACTGGATACGTAACATCTTGAGGAAGATCTGTTCCAAATAATTCTAAGTAAGTCTTTCTATAGCTTTCTCTATCATTCTTCAAGAGCGCACTTCCTGGAGATGATTTTACTTTGCTGGATAAATCCCCATAATAATTGCTCAGAAATTCAGAGAAGTCCCTTGAGAGATCTTCATCTTCTCCCTCAAATATCAATGAAGCATACTCATATGGATAGATATCTACTGAACTGGCAAAGTCTAGAAAGGCGGCTACTCCCAAGAAGATCAGTTCTCTCATTATTCCTTGGACAGGAGGTCTTATTTTTATTATTATCACAGAATTAACACCTCCGTCTTCCCAAATACTTCTACCTTGGCCACTTTCATGGGCTCATCTTTGGCTCTGACAATCATATAACCCTCTGGATAGACATATGGCTTTCTTTCACGCTCATGGTAATCCCCTATTTCGCTCTCTCTCCAGTCTACTGCATACAATATGGTCCCCTCTCCCGATATTTCCATTCCGGGTCTAAGTAAGAAGGAGAATCTAGTTTTAGCCTCTCTTTCTCTGGTTTCGATGACATCCCCTGTTAACACTTCCTCTGCCGAAAAAACAGACTCCCTAGATCCTACTCTCGTTATCCCCCATGCAGCTCTTTCCAGCTCGTGATTTATTTCATCTACTACATAAATTATATCCAGAAAAGAATCTTTAGCGGAATATGTAATAACTGCTGGAAGAGCTGTTATTCCATAGTCTACTTCTCCTCTATAAAATCGGTTTATCCTTAAAAGACTGCCATATATCGTGGAATCACCGATAAAAGATGTAGAAACAAACATTATATACTTTTTCACTATTTCAGCCGCGCTTAAAGGTTTTTTATTTCTGTAAATAACCTCCACTCTTCCTTCTGTTCTGGATAAGAGCGGATATGCCAAGGCTCCTATTAGAGATGTTGGTGGAGGATATCTAAAGGCCATTCTCATCTTACTTTGTGGCTGTAGCCTGCATGCAAAGCCCCATGTTGGTCTTAACCTCACAAAAACAAATTTCATTTCTTCTCTCCCTCTAGGAGATGCAAGATAGCTTCCTCTGGCGTTTCAGATATTTTCACAAAGCCGAACTTCTTAAGATCCTCTACGCTTCTCAGGGATTCATACAGGTAAAATCTTACTTCTTCTTTAAATATATTACTTATTACATTAAGCCTTTTAGCCGTGGTTAGAGCTGCTGTTTCATATATTGGAGAAGTGACACTAAACGGACTAGAAGTAACTGCTACGTAAAGGCTTACTATGTCTCCTGCTGGAAAGAACCTACTAAGCTTTGCACCAAATTGCCTGCTACTCACCAGCCTAGCAAATGCGCTTATGGCAACATTTTTCCTCTTTTTGATCTCCTCATCATTTATTACGGGTTTTCCGTCATAAGAGCTCTTTCCTATAGCCTCAAGGTCTAGATTGAAAACAAATCCGTATATCGCAGTTCCAGCCTCAACATAGTAAAGCATCTGTTCCTCAGCCTTTCTCTCCTTATTTTGAACTTCTCCCTCTGTGCTTTCATCTTCTTTTTGGGATTTCTTTTTAACTTCTATCATTCTGGCATGTCTAGCATGAAGCTGAGGTTCTACTGTACTTAAAAGAGCTGTTGTCTTTACAGGAACTGCATAGCTAAATTGAAACGAAGAAGATCTCTTTATGGGTGGTTTTTCTGCATACAAAAAGCCACCTATATCCTCCACAAGACATTTTTTGATTATCTCCTTCTCAATATTATCCGGAGATGTCTTGCTGGGATCGCCCTCGAACTTACCCCTTAAGTGAGCCTTATTCATTGACTTGAAGAACTCCCCTGTCTTGCAATCAGGGCATACCGGTACTTTTTCTTCTCTCCCGTATATTCTGGTAGCTTCTTCCACCAATAACTCTTGGTATGCATGAGCAAGGCTTTCACCACTAATTGCTGGTACATATATTACCCTGAATTCCTTTGTTTCTTGATCTCTCCATATATAAGGAATTTTTCTATGCCTTGAATAGTTTCCAGTGGTTTCAACCAAATTAAGGGCCTCTACATTCGCTTCAAAAGCTACTCCTGCCGATAAGAACATACATATCCCTCCCGTTTAAAAGGATAGAGCCATAAGAGCCAAGGTTTTCCTCTCAGGTGGATTCTTTCTTATGATTTCTAGTATCTTCTTTGTGCACTCTTGATCTGGTATCTTGGGAAGTGTCAGTATCTTGCCGTCTACCTCCACTTTCCTTAATCCCCCTTCCTCTTTAGAAGAATCATACAAAGATCTCAAGTGTCTGTATGCCTCAACTAAAGCAGCTTCTGCTGGATCTGGTGTCAAGGCATTGGCCATCCTATCCACGTAGCCGTAATTTCTCATTCTCACAAAAAATCTCAACATATTCGCCACCTGCTCCATGCAATCCTCCTCCATACTTGCACCTAGAGAAAGGGGTGCTTTTTCTATTTAAAATTTATCTCATAAGGGATGATACAATGTATCTTTTATTCGAGACAAAGGACTCAAATGTTCTGCTCTGTTTAGACGCTGGAATATTAAAAGTGTCATCAGCTTTCTTAAATAAATTTAAATCCTTAGGCATCCATATATACTACATCTTCTCTCTTGAAAGTAGCTTCTCTTTTATCTTTTTAAATGTTTAAGAATTCATAATCATATATGCCTTTGCCTGTTCGATAAGGGTCATTTGGTATCTATAGTTTAACTTTCCAGAGAAAAGCGATCCTTCTGTTAAAGTGATATATAACCACCATAATGCTGGCAATGTTTTTATGCAAAAGGCTTTTAAAGACAGTGAAGAAAGATATATAAGGGAAACTAGGAGATATTGAATGGATTGTACCTCAACCTTTCTCTATGGTTCTTGGAAGATGAAGGAAGGTGGTTTTCAATACACTTAATGAATCGCTATAATATCTTACTAAGATCTTCTCCACTTTTCATTTATCTAAATTACTTCGACATTAAAGGGATTACCTAAGAGCTTTTCCTCCGCCTCCCGACCAGGTAGGTACCTTAATATACTACCGAAGAGGTAGTCATCATATGGGTTACGTGACAGTATCCACGAAGGTCAGGAGAAGCCTAGTGGAGAAGGCTAGGAGATACGGGATAAACTTAAGCGAGCTCATGAGGAAAGCTATTGAGGAGGAGGTCAGGAAAAAGGAAGTTGAGTGGGCTCTAAATGTCATGGAGGAGATCTCGAAGAAGGCGAGGCTTGACAGACCATCTAATGAGCTCATCAGGGAGTTCAGGGAGTCTAGAGCATGAAGGTCGTGATAGATGCCAGCGCTATGGCGAAGTGGTATCTTAAGGAGGAGGAGTCGGAGGAGATGAGGCTCCTCAGGAGCGAGATCCTCGCTGGAAGGGTTGAGGCCCACGTCCCCAGTTTGGTGTTCATTGAGCTAGCGAACCTCCTGAGGTATGCTAGAGGGCTGAGCTCAGGGGATGTTGTGAACGGTGTCAGGGCAGCTATGAGCATAGGGCTCATCGTTCACGACTTCGAGGAGGTCCTGGAAAGGGCCCTCTCAATAGCTTTTGAGAGGGATCTGACGGTCTACGATTCCATATATGCTGCTCTCGCTGAGGCCCTCGATGCCTCTCTCATCACATATGATGAGAAGCTCCTGGAGAAGGTGAAGAGGTCGGTTAAAGCTGGAGATGTTATCAGAGGCTTCAGGGATCGCTGAGGGATATGCTATATATCTGAGCTGTCTACTCAGTCGAAGCGTCGGGTATGCACACGAACCCTTCAAATTTGAGTACGTCTGGAAGCATCCAAAATCGGGAGTAACTCAGTTCTCCTGGAGAAAGCCAAAATGAGGAAGATAGTAAAATCCTCGTGAAAAATACAGAATGAAGCCGCTCTCTGCTGATCTCATCGAGTTAACCCCAGACTTATCGTCATGTAAAGCTTCTATGCGAATTTGAACGTATTACGGGTCCCAAGTTTCTGGTGGATCTATAATCTCCCATTTCTTGTAATAAATTGCTACAGTGAATCTACATCCCCCCGCTCTCCAGAGTTGAATTATACAATTTTTCCAGAGGATAAAGTACAGTTGAAAGTCATAAGCTTTCGATCTCTCGATATTCCGAGGTAAACTTTTTATTTTTCTCAAGCATCCCTCAGCGGTGGGCTCCGATGAGCGCTCCCTTTGGGACAAAAAACCTGCTCGATTGGGCCCTAGATGTAGTTAAGTATCGTGGGGATACCAAGATAGCCGCTGTGAACAATATTCTAGAAGTTCTGGAATCTAAACCAGGAGATGAGGATTCCATATATCTAACGATAGCCTTCTGCTTGAGGCAATCGGCTAGAGGGGTTTTGAGTCAGGGGATGGCTGATAGGATAGCCAAATACCTAGAGGAAATATTGAAGTCCCCCGGGCAGAACAAGAAAGAGATAGCTAGGGAATTCTTGGGCTTAGTTAGGTGGATATTTGAGGTCGCTGATAAGAGGAGGCTCGATCTGAGGGATGTGAAGAGTTTCGATGATCTCATAACAAAGCTGGGGGGAACTGGATGAGTGACTACAGCTTCGAGGACTTCGATAAGTTCAAAGTGAGGTATGGAGTGGAGGGAGAGATAGTAAATGAGACACCAATAAGGATAGGATCGGGAGGACGCCAAGAATTCGGTTCCGTGGATAATCCAGTGATCACGCTTCCAATCGGAGGGAGGGAGAGGCCCGTCATACCTGGCTCATCTTGGAAGGGGGTAATGAGATCCGAGGCAGAGAGGTTCGTGAACTCATCGCCCGAGATAGGGAAGAAGAGGGGATGGGAATTCTGGAGGGCGTGCGATATATTCGAGGTCACTTCAAACCCGGATATCAGAAGGGAGGAGGAGAAGAACCCATGTATCGTATGCAGGATCTTCGGAAACACTGGAGTCACGAGTCACGTTCACTTCTTCGACTCGCTCCCTAAAGGAGACGCCCCCCTCCAAGTGATAAGGAGAGTAGCTATAGATAGGATAACGGCTGGTCAGAGCCCTGGAAGGCTATTCGATGTCCAAATAGTCCCTCCGAAGACTAGATGGGATTTCAGGATGAGGATAATTAATATAGAGATGAAGCCCGAGGATCCCAGAGGCTTCCTACTCTCCTACTTATTCAAGCAACTCCTGGACGGGATCCAGATAGGAGGGGGGAAATCCATCGGATACGGGCTGATGGTACTCATCCCTGATACTGTTAAGGTGAAAAAGATGAAAATAGAGGGAGGGAAGCTGAGAACAGAGGAATACACTGGCCCTGAGGCTCTAAAAGCTCTTGGGGTGGGATGATGCAACATAACCCGCATTGGTGGCTGGCCAATAACCTCTCCATAAGGTCATTCATCCTAGAGGGATGCGTGGAGCTATTAGAACCTCTGAGGGTCGGAGCTGGAAGGGCGAGCGTTTCCGTATCCCTCTCGGATCTCCCGGTCCTGATGATAAAGTACGGGGAGAGGAACATCCCTCTGATACCAGGATCGACGTGGAAGGGAGTCTTCAGGTCTAGAGTAGAGTCTTACCTAGCTACAGCTGGTAAGAAAGTGTGCGGAGGTCCCGGAGATACCTGCATGGATAGGGATAACCTCTCCAGGGAGGTGGAATTCCTCCTGAGGAGGCCCAGTGAGGAGAACAGGAATAAGCTAATAAGCAAGCTCTCGGGTATGTGTATGGCATGTCAGATATTCGGCTCACAAGGATATTCCTCTAAAGTGCTTTTCTCAGATTCATATCCTCTGGAGAGCTTCTCTATAGGGAGGAAACCGGGGATAGCTATAGATAGGAGGAGCGGTTCCGTCAAATCCGGGGCGTTGTACAACGTCGACTTCGTCGAGCCCGGGAGTACTTTCAGCTTCAGGCTCATCGCGAGGAACCTCCCTAATTACGCTCTAGGCCTGATCGCGAAAGTAATCGAGGACATAAACAGCGGTTTCATTAAAGTAGGGGGGTTCAAGACGAGGGGATTCGGGAGAGTCTCCCTGAAGCTGAATTATAAGACGGATTGGAAGGTAGAGGGGAACGTACTCAAGGGATTCACTGATAAGGAGAAGAAGTGGTACGATCCCGAGGATAAGGAAGTGAGCTTCGATGGTACTACTGATTCACTCATAAGGGCTCTCGCATCCCTAGCTGATGAATGGCTGGGTGGTGGGATATGAGTTTACGCGTCATCAGGGAGAGGCCCAAGGAGAGGAACAGACTATCAGGTCTCTCCGGGGCTCTCATCTTCTCAGCTAGAGTTATAGATCCAGTACACGTAGGGAGCGGTGGCCCCAGCCTGAAGGGGCTGGAGGGATTTGCGAAAGGGGAGGGTAGGGAAATTGGAGGGGTTGAGGAGGCTTTAGATGTGATCAGGATAGGTGGGAAGCCCGCGATACCGGGATCCTCCCTCAAGGGTGCTGTGAGGTCTAGGCTGGAGCTCACCTTCAGGGGGTACAACGGATCGGTCCCATCCTGCTTCTCCGTGATCGGGGATGTGAAGATACCAAGCTGGAGGCATAGAGAGATATACAGGAGCTCCTCTGAGAACAGGGGACCCCCATGTGATTATCTTAGATATGGGACAGTTTGTAAAGTTTGCGATATATTCGGAGCTCCCGGTCTGGCTTCTAGGGTCCACTTCCCGAACCTCATATTCGGGGATGAGGACGAGATCTCCTCGGATTTAGGTAGGATTGTCGTCATACCGAGGGGAGCTGAGTCCGAGGGAGCCCTCCTCTTCCAGGGGATGGAGCCCTACGAACTCGGCCTAGTCCTGATAGGGATGGGGAACCTGAAGCCCCTCTTAATCGGGAGGGGTAAGTACAGGGGGATGGGGAGGATACTGATAACCCCGAAGTCCTGGCTGTTCACGGGGCGATCGAGGGAGGCATTCGAGGGTCTCGCTACATTTGAGCCCGCGAAGCTCTGGAAGAGGCTAGTTCAGGAAGCGAAGAGTAAGTACACAAACTATATTGTGGAGGAGGATTTCGATGCCAGGGCAAAGGAGGTTAGTCATTAGGGCCTCGAGGGATCTGACTCAAGTCTTATATCTCATCGAGGATGGGAGGGAGGAGCCTCTGACGGCAGTACCCCTGGACTTCGAGCCCGAAATAGAGTTCGATGCCGTCAAGGCCCTGAGAAAGTTGTTGAAGGAGAGAGCAGAGGAAACTTACCTTCACAGATCGATCAGATGGAAGAAGGATGTTTTCAAAGTTAAAGATATTCTGGAGGGTGATTGATTGAGCTTCTACAAGGGATGCACTGTTCCAGTTAGGAATCCCGGAGGCGGTGTTTATCTCGCTGTGGAGATCCCGAAGCAGGACGATTTCCTCAAGTACCTCGACTGCTTGAGGAGGTTCCTCGAGTTGAGCATTAGAGCGTCTGGAGTAGGGGGATCTGAGGAGAGACTGGAGCTCGTAGCTGATCTCATAGCTCTTTTCTATAAAGCCCCCCTCCTCGAGGAGCCCATTAGGGGATTGAGCCTCTCCCCATTCAAAGCCTACCTCACCTACAGGGTGATGAGGCACAATTTCAGGGATCTAGATGAGAAGAGCATGAAGGACGTTATGGAGAGCCTGAGCGACGTTCATAGGGAGATGAGCGATATATTTGAACTGCTTGACAGAATTTCCGATCTCTCGGAGGATATCTTCATTAGGGCGCCAGCTGACACGAGGCCCGGGTACAACATATCCAGCTTAATAGTCCACTTACTCGCAGTCTCAGCATTAGCTTGGTCCAAGGGATCCGGGCTCGGGAGGAGGGAGAGGGCTATCCTAAGGATAGCATCTCTCCTTCACGATATCGGGAAGCCATTGGATCCGGAGCATCACGTGAGTAGGAGTGTAGAGGAAGCGAAGAAGCTCCTCTCAGGTATATTGAGTATCGAAGATCTCGAGGGGGTGCTTGAGATAATAAAGAATCACCACAATCCGGGATACTCCGGGAGATTCAAGGGGGAAGTATCAATATTGAGGGAAGCTGATCACTTCTCAGCAGGAGCTGATAGATTGAACTCCCTCATATGGGCTTCCATAATCGGGGAACTCGCTGAACTCAGTGGGTTACCCGAGGAGGAGGCTTTCGAGACCTACTATGTGAGGGGGGAGTGGGGGAGATGGCTCGAGTTGGAGAGGAGGAGACCTGGGATAACGAGAGAGCTCACTGAGAGGTGCGTCAAATACGCATTATCCGAGTACCGGATGGGGGAGGGGGAGGAGCGATTCGAGGGCGTTCACATCGTTAAACTCGATGTAGCATCTATACAGGATTTCATAAGGGATTCGGAGAAGCTCCCTCTCCTCTCGGCCTCGAGTTATATAGTGGATTTAGCTGTGATGTTCAACTCCCTTAGGGCAGTTCAAGCTGAGATCCCAGGATATCCCGTTGAGTGCTTCCTCTACTCAGCTGGAGGGAATGTAATAGCTCTTTTCCCGATAGAAATGCTGGATATGGCGAGAGAACTCCTAAGGAGAGCTTTCTCCAAGGAGTATCTTGGTTTCGAGACTCTATCCGTCAACATAGCGGACACTGAATTGATCGACAACTATAGGAAGATGATTGAGGAGTTGGATAGGCGTCTTGAAGTGGAGAAACTCTCTATAAAGCAGGATAGAAGAATAATAAGCTTGGGAATAGAGATGCTGTGCGATTTCTGTAGGAAAAGACCGGCTACCATGGACTTGAGGATAGGGGAGGAGGTCTTCCACCTGTGCGAAGAGTGCGAGGGGAGGTACGCGTTCTTCGGATCTAGGGGCCACATGAGGAACAAGTGGGAGGAGGCTGAGACTCTCTCAGGAAAGAAGCTTCGCGAAGTATTCGGGAGAGAGTGGAATGATGTAAGCGAATGGATCCTGGAGCTAATAGCGGGGCATGATGAGGAACCGGGCGAGGAGAGGTACCTGAACATAACTATCGTAAAGTTGGATGGGAACTTGATGGGCTCTTTCATGGCGAGATCGATAAACTTGAGCGATGCTCTGGAGAGAAGCGCGAGGATAGATATATCCCTAAAGAAAGCATTTAAGGAAGCTATTAAGGCTATTCATGATTCCTGCGGGGAGAAAGAAGAGGCAAGGGTGATTTTAGGCCTCCAATATATTGGAGGAGATGACTCCCTGATCCTAGCTCCCTCCTGGCTATCTTACCCTCTCTCCCTCATCCTGATGGTGGAGTTCGCCAGGAACATGGGTTACTCCCTCATAGATGAGTGCACTTACACTGGAGCCACTCTATCAGTGGGCCTAGCTGCTATGCCTCCCGCTCACAACATATGGGCAGCTTTAGATGCTGTGAGCGTCCTCCTGAGCAGAGCTAAGGATAAGGGGAGGTTCCCGTTCTACATGGGAGCGATAGCATTCGATGTGACAGAAGGAGGCCTCCTAACTGGGGAGACAGCGGGAGCGAGGATGAGGGAGCTTCAGAAGCTTCATCTCTCCTGCCAGCCCTGGATAATCGGTCCTTACGGGGATGGGGGATGCGATCCCTTCAAACCGTTCAGGATCCCCCCGAGAGCTGAGAGGGAGGTGAGGCCTGAGAGAGGATTAGATGCCCTCTGGGCTCTGATCAAAGTACTAGGAGGTGAGGAGATAGATCCCCTCAGATCCCCAGATAGCGAGCTGAGGTCCTTATACAGGGAGCTGATGAGACGCTCTTATGAGGAATATGAGAGAGCTAAGAGGGGAGAGGAGACTAGATTGAAGGAGATAAGAAGATTTATAAGGAAAGTTGAGTCATTTCCGAGTAGATTCGGCTTCTCACTCTCTGATAGAGAATATAGTAGCTTAGCGAGGGCTCTCGCCCTCTACGAATCCGAGGATCGGGGATTGAGATCCCTCTTCATGAACGATATACTGGAGGATCTGAACAGGTTGTGCAAGATCTTGATGGGGGGTGCGGCATGAGGATAAGGGTCAGGCTCAGGAACCTCTCGATGCTCACTATAGGATCAGCTTACTCTAGGCTAGGGATCGCTGATATCTGCACGGTGAAAGTGGGTGGCTCAGTCCTGATACCGGGCTCCTCCTTCAAGGGTGTACTGAGATCAGCAGCTCATAGAGCCTCTGGAAGGCTCGGCCTCGCGTCATGCGGTGAGATCGAGCCGAGTAGAATATCTAAAGCTCACGAGAGAATGGGGAGAGTATGCGATGTATGCGATCTCTTCGGAAGACCAGGCCCTCCATCGGAGGCCTCGTCCAAGATAATAGTGGGGGATCTGAAACCAGTGGATGCGAGGGTCCTGGTCCTAGGGAGGACTTCAATAGATGCCAGTAGGGGGAAGGCATTGGAGGGATCCCTGAGGACAGTTGAGGCCATCCCGCCTTGCACGACCTTCGAGGGGGAGATATTGCTCCTTAGTGAGGATAGGAAGCATTTGACATTGATCCTAGAGGCCCTAGATGAGATAAGATACGGAAATTTCGGAAGGGGATCCTTAGTAGATGTAATTGCTGAAATCGATGAGGAGAGCGAAATAGCTAAGTCTCTCTCAAATTGGAGGTGGGATATTTGTCCGTGAGCTTGGTCGAGCTCAAGCTGGAATCCCCAACCATCTTAGTAGAGAGGGCCGGGAGGGCGGGTTACTCCTCGATATCCGGGAGGATAGGGGGATCCACTCTCAGGGGCTCCATAATTTCCTGGGCATTCAGAATGGGATATGTAAGAGATATAGGGGCTGAGAGAAATGATCCGAAGCTTATAGTTCATCCAGCATATCCCACGAGGGGCGGTGAGACAGCTAGGCCCCCGACTCCTTACATCTTCGAGTGCAAGGAGAGGCCCAGGAGGCTAGTGGATACCTTGGGGAGGGAGAGAGTGAGGGAGTTGAGTCTGGCATCTAGCTTGGAGGAGATGCTCTCCCTCTCGGGGAGCCCCTCCAGTGAGTGCGATCTGATGAAGGATATACCCGGATCCACAGTACGCGTGAGATCCCCGATAATCGGGATGGAAGCGGGAGAAATAGAGGAAGTCGATGTGATGGCATCAGTGGGCATAAACAAGATGCTTAGGGCGGCGGAGAGGGGTATGCTATACAATTATGAGGCCATCCTCCCCGGCGCCGAGTTCTCCACTCTCATCGTGGATATGAGCGAGGGGAGATACATAGAATTCATCAAGAATGAGAAGAGGTTATTCATCGGGAGAGGGATAAGCAGGGGCTTTGGAAGGGTATCGGTCACTGTAAAATGGGAGAAGGACATGGAACCCCTCATAGAAGATCTGAAGGGCAAGGTGGATGAATGGATCTTCGAGAGGAATGGGAGGAGGAGAATAGCCCTATACTCGAGATCCCCAGCGGCTTCAATATCCCTGAGCCGCGAGGATGGATACATAGCTTCCCCAATACCCGAAGCGGATGAGGGGTGGCTGAGGGGGAAGATCGAGATATCGAAGGATAGCGCGGGAAGGCCCCTCGCGATTGGCTTCAGGACGGTCTTCCGCTCGGTAGCATATCCAACTGGTCTCCCGAGGCCTTCCTTCTTCTGCTCCAGGGAGGGGAGCGTCTTCATAGCTGAGCTATCTGGGGATGCCAGCGCAGCAGTGGCTCTCGGATCCCTGATAGGGTGGGACCGCTCCTCCTGCTTGGGGTTGAACATAATCCAGCCCTTGGGGTGGTGGTACGATGACCCGCTCTACCATCGTTAAACTCGTAGTCGAATCGCCTCTCTCCATCAGGGGAGAGGGGAGGGGTCCCCTACGGGAGGTGCTGAAGGTCCCGATACGTACGGAGGATGGCCTCAAGTACTGGCCCGTGATACCGGCTACTAGCATAAAGGGAGCTTTCAGAGGGATCGCTGAGGTAATCGGGAGCTCTATGGGATCCGATGATCCGAGGAGAAAATTGATGGCATCTCATAAGAGGGAGAGGGGGAAGATAAGCCATGATGATAAGAATGCCCTCAATGAGATTAGTTTAAAGGAGAGGGAACTCTTGGAGAGGATGGGTGAGGGGGGATCCAGCTACTTGGAGTATTTAGCTTGTCCCATATGCAGGCTCTTCGGGGCCCCTGGGGTTGCCGCTAAAGTGAGGTTTTCAGACGCGATACCATCGTCGGAGCCCGTTTTGAGGTACATGACTAGGACTTCTATCGATAGGAAGAGCATGAAGGTCAAGGAGGAGAGGCTTTTCGCAGAGGAGCTCATAGTAAGTGGGGAGTTCCGTTTCGTGATGATCGTGGACGATTTAGATAGTTTGGAGGAGGAGCTCTTCAATAGCGTGATGGCATACGTAGAGGAGGAAGGGCTCCAGTTGGGCGGAGGGAAGTCCATAGGGAGAGGGAGGATGAAAGTATACATAGGGCAGTGGGAGAGTCGATAAGAGCTTTAATAGCACTCTTGATAGGAGTACCGGACCCTCCGCTGGAAAAATGTATCAGAGCAATATTTGTGGATACATCAGACAGACTTAAACCCATAGGGGATATCATAGAAGGAACATTCCAAGCCATAAAGGAGGAGATAGCTGGAGGCATGTGGGAAGTGCAGGAAGCTTCCTACGTAGAGTCGGAGGATAAGAGTAAATGTTTGAGAAATCTATGGGAATTAGAGCTCCTATTTTGTGGCCGTGATAAAGATATCTTTAAAAGCCAGAGAATAGAGAGGTATATGGGAAATCCCTTAGAGCATGTGAGAGTGATGGGTGGGAGAGAGAATGTTACTACAAATATTTACATAGAGGACCTCATAGAATTTATGCTTCGTTCTCTATTCTACATAGTAAGAAGAAATGTTGAAGCTTCTAAGGGTAAATACTTGGAGGGGGCTATCCTAGATAGATTCAAGAGGGTCCTATATGAACAACTTGAGGAGATTCTGGAGATATTGAGGGACGATAAATGGCTAAAGAAAGTGAGTTATCTTCCATTCTGTGGAAGATTATCTGAGTGTATTGTGTGTATAGACACCTTTTTAGAGATCCCCGGAGGATGTGAGATCTCTAGTGCGGATTTAAAGGTGTTAATACATAGGCCTGAGATCAAGCTCTCCGAAGGTACCGATAACTACAGCACATGCCAGGAGGTTCTTGTTCTCATTTCAGCATTGTTAGCTCAGATGATGGACCTCTACTACGGTGACTCAGAGATTGATAAAAGGAAGTTAGGACTTTTATCCTCTCCTTCTTGTAAGTTAGAAGATCTCGGTAAGTCTCTTATAATTGAGAGTGTGGATAAAATTTCATGGATAAACCATGTTTTTCCGAAGTTATTCAGAAAAAATTGAATAATCTATACAAAAAATTAAATAAAATGCCCGAGGAATTGGAGGAATATATTCTGGGATGTTTGAATTTACCTCAAAATCTTTCTGGAGGGGTCCTTAGGCAACGAATAATAATGTTATATGCGAAACTTGCATGCGAGAGAAAATTACTTGAATATATTGTCATTTCAAATATGGCTCAGGACGGAGTTCCTGTAATAACTAGTCACAAATGGTTGATAGGACTAAGGGAAAATTCTATCTATGCAGAAGAGAGTGCATCCATAAATGAGCTTCGAGAGAAGCTCGATAGCTTAACTAAGGAAAATATACTCTCTAAGAGGGATGACGGGTCATATGAGACAAAGGAACTCGATGGTCTCATCTACTTTGATCGTTTGATCGGCGAAAGACTGAATTCCATATTTCCCTGTGCCGAGTTAAGTTTTCCAAGTTCCTACGAAGCTGTAGGAATAGTGGAGGTCACGAAGAGTGCAGGAGAAAAGACAGAAAATGATGTATATAAACTTGGAAAGCTGTTAGACATACTCAATTATTGTTTAAATGAAAGTAATAGAATGTTCTTCGGACTTTTGGTCACTGGAGCTCAAGGTGTGAGTATTAATGGTAGAATTCTAATCGCGGGCATCGAGGATTTCATGAGTAGCGAGGGGAGGCTCCGTATATACAAACGTATTCTGGAGATCCTAAATAAGAAAGCAGAGGGAGAGCTCGTACTCCCAGCTGAGGAGCTCCCGCGACCTTGGAGATCTTAAATAAGAGAGCGAGAAAGAGTACTATGGCATTATTCACTAAAAATTAAAACAATTTAATGTAATACATTTAAACTTTAAAACCTCAGATGGATAAAAAGGAAGTCAGAATGAATTGAGGAGATCTAAGAAGTCAGGAAGATATTCTCTACCTAATCCTTAATTTATATACTTCTTCGATATTTCTTCGCTTCTTCTTTTCTTTATCTCTCGATATCCTTATGTCAGAAGGCGGAGAATCTCATCTTAATCCCTACAATCTCTCCTCTATAATAAGATACCTCTCGAACATTTACGCCCTTAAAACTATTGTGAAGCTGAACTCAAAGAAGATATATAAACTTTCCCTCGAACATTCTCAAGATGACCCTTGAACTTTTCCCTGAGCTGCGTGTGTTAGGGGAGGGGATCCGTGGAAAAGGTTAAATAGGAGCCCTGAGCTACTATATGGATTGTTAGAGTATATGTCTCGATGAAAAGAGGATTGAAAGAGCAGTAGAGCATCAGCAGAGGGCCGTGTCTTATCAAGTCTCGATGAAAAGAGGATCGAAAGCTGAGATCGAACTCGAAATCTTTAGCTGTTGCTGATAAAGTCTCGATGAAAAGAGGATTGAAAGCTAATGGCTTATACGATTTCACAAAGCCCCGGCGGTTTTCGTCTCGATGAAAAGAGGATTGAAAGCATATCTCTTCACAGCCATTAAATCTCCTATGTCTTCGTCTCGATGAAAAGAGGATTGAAAGCTGAGCACCAAATCAATTCTAAGCCCCCTTAAATCCCAGTCTCGATGAAAAGAGGATTGAAAGCACACTGCGGGCAATCGAACTTCAGTGTTGAGTTATCCGTCTCGATGAAAAGAGGATTGAAAGACGATAAGGGCTATAGATGAGGCATTACATGCATTGTCTCGATGAAAAGAGGATTGAAAGTTCACTTCCCAATAGATCAGTTCGCTTCTCACTATCTCGCCTCGATGAAAAGAGGATTGAAAGTAGAGATCCTTCACGGTCACGAGTGAAAGGCCCAGACGCGCCTCGATGAAAAGAGGATTGAAAGAACAGCTGGACTTCCTGCCAGCAGTAGGGCGGTGTTGGGTCTCGATGAAAAGAGGATTGAAAGATCTAAATCGGACATTCTCCATCCTTAGCTCTTTCCAGAATCTCTTTAAGCGTTTTAAATCTTCTGCTCTCTGCAAGATTCTCTAAAAGTCTGTAAAATTTCTCATCGATTCTCCTTCTGCTTATCTCGAGATGGAGGAGATCAGAGTCATTACTGAAATTGTACTCATTCAGAGGAATGCCCACCTCCTTGGCTGACGCTATGATGAAATCCTCCAGCCTATTTTCCAGTGCTATCACGATACCCCGATTCAGGCATAGAATAGTCATTCCGAGATCGGGCATCCTCCTCTCCTTCCTGACATAACCCTTTATGTAGCTCAGAGACCCTTCATAATCGAGATCCACGAGGCATATGCAACCTTCAGACCTCAATGCGGACGATAACGCTCTCCCCTTTCCCCTAAAATGAACGGACTCAAATCCCATTACCTTAACTAACGCTCTATCAGGATAACACTCAACGTAGATCAAGACTCTCCCCCTAACTCGAGGAAGACGTCAGCTCCCTTCACTATAATCTCCTCCATCTTATCGATATCGACAGACTCATACTCACTCCTCATCCCCCTGGCCCTCGCCAGATATACAGAGAGCTCGTGCTTAGGAACTTTATCCAAGATAGTCTCTAGGAAATACGGGTTATGCGTAGTCACAATAAATACATTCGATTTGCTCAAAGAAACCCTTTCCGCGAGGAGTTTCGTGTAGAAGGGAAAGGAGTGGACCTCCGGTTCTTCCATCAATATGACTGAGTTCTCGTTAGTCTCCAGAGCACCGAAATTGAAGAGGATTCTCTTTGCGGTATCTGAGAGCAAATGGTATCCTATTCTGATCCCTCTCCCACAATCAAACTTCCAGAAATCTATTTCATTTGTCTCTAAATTCAATGTGAGCTTTAATCCAATGTCCTCCAATATCTCAGCGGCCACGGATTCGAACCTCGGGTTCACTCTCAGGACGTGCAGTAAGTTCGGGCCATGTGGCGGGAGGAGGAAGTTCCCCCACTTTATCTGCTCTCCCTCATAATATCTGTAGAACATCACCTTAACGAGAGTTTCACTAAGCTCTTCGAAACGCTCTTTCTCCAAGCTGGATTTCAGAGTCATATTGCTATCTATGTATAGGACTCTCTCCCCATTCAGGGATATCTCAACCTCCCTATTCTCGCTATCGTATGAGAGCTCGATTTTATTCCCTCCAAGCTCAATTTCCGCTATACTCTCTACGAATCGGAAGAAGAGATCATTTATCCTTTTAACCCTGGTCATTATCCTCAGGATAGTCTGGAGGTTGTTGAATCCCCAGAGGCCTCCTCCAGAGCTGTATCTATAGACGATCCTCGCATCCTCATAGTTTTTCAGCTGTCCCAGTATCGTGAAGATAGAGAGAGCTTCCAAGAGATTCGATTTCCCGGACTCAGGGGGGCCTATAACGACGTTGATTCTGCTAAGATCGAGAGAGGCCTCTTCTATCGATTTGAATCCCCTTATCCTGAGCCTCACACGAGTTCCTGATGGGGAAGCTTATAAACTCTTGTTTTTGAAGCAAGAACATCTGCTACGCCAACGAGAATTCGAGAGAGAACGTAATGAGGATTGATTCCAATGCGCACTGATTCGATGGGAAGCGGAAAATAGGTATAACATATTTTGGGAGTTGACTAGCCTTCAATCCCCTCGGAAATATCCCGAGGGATGTTAACACATGTATCCGCGGTACGAGTAGCTAAACACGTTAAATACCTTTTTATAGCGGACTTTACTCACATTATCTCGCTCAGGAACTCGAGAATCTTCCTCCCGTACTCCGTGGATATCGTCCTACCTCCGCTCACTTGTACGAGGCCGAGCTGCTCCATTAAAACTGCCATGTTGAACCTCACTTCGTCTCTCTTAGCCCCCCTCAGTACTTTCACAGCTTCCTCCAGGACCTCATCGGGATATGGGATAGATGGAAGCCTTATGACACTGTATTCCGTTCTGGGAGGCCACATGAGCTCTTCGAACTCCTCTA
>Ga0272449_1000733_pt1 | contig 37507 bp, 37 predicted proteins | sample YNPCB0241_FD_198679 | JGI IMG/M metagenome (GOLD analysis project Ga0272449, IMG submission 198679) | Hot spring sediment microbial communities from Yellowstone National Park, WY, United States - YNP-CB-024-1 | ecosystem: Environmental > Aquatic > Thermal springs > Hot (42-90C) > Sediment...
TAATTTATTACAAATTTAATGAATACAATGAGAAAGCAGATTAGAGAAAAACAATAAAATTAGACAAATTTAGTAAAAAATCAACAAATATTTCTACCCCAATTTACACACAAATATTGACATGACCTGCCGAAGGAGGGATTCGAACCCTCACATCCTTTCGGATATACGGTCCTGAGCCGTATGCGTCTACCAGTTCCGCCACTTCGGCATTTTGACAAAAACATATTATAATGCTAAATTATATTTTATGAAAAAAAAGGAAAATTTTGAAATAATTGCTACAAACAGAAGAGCAAGATTTGATTATGAGATATTTGATGAATATATAGCAGGAATAGTTCTATATGGATCTGAGATAAAATCAATAAGATTAAGACAAGTCAATATCAATTCTGCTTTTATAAGGATTGAAAATGATGAGGCGTTTATATATGGAATGCAGATATCTCCATATAAATTTGAGACAGTTAGAAAGATTGATGAGTTTAGAAAAAGAAAATTGCTTCTTCATAGTTCTGAAATTAAAAAATTGAAAAACCAATCGGAAAGAAAAGGATATACCATTATACCACTTGAGTTATTCATCAAAAATGGCTGGGCAAAATTAAAAATTGCTGTTGGCAGAGGAAGAAAAAAATTCGATAAGAAAGAGTATTTAAAAGAAAGGGATATAGAAAAAGAAATAAAAAAAGACCTTGGATATTAAAATCTAACACCAACTGATGTGTTAAATCCATCCTCTTTCTCATATATATCATATGCCATTGAAATATTGAACCATTTAAATTTAAATCTCAAACCAAGCGTATAAAATGGAAAATTTTTATAGATATTTTTCCCAACAAGCGTTATATCATCATTATTTTTTATATTCAGTTTTGAATAAGAAAATCCTGCTGATGCAAATGGTCTTATAATGTTGGTAATCTTAAGAGATAAAGCAATCTGTGCATTGTAGTTTACTATATAAAAGTATTTCTGAAGACCAATATTTGAACCCAATCCCAAAATCAAATTGGGCTTGTATATTTCATCAACTACATTTTTAAGTCCATATCTCAAACCAAATCCTATCGCATTAAAATTGCCCTCGCCACCGGCTCTAAGATAAGTATCTATCCTGTATGGAAGTCCTATCTCCGCTTGAACAAAATCCAATCTATAAACTCTGTTCTTCTCATAGATACTATCACCGCTTTCCGGTTTTATACCATACACCGATTTATAACTCAAAGCAAAACCACCAAATCCAAGTACCCTTGCACTGTTTATGGAACCTGAGGTCAAAACCTTGGAAATATCATAAGTAAATTCCTTTATTGAACTGATATCTGAAACTTTAAAATTGTCATAGTTTTTTGAATAAAGATTAACAGAGAACAAAAAAAAGAAAAGATACACAAATTTTTTCATAACACCTCCATAATTTCTTTATCAATCTTTCTTTGTTTTAAAACTACAACAAGAAACACAAAATTCAAAATGAAAATCACATAAAAGTAAAACCATTTCACTTTATCGAGAATAAACAAGAATATAATACCATTAATTTTCCAGTTATCCCCAAGAAGATTTACAAACTGAATATTAGAAAGCATTTTACTCTTATATATCTTTATCTTTTCATCATCTGTTTTGTTATCATAGATTTTTCTTAAAACACCCATATGAATAGAACACACCTTTTTCTGGATTAGAGTATAAAACTCATATATCTTATCATAAAAACTGGATTTTTTCTCATAGAATATATCATCAAACTTATTTCTTACTACTGAAACATATGCAGTTCTGTAAAAATCATAAATACTTGAATGAATAGAATTTGAAACAGCACTAAAAAACATAAGGATTAAATACTTGAAAAAACCATATTCATTATAGTATCTTAAAAAAATAAATACATAAACCGATGCAAAGACAGCATATCCTACAAGACCATCAATTATTCTTCCATAGACCGATGTTTTTCCACTTATTCTTGCAAGCTGCCCATCAGAACTATCAAGAATACCGGCAAATACAATGAGAAAACTGGCATAAAGAAATCTATCAAGGTAAATCATGAAACCACCAAACATTCCAAATACCATACCTATCATAGAAACAGTGTTTGGTGAAAATCTAAGTTTGTTAAAAAACATAGCAAGAATATAACCAAAAGGATGGTAAAAATAAAGATCTATTACATCCTCTATTTCAACTGCTTTATAACTTATTCTATTTTGAAGCAGCGCCACCCATAACCTCCCTTATCGTTGTAACCCCATTCATAACTTTAATCAATCCATCAACAACAAGCGGTCTCATTCCCTTTGATATTGCATATTTTCTAAGAGGTTCAGAGGCATACTCCTTGACCATAAAATCTCGTATATCATCATCTATTATAAGAAGTTCATGAAGCCCCAGTCTTCCTTTAAAACCTGTGTTATTGCAGTTTTTACATCCCACAGGTTCATAAAGTTTAAGGTCAGGCGGAATGGATATGTTATGTGCTTTAAAAACCTCAATCTCATGTTGTTGTATCTGATAACTTTTTTTACAATTATCACAAAGTTTCCTTGCAAGCCTTTGTGAAAGAACTGCTTTAAGGGTTGATGAAACTATGTAAGGAGGAATTCCCATCTCAACAAGCCTTGAAACACTTGAAGGAGCATCATTTGTATGAATGGTGGAGAAAACAAGATGTCCCGTCATTGCTGCCTCCATTGCTATCTCAGCTGTTTCCTGGTCCCTTATCTCACCAACCATTATAACATCCGGATCTAACCTCAAGAATGATCTGAGTGCTAATGCAAAATCAAATCTTTTATTCTCACCTAATTTAATATCAGGATTGACAGGAACCTGAACTATACCATCAAGATTATACTCAACAGGATTTTCAGCAGTTAAAATTTTTATGTCAGGTCTATTTACATAATTTAATGCAGCATAAAGTGTTGTGGATTTTCCAGAACCAGTAGGACCACAAACCAAAATCAATCCAAAGTTCTTTTTTCCACCTATTCCTTCAAGAAGTTTTAAAAATTTTTCAAGTGTATCTTCAAGGAAACCCAACTTTCTAATATCAACCTGAACCGCCTTTCTATCAAGTATTCTCATAACACAGGACTCACCGTATATTGTAGGTATCACCTCAACCCTAAACTCCATAGGATTTCCCTGTGCTATTATCTGTATTCTACCGCTTTGCGGAATCCTTCTTTCAGTTATATTCATTGAGTTAGTCATTATTTTTATCTTTGCAATTATTGCATTTCTAAAACTCCAGGGAATATTAAATGGTGCAGTTCTTAAAACACCATCAACCCTGTATCTTACAACAATCTTTGAGTTCTTTCCTGATGGGTCCTCAAATGGCTCTATATGAATGTCGCTGGCTTTTTGAGATATCGCTCCAAGAAAAATACCGTTAACTATTTTCTCAACCTCTGGTGCCTCAGCATCTATCTCTGCTATATCCTTTTTCTCCAATTTCGATACATCCTCAAGTTTGATATCCTCAGATTTTTTAGAAATCTCTTCAACAATTTTTTGAACCTTTGCTGCAGATTGTGCTCCATAAGCAGAATCTATTAATCTGCCAATCCAGTGTGGAAGCGAAATATATGTCTCAACAAGATAACCTGTTCTCAATGATATATCCTCAACAACCATAAAATCCCGTGGATCCGCCATCGCAAGATAAAGTTTATTCTCTTTTTTACCAAATGCTATGCATATATTTTTTCTCGCTATATTTTCGGGAATTATGGTAAGGACATCAATTGGAGGGTCCATCTTTGATAGATCCACCGCTTTATATCCCCATTCAACTGAAAGTATTTTCAAAAATTTTATTTCATCTATAAGTTTCTTTTCTGAGAGATATGTAATTAGATTTTTTTGTTGCTTTATTGATTCTCTATAATGATTATCATATTCTTCTGGTTTCAAAAAACCATACGATATTAAAATATCCTTTATACTTTTTTTTCTTAAAAATATCATATCAGTTTAATTTCATCTCCAATTGATATTTTACCATAAACAAAGTTATAGTTAAACTCTATTACAAAATCACTTCTATAAAATTTTGAAAACTGCCATGGTTTCAAACTTATTATCTCAATTGCTCTGTTTGATGAAAAGAACACAACATCTATAGGAAAACGCATAAAACAGGTATGAACACCACGACAATCTGTAATTAAAAGACACTCGTCTTCATTCATTTTTTTCTTAAACATAAGGCCAAATAATCTATCAAAAAATCTATCCGCTATTTTTAAGTTCTTTGAAACAACAAGATTTTTTGTAGCATTGAACAAAATCATCTTACCAAAAGAAATTTTGATTTTGCAGTATTTTTATCATTCTTATAATAAACCACATATAAACCTGTATCAACAACAGCACCGGATGAATTTTTTCCATCCCATATAAAACCATCCTTACCATCATATCTTACATATGCTATGAAATTACCAGAAAAGTCATATATCATAAGACGATCACCTGAATATATCTCTGTGTTTTTTATATGAAATTTAACATATTTATGCCTTGAAGGGTAAAAAGGATTTGGATATACAAGTATCTCTCTATTAACTCCTTTTGTTTGAAGATTTGCTTCAAGAAATGAAACTGCCTTATATGCATCAACAATACCCCATCCAAATTTAGTATCAGGTCCATCAGAGCCAACATCCCTTGCAGTTTTTCTAACTATATCTATTACCTCATAATTTTTTAACTCTGGTCTTTTTGCCCATACAAGAGCCATAACTCCAGAGACAATCGGAGCTGAAAACGATGTTCCATTATATTTTTCATATCCATTATCTTTAGTTGTTGTAAAAATATTTACCCCAGGTGCACTAATCCCATTTAACATCGCACTCCCATAATTTGAGAAATAAGCAAGTTTATCACTTTCATCAGTTGCACTTACAGGAACAACATTCCTGCAGTTCGCAGGACTTGAAACTTGTGAATAGCTATTCCCAGCCGCAGCGACAATAATTATATTTTTATTGTAAAGTTCATCAATAACAGATTGAAGTGGAGCATCACAATCCGAATCGCTTCCAAGACTCATATTTATTACCAACTTTCCATTTATTTGTTGGATGAGAGTATTACTGATATAACTAAGAGCAGAAATAAGAGCAGAAACTGTAGATGATAGGTCCTCTAACGAAGAATTATAGAATACATTTGCAGAATAAATCCTTGCTTTTGAAATACCAGCAATACCTTTGAGATTATCTCTCTCAGCAGAAATAACCCCGCTTACTGCTGTTCCATGCCAATGCGATGTAGCAACACATGGCTTTATCAAAGAACCATTCTCGTAATTAAAACAGGTCCATGTATTTGTATCCATAACTACATTTCTCAAATCATCATGCAAGTAATCAACACCTGTATCAACAACAGCCACGGTAACCGTTGTTTTAGTTTCTTCAAAATCTGATGCATAAAAAAGATTTACTTTATTTAAATACCACTGCTTTGAAAGATGCGGGTCATTGAAAGATGTAAAAAGTGGTCTGTATATGGTATTTGGATAAAATTCTATATTATCGTTAGAAAAAGATGAAAGATAATAGTTTAGCGATACATTATTTTTATTTTTTGCGAGATAAAAATCTCTATACAATTGTTTTATCTCTTCATATCCAAGTGTTTTCAATTTTTCTATAATTTCATTTTTTTTGTTATCAGGTATCCTTACGATAACTTCACCTTTAACAACTTCAACCTCATGATAATTCCCATTTGAAAAAATTTTAACTCTTTCCGTTTCAAATGAAAAAATATTTAATGAAAAAATTATAAAAAACAAAAAACTCATAAATTCTCCATTTCAGTATATTTTTTTATTATAAAGTTAAAAATTTCTTTTTTAAAATTTTCATCAACAAATTTAAAGAAAGAGGGGGGATATACAAGATAAAAATTTCTCATCTTTATAACTCCAAAAACAACATTTAAAGAATTATCAAAAAGAACAGTAATATTCGCAACTCTTTTTTGTGACTTCAATTTTTTAATATCAAAAACAGTATAAGAAATATTTGAAAATTGCTTTGAAACAGATTTCTTACAATTCTGTATGGATTTTTCTATTTTCTGATATAGGTCTTTTGAGTATATAAATAAATCCTTAAATTTTTTATCAGAAAATTTTGTATATGGCATTTCAAGAGTGTTTTTATTATATTTTATTTTTTGGATTTCAAAAGAATTATTAAACTCAAGAGTAAAAAAATCTTCGCCTTCAAAATTACAATTTGTAATTTCAAGTGAAAAAAGGCTATTTATTAGAAAAAATACTATTACAAAAATCACTTTTTATTCTCATTAAGTTTTTTAACAATTCCTATAAGATCGTATATATCATCAAGTTCCCAATCCGCACCTGAATTCTTGGTATCAAACTGATTTCCGTATTTAGCCCATGCTGTAATCATCCCTATATTTTTAGCACCGACTATATCCCTCTCAGCCCAGTCACCAACCATAATAGCATTTTGAGGTTTTATCTTCATCTCCTCTATTATTTTCAAAAATGGTTTGGGACTTGGTTTTCTTTCCCCAGTATCATCAAATGTTATAACCTTCTCAAAATAATGATGAAGATTTAAAGAAACAATCCTCAGCCACACAGGCAGTCTTGGAGCATCCGAGACAACACCAAGTCGTATACCCATTCTTAAAAGTTCAGAAAGCGTAATTCTTACATGAGGATAAAGCATCATATGTGCTTCTTTTGCCTTTCTATATCCAATAATTCCTGCTGCAAGTATCTTGTAATCAATCTGCCCAAATTCCCTTAAAAGAACCTTATCAAAAATATTTTGATCCTCTATCCCTTCTTCCCAGTAAACCTTAAATATTTTATCTATCATTGTTTGCTTATCTATATCAAGACCAGCATCTATCATATAATCAACAGCAGTCTCAACGCTTGCTCTCTTCATTCTCATAAAATCCATCAGAGTGTTATCTATATCAAAAATAACTGCTTCTATCATACCCTTTCCACATACTCAAATGTTCTTGTATCAACCTTAACCTTATCGCCTACATTTATAAAAAGTGGAACCTTTATCTCTATACCACTTGAAAGTTTTGCCGGCTTGGTAACATTACTCACCGAATCTCCTTTAACACCAGGTCCTGTCTCTACAACCTCCAAAACAACAGTACTTGGAAATACTATATTAAAAAACTGACCATTTAAGTGCAAACCTTCAACCTCCATGTTCTCAACAAGGAGTTTCTTCTGCTCTCCAATTTTTTTAAGAGGTACACCAACCTGTTCATATGTCTGGGCATCCATAAAATAAGCCATCTCATTATCAGAATAAATATAAAGTTTAGGTCTTTTTTCTACCACAACTTCTTTGAATTTATCCTCTGGTCTATAACTTGTCTCTATAACAGCGCCTGTTTCAAGATTTCTTAATTTGACTCTCACCACTGCCTTAGCTTGAGATTTTCTATGATGCTGGTAAGAAAGAACCTCAACAATCTCATTATTCTCATTTATAAATATCGTTCCTTCCTTGAAATCAGAAGCAAGTATCATACTCCCTCCTCACAAAATTATTTTACAATAATTTTAAGGTAAAGTTTCTAATGCTCTACTACCAAGTTTTTGATAAAGAAAATCAAGTTCCTTGATATACTCCTCCCTTCTAACCTCATCCCTTTCATTTTCAAGTTCCTTTTTTATTCTTAAGAGGGTTTTTAAATAAATATTATTCCTCATCTCAAGTTTATCATAAGGGAAATCTTTTGCGGAAATACTAAGATATTCATCATATGCTTTAAGTGTTAAATAAAGGTCCTCATCAGAAATTTTATTTTTATTGGAACTAATCCATACATTAAATTCCTCCTCAAGATTATTAAGAAGAAAATAAGCCTTTTCTTGAGAATATGAACAACGATTTTTCTTGAAATAATATCCACATTTAAACGACAAGTAATAGTTTCTAATTTTAACTGAGTTTTCAAGAACATATGAAATACCCCTACAGTTCGCATCATAATACCTTTTGTTATAAAAATCATTTACCAATCTTTGATATACTTCCTTCAATCTCATAATCTCATCCAGTTTTTTTTCATCATCCCAAAGATTTTCTTTTTTCCCAACAGCATAAGACAAAAGTTTTTTTTCTTCAATCAATGCCTTTCTTTTTTTCTCCTCATCTGTTAAACTCACATATCCCTTTAATTCATTCTGATATCTCTTTTTAATGATATTTTTATACTCATTAAGGTCGGTTATGAGAGCAAAAAAACCACTTATAGCATCAGAAGTATAGAGATCCATATATTCGTTTTTAAGTATCTTTAAGAAAAACTTTTTATTATTTTTCATCTTTTCAAAAAAATATAAATCTGATAAAAAATATGCCTCATACTCAAGTTCAATAAAAAAATTTTTTTCCGGGTCCATAAGAGATGGATATAATTTATTCTGATAGGCATGAATCATTTCATGAAAAAAAACTACATCCGTATAATTAATAAGTTCTTTTCTTGTCTTATCTGAAAAATAAAAAACATCTATCATTTTCTTATCATCATAGTTTTCTATATTAAAGAAAATCATAATATATTTTGTATTCAGAGTAATTATGTTTTTTTTAGGATCATACCAAGCATAACCTATATCATCTGAGTATCTGAGAAGTATCGTTGGTCTTCTCATATTATTAAATCTATTAAGATAAACATCCCTACCAATAGAAGTCTTTGTTATCAGTTTTTTATAATCTTTGTGAAGTTTATTAGAAAGAGGAATATCATACTCATAGCCTGCAACATACAAAGTAAAAAACAGAATAAAACCTAATGGTATTTTTAACACCATAAAAATGTAGTATAATTATTTTATAAAAAAAGGAGGTTAAAATGTCAGATAACAATAGAACTGGAGAAATACTAACAGCATTTTTAATAGGTGGGCTTGTTGGAGCAATACTTGGAATACTTTTTGCACCAGCAGCAGGAAAGGTTACAAGGGAAAGATTAAGCGACTGGATTGATGAAAAGAAGGAAGATGCAAAAGAAGCACTTAAAAAACTTGAAGAGGAAATAAAAAAGAAAAAAGAAGAACTTGCAAAATAGATAAGAAACTATAACTATTTGAATCTCATATATCCTTTCTCATATAATTTAAGATTTGTGGAAGTAGAAAACTTATAAATGTTCCTATGAGGACAAAGGAACTCCATGGAATATTAAAATAGTTTAATCTGTTTCCTATCATCATAAAAAGACATAATAATGAAGAAAAAATCATTGAAAAAATAACATATCCTACTCTATAGCTCTTCTTTGTAAAAATACCAAGCAGAAAAACACCAAGCATACTTCCACTCGTCACACCATTTATCTCAAAAGCAAACCACAACATCCCACTTATATTCTTAAAAGAATACGCAACAATACCTAAAACTACTGCAAAAAACACCATAACTATACGAGTTATATATACAATTTTTTCTTCTTCTATTTTCCTGATTTTCAGGAGTATATCATTTACAAACGATGTGGATAGCGATACAAGTGGAAGGTCTATAGATGCAAGGAGAACTGTTAGAAATATGAGGCCTTTAAATGGGGAGGGTATAAAATTACAAGTAAAATAGGAAAGTATCTTATCGGTATTATCAGTATAGTTAATATTGACAATCTTTAAATATGAATAAATAAATGTTCCAACCAAAAGATATATAACAACAAGAATACTTGAAGCAAAAACAGTATATATCAGAGATTTCTGAGACTCCGTTCGTGTGTTTAATGTTAATAGTTTCTGCATCATCTCGTAGTCGGTGGAAAAACTTGCAAGGGAACCAAAAACACCATTGAGTATTGCAAGAATAAACATATTTGGATCATTAAAATTCAGGTTTAGATGAAAAACTCTAAATTTATTCTCAATAGATGATACCTCAATTAAACTGGAAATATCAGAATTTAGAACTATAAACAGAATTACATAGACCCCAGTAAAATAAAAACTAAACGCCTGATAACTTCCGGTGTATATTACACTTTTTATTCCACCATAACTCACAAAAAAATATGAAACAATCACAAAAAACACTATAGTAGTTGAAAGTTTAAACCCAAGTATGACTGAAAGTCCAAGCGCAGTTGCATAAAGCCTTATTCCAGAAGCAAAAATCCTTGTTATAAAAAAGAAAAAACTAATCACATACTGGACAGTTTGAGAAAATCTCTTTCCAACAAAATCATATATTGTGACGCAATCATAACTATAGAAAACTGGGATAAAAAAATATGCGATAAGAACCCTTGAAACAGCAGAACCTATAAAAAAACTCAGATAACTCCAGTCATCCTTAAAACTTACAGCTGGAACACCAAGGATTGTCATGGCGGTTATCTCACCACTCACAAATGAAAGTGTAGTAAAAAATACACTTCCCTTTCTTTTAGCAATAAAAAAATCAAGAGAAGTTTTAACACCTGCTGAAGATATCCTGCCAACAAAAAGCAAAACAAGAACGCCAATAACTATTACAGCAAAATCTAAAAATTGAAGATTATTCATTTACCCTTACCGGCATCCTTCCATAGACCTTTTCACCACAAATGGCTCTTGCGGCGGTGAGCTGAAACTCTTCCAAATCGCAGAAGCAGCATAAAAGTCCATCAACCTTATTGATGTATCCATCAAAAACAAAAGGACTTCCAAATGAAACCATAATAATTTTCTTACCGGTGGAAATCATCTCATCAATTTTCTCTTTTTCACTATCAATAAGGTTTATACTTCCAGAAAATGCTTTTGGCTTTGAAAAAATTCCAACAACAATTACATCACAATCACTTACACAATCAACAATTCTTATCCCAAGTTTTTTCAACTCATCAATAAATACATTTCCTTTTACACTTTGTGTCTGTGGCAGTTCAAAATAAAAGATTTTTCCTTTTATTCCTTTTTCTTCTTTTACCCATGATATGCATTTAGATGAGATACTGGATACAAATGCCTTGTGTTCTTTTGAACCAATAACACCTAAATCCTTTGTTCTGTAATTAGATATCATCCTCTTAGATATTAGTTTATTCAATCTTTTTAAGGATAAATCAATTTGAGATTCAGATATCTCACCTTTTGAATATCTGCTAAGAAGTGTTTCATAAAGTTTATAAGGGTCGTTTGGATATAGAAGAATATCTGCACCAGATATAAATGCTTTAACACCAGCATCTATATCATCATTTATTGCCTTCATCATAAGAGCATCGGTTATTACAACCCCATGGTAGTTAAGTTTATCCCTTAAAATATCTGATATAAATTTTTTAGAAACTGACGCTGGATTTAGATTATCAATGGAGGTAACCTTTATATGCCCCACCATTACACAATCACAAACATCTAAAAGGCATCTAAAAGGATGCATCTCAAAATTATATATATCATTAAAACTTTTATTAAGTTCAGGAAGGACAAGATGTGAATCCACAGATGTAGAACCATGTCCAGGAAAATGCTTAATTGAATTAAGTATATTAAAAGAGTTAAGACCTGATATATAGGACCTTGCAAAATCCACAATACTCTCAATATTATCTGAAAACGCTCTTATGTTTACAATCGGATTTGAGTGATTATCAGCGATATCAACAACCGGAGCAAAAACCCAATCTACACCCAAACTATCAGCTTCAATAGCAGTTATCTCAGCCTTTCTTCTTGCAATACTTATATCACCGCTTGCACAGATAGCCATATTAGGAGGAAGTTTTGTTGCACCGCTTACCCACTGTCCAACACCGTTTTCAAAATCACCTGCAAAAAGAAGAGGATGATCACTATGTGAACGCAGAATTCTAATCGTCTCAACAACTTCATCAACACTTCCACCATATAAACAAAAACCACCTACACCTAACTTAACAAGCTTTATAGCATCATCTATTTTGGTTTCACCAAATCTATAGTGGGGAAAAATTATCCTTGCAATCTTTCTTGCAATATCCATGTCCATACCCCTTTTTTTCAAGTTTTTTAATCCTTACCCAGTTCTTCACTACATCACTTACATTTTTTACCTTTAAACCTCCAAAAACATGAGGATGCCGCCTTATAAGTTTTTCATTGAGAGTATCAATTACATCAGATATAGAGAAATACCCTTCTTTACTTGCAAGTTCTGAATGGAAGACCACACACAAAAGTATATCGCCAAGTTCCTCCTTCATATTCTCGTAATCATTTTTAATCACTGCTCTTTCAAACTCCTTAACCTCCTTTAAAAGGCATTTAAAAATACTACGATGGGTTTGTTTTTTATCCCACGGACATCCATTAGGTCCAAGTAGTTTTTTCATTATCCTTACTAACTTAGAAAAATTAATTTTTTTTCTTTTCATAATTTGATAAAATTATAGTATATAAATTTAATTTTGGTTTTTCAATAAGAAATGGAAAAAGAAAATTTTTATAAAGTCCTTGATAAAGGGTTTGTGAAACTGATAGATTTTATAGGTGGGGATAATAAAGTGGTTCTTGCAGCAAGGGTGAGTTTTGATATGACACTTAAAGGTGAGGAGAAGGACAGAAGACTTATAGAATATCTTTTAAAACACCAACATCTAACACCATTCGAACACTCGGTTTTTCAGTTCCATATAAAATGCCCTATATTTGTTGCAAGGCAGTGGATGAGGCATAGATGGGGTTCATACAATGAGATAAGCGCAAGATACACAGAAGTAAAGGATGAGTTCTATATACCGGAAGCATTCAGGATTCAGGATATTAAGAATAAACAAGGATCTCTACCTTCGGATAAACTTGATAATGAAGGACTTCTTAAAATTTATAAGGAAAGCATAGAAAGTTCATACCATACATATCACCAACTTCTTAAAAGCGGTGTTGCAAGGGAAATGGCAAGGATGGTTCTTCCGGTAAGCCAGTACACTCAATTTTACTGGACAGTAAATGCAAGAAGCCTCTTAAATTTTATAAGATTAAGAACTGATAATCATGCCCAGTACGAGATAAGAGAATATGCAAAAGTAATAGCAGATATCTTTAGAGAAAAAATGCCATGGACATGGGAAGCATTTAGCAAAATATATGTCACAAATAATACTTAAATTTCTCTTCTTAAGCATTTATTTACTATCTAATGAACAAAAATTATCGAAGGATTTTATATTGGAAGAAAAAAAAATCCAAAACAGGGAAATAACAATAGAGACCAATATAACTGGAGTAACACAAGCGTATGATCAATACGATATTAAAGCACCAATTGATGGTGAGATAATCTCCCTAAACTGTGAACTTCTTGATGTAGTAAAGAAATCACAAAATATTGTAAAAATGGCAAGTGGTGATTTAGGAGCACTTTTAAAGACCGTAAAAACAGAAAAAGAAAAAAAGGAAATCTTAAAAAGATGGGATGGGATGTTTAGATACACCTATATCTCATCACCTTATGATGGAATAGTTACAAAAATAAACTACAAGAATGGTCAGTTTGTAAATAGAGGGGAGACGATACTTACCATCTCAAAAAAGATGAGGGTGATAGCAAAAAACACCGATAAACTTTATATAACACCTCAAACAGGATTAAACGCTATCATCAACACTCTAACTGGTAGATATAAACTGACACTCATAAGTTTTACAAAAGAAAACACAGAAGGTTATTATAGGATGTTTTTTGATTTTGATGAAATTCCAAGTATAAAGGTTGGAGAAAAGATTTCTGCAAAAATGCTTTTAGTTAAAAAAACATCTACAAGAGTTGTTCCAAATGAGGATATTATAGAACAAAACGGCAAAAAATATCTTCTTATAGAAATTTTACCTGGTGTTATATCGGAAAAAGAAACAGAGATAGAAAGTTTTGGATTTAATTATCTAAAAATTAAAAAAAAGGAAGGTAAGTAATATGGCGGTATTTTTTTCAATATTTAGTTTTCTGAAACTCTCTAATTCATTTAAGCATTTAGAATCCAATGAAAAAACTGTACTCAAACAAGAGTTTGAGGACTGGATTGCACACTGTCAGGAAAAGATTTTTTTAAGAACATATTTTGTAAGCAGTTTAAAAGAAGATTGCGATATACTGATGTGGAGAATGCACAGTTCAATAGATTATCTCCAGAAAATCTGCACAACTATGATGGGAACAGGAATAGGTAAGTATATGGAGATAAAATATTCATACATAGGTATGAAAAATTTTAAAACAGACAATCTTGATGAATTAAACAAAAGGGCTGGAATACATACCTATCTACTACTTCACCCGCTCAATAAATCCTATGAATGGTATGAGATGGAAGAAAAAGAAAGGGAAAAACTTATCACAGAAAGGGAAGAGATTTTAAAGGAATATCCGGATATCATAGAAAACTTCTTTGTGTCATTTGGTATAGATGACCAGGATATGATAGTCACAAGAGAATCACCTAAAATAGAGACCTTAATTGATGCAACAAAAAAATTAAAAACAATGAAAACCAAATCTTACACAGTAAACGATAAACCAGTCTTTTTATGTATAGGCAGGGATTTAAGAGAAATCCTTGATACACTGAGTTAAAGGGGGGATATTATGAGAACAATAGGCATGATAATGGCAGGGGGAAAAGGAGAAAGGCTCTATCCTCTAACCAAGGAAAGGTCAAAGCCTGCAGTACCATTTGCTGCAAAATACAGAATAATAGATTTTGTTCTTTCCAATTTTATAAACTCCCAGATATATGCCAACTATGTTCTTGTCCAGTATCTTTCACAATCCCTTATAGAACATATAAGGCAGAACTGGGCTTTTTCAGGAGTAACTAAAGATCATTTTATAACTGTGGTACCACCACAGATGAGACTTGGTGAAGTTTTTTATAGGGGAACCGGTGATGCTGTAAAACAGAATCTTAATCTAATAACCGATTACTCTCCTGATATTGTTGCAATATTCGGTGCTGACCATATATATAGAATGGATATAAGGCAGATGATAAGTTATCACATTTCAAAAAAAGCAGATGTTACTATAAGTGCTATAAAGGTTCCAATTAAAGAGGCACAAAGATTTGGAATTATAAATACTAATGAAGATGGAAAGGTTTGTGGATTTGAAGAAAAACCAAAAAATCCAAGACCAATGCCTCATAATCCAAACTACGCCTATGCTTCAATGGGAAATTATCTTTTCTCATTTGATGTGCTTAGAAAGATAATGCATGAATTTTCTGATAAGGAGGATATTGATTTTGGTAAGAATATTCTGCCATCCATATATAAACACTACCGGGTATATGCCTACAATTACTCAGAACAGAAACTCCCTGGCACTAAACCTACAGAGGAAGAGAATTACTGGAGGGATGTGGGAACAATAGAATCATACTTTAATGCCCATATGGATCTACTGGGTGAAAAACCAAAATTAGACCTAAACAACCCCAAATGGCCCATAATATCACAAAAATTTATCTGTGGACCTGCTAAAATAATTCAATCAAATATAGAAGACAGCTTGATATCGGATGGCTCTGTGATAATAAAATCATCACTAAAAAAATGCGTTATCTCTTCAAATGTTGTAATACACGAAAAATGTGAACTATCAAACTGTATAATAATGGATAATTGTGAGATAGGAGCTGGCTCAAGAATGAAGAATGTAATAATTGACAGATACAATGTCTTTGATCCAAAAACCGTTATAGGATACTATCCAGAAAAGGATGCCCAAAATTACTATATAGATCCAAGCGGTATTGTGGTAATTCCAAGAGGTATATCAAAATGGGAGTTTTAAAAAACAAAAAGGAGATAATAATTCACGCCCATTTCTATCAACCCCAAAGAAACAATCCCAAGACATGCGAGTTATATGAAGAAACTAATAAGATGTTTTACAAATCCTATAACGATATTACAATAGATGAGTGTTATGGACCGTTATCTTTAAAAAAGTTAAAATACAAAGATGAACTTGTATCTGTTTATTCAAAGATAAGTTTCAATTTCGGACCAACACTTCTCAACTACATAGAAAAAAATTATCCAAAACTTTACTCATCCATAATAGAGGCGGATATAGTATCATCAAAAATATATCAAAGACCATCAGCTATTGCTCAGGTTTATAATCACTCAATACTTCCACTTTTAAACCTTACTAAGAAAAAACTCTATATTGGATGGGGAATAGAGAACTTTGAAAAACATTTCAAAAGAAAACCCTTGGGTATGTGGCTTAGCGAAACATCTGTAGATGAGGATACACTTGATGCACTTATTGAAAAAGGAATAAGGTTTACAATTCTCTCTCCATCACAGGTTATTAAAATAAAGAATATTGAAAACGGTGAGGAAAAAACAATATCCAACTACGAGGCTCTTGACACATCACTACCATATATATGGAAATCAAAAAGACAGAATGGTGAGATAAAAATATTTTTTTACAATAAATCACTTTCTGATAAACTCAATGAGATATCAAACCCTGAAAAATATTACCTGAGATTGAAACTCTCATTTGATGGTAGTAAAGACGAACACATAATAATAGCAAGCGATGGGGAAAACTATGGTCACTACATCAAAAACGGGGATGAATATCTTTTGAAACTGATAAAATTGATAGAGAATGAAAAAACTATAAATTTAAACAATCTAAACTCAATTTTTGAAAGACCAACAAAATGGGCTGTTGATATAAAATCACCATCATCATGGAGTTGTCCACATGGGGTTGGAAGGTGGAGCACAGACTGCGGATGTAGAATTAATCCGAGTAATACCTATCAAAAGTGGAGAAAAACTCTCAGACAAACTGTAGATGAAGCAGAGAAAAAAATTGATGAAAGATTTCTTTTTGAATCCTCTTCCATATTCCTAAAACCTTTTGATGTTCTTGAAAAATATATAAACATCTATGAAGAAGATAGCACCCATTCAACGATATCTTTTATAGAAAAAAATTCAATAAGGAGATTAACACCACAGGAAATAAAAAAAATAGTGAAATTGCTTGTGGCAGAGGTTGAGATTGCTTTAGCAAATGCAAGTTGTGGGTGGTTCTTTGATGATATATTAAATATAGAAACACTCTACTCAATAAAAAGAATGATGAGAGCACTTGAACTTGGTGGTATTGAGCTGAAACCATATCTTGAAAGATTAAAAAATGAAAAATCAAATTACAAAACAGATGTAAAGGGGAAAATAGAGGAAATAGAAAGAAAACTCCTAAACTCGGATAAGATAACTGCCTGCGAGTTTGCTCTGTTTGATAAACTGAATTTCTTAAATCCATTTTACAAAAACGACTATCATCCAAGGATTATAAAAAAAGAAAATGATACCTATATGGTAAAAACAATACATATAAAGACCCTTGAAGAAAACTGTTTTAATATAAGAATAACCGTTGAGAAAAATAATATCTTATTTAAACTAACCAAAATCTCCGATGACCAAACAGCACAAAAAGATGATGTATCGCCAGATATATTTACACTTGATGACTTAAGTGGGGAGGTAAGAGAGTTGGTAAAAATTCTTACTTCAGACAGTAAGAATACTACAGATATCAAAGAATTTTTTCTCCTGATATCTAAGAGTAGTTTCTCAAAACAGGAAATATCAAAGATAGAATCAAAATTAATCAGCATTTTAAACAATAGTAATCTCCAAAAGATACCCTATCTAAGGGATATCATACTTTTTATAGTAAGGAGCAAACCGGATACAGAACTATTCAAGATTCTTGATGAAAAAGGAATCAAACTTTTATGGAAAAAGGGGATAATATCTTATGATTACTAGGAAAATAATACTTAAAGATATTAACGAAACACTTATAGTTCTTGGACCGCAGGATATATATTTAAGGGAACTTGAAAAAGATTTCGGGGTTAAAATCTATGTTGAACAACTTCCAAACTCCACATCGCTTATAATAAAGGGAAAGCAGAGATCTGTTTCTAAAACCATATCAAGAATAGAAAGCGTACTTAAAAAATATTATGAAATGACAAATCATTCAAATAAGATTGAAGAAGAAAGTGAAATTACAAATACAAAAGATGATTCTGATACTATATATACAACAGAGGTGGGGGAAAAAATAAAACCCAAAACGGAGAACCAAAAAAACTATGTAAAAAAAATGTTAGAAAACGATATAGTAATTGCCATAGGACCAGCTGGAACAGGCAAAACATTTCTTGCTGCAACTGTAGGATTGAAACTCTTAAAGGAAAAAAGAATTAAAAAGATAGTCATCACAAGACCAATCGTTGAGGCGGGGGAGCATCTTGGTTTCTTACCAGGTGATATAGAATCAAAAGTCAATCCGTATCTAAAACCGGTTTATGATGTATTCTACAATCTATTAGGCCCAGAAAAATTTCACATCTACAGAGAAGAAGATATAATAGAAACGGTACCTCTTGCATATATGAGAGGAAGAACCCTTGAGGACTCTTTTATAATACTTGATGAAGCACAAAATACGACAACACTCCAGATGAAAATGTTTTTAACAAGGATGGGATTTAATTCCAAGATTGTTGTAACCGGTGATATAACTCAGATAGATCTGAAAGAAAAAAATACATCAGGACTTATTACCTCAATTGAAATCCTAAAGGATATAGAGGAAATAAAGATAGTAGTACTTACAAATGAGGATATAATAAGACATCCTATAATAACCAAAATAATAGATGCTTATAAAAAATGGGAAGATAATCAGAATGGAAATAAGTATTATAAATAAATCAAAAGAAAAAAATATTAAAAAAATTAAAAACCTAATTAAGAGGATTATAACCGCCACCATAAAAAAACACAATGTGAAGTTTGATGAAATAAATATAATTTTTATAAAAAATAATGAGATGAAAAAACTGAATAAAAAATATCTATCAAAAAACTCAACCACAGATGTTATCTCCTTCTCATATACTGATATTAGCAACTTAAGATTTGCAGACATATTTATATCAACAGATATGGCTAAAAAAAATGCAAAACTCTACCACCTAAACCCAATAACAGAAACAATTATTCTTATACTGCATGGTTTGCTTCATGCTATTGGATTTGATGATGCAACCACAAAACAAAAGATTAATATGTCACAACAAATATTGAAAATACTTAAAGGAGAAGAGATATGGAAGAAATAAAACTAAGGGATATAGATATAAAAATGCAGGAAAAATGGTACTCATCGGATGTATTTAAAACCCCATATAAACCTATGAATAAAAAATTCTACTGCCTTGATATGTTTCCCTATCCAAGTGCTGAAGGGTTACATGTCGGACATCCAGAAGGATACACTGCTACAGATATAATTACCAGATATAAAAGAATGAACGGTTTTGATGTACTTCATCCCATCGGATGGGATGCTTTTGGTCTTCCTGCTGAAAACTATGCAATGGCAAATCAGATTCATCCAGCCATAATAACAAAGAAAAATATAGATAACTTTAGAAGACAAATAAAATCGCTTGGGTTTGCATATGATTTTACAAGGGAAATAAACACAACCGACCCCGAGTACTACAGATGGACACAATGGATATTCTTAAAGCTCTATGAAAAAGGACTTGCTTATATGGATGATATTCCGATAAACTGGTGTCCAAGATGCAAAACAGGACTTGCAAATGAAGAGGTATTCAACGGTAGGTGTGAAAGATGTGAGACACTTGTGGAAAAAAAGAAATTGAGACAATGGATGCTAAGAATAACAGCATATGCTGAAAGGTTGCTTGAGGATTTAAAAGAACTTGACTGGCCAAAATCAACGATAGAAATGCAGAAAAACTGGATAGGAAAAAGTGAAGGTGCAGAGATTGATTTTGAAGTTGCAAATAAAAATCTAAAGATTACAGTTTTTACAACACGACCAGACACAGTTTATGGCGCAACATATCTTGTCGTGGCTCCAGAATATCCACTACTGGATAAAATCACAACCGAGGATAGAAAAGAAAGAATAGAAAACTACTGCAAGAAGGCACTTTTAAAAAGCGAGGAGGAAAGGTTAATAAATAAAGAAAAAAGTGGTGAGTTTTGTGGCTCTTATGCAATAAATCCTTTCACCAATAAACTAATACCAATATATGTTGCAGATTATGTTCTTTCAACCTATGGTAGTGGAGCAATAATGGCTGTACCTGCTCATGATGAAAGGGATTTTGAATTTGCAAAGAAATTTAATCTTGAGATAACATGGGTTGTAAGACCATCATCTGGTAATCTAAATAAAGAAAAGGCATTCGTTGAAGATGGGATAAGTTTTAACTCACCTTTAATAGAAGGGCTTCCCACACCTAAAGCAAAGCAAAGGATAATAGATTATATAGAGGAAAAAAAGATAGGAAGAAGAAAAATAAACTATAAATTGAGGGACTGGGTTTTTTCAAGGCAGAGATACTGGGGAGAACCAATACCAATAGTGCATTGTAAGAGTTGTGGAATCGTTCCCTTAAATGAAAAAGACCTTCCACTTCTACTTCCACCACTTGAAAAATACGAGCCAACAGGCACTGGTGAATCTCCACTATCTATGGTCAGAGAGTGGGTAAATACAAAATGCCCTAAATGCCATGGGGATGCGAAAAGAGAAACTAATACAATGCCTCAGTGGGCAGGATCTTGCTGGTATTATCTAAGATACATAGATCCTAAAAATGATAAAGAACTTGTATCAAAGGAACTTGAAAAATTATGGATGCCTGTGGATTTATATATAGGTGGTGCAGAACATGCTGTACTACATTTACTTTATGCAAGATTCTGGCATAAATTTTTATACGATATCGGAGTTGTATCAACAAAGGAACCATTTAAAAAGCTTGTTCATCAGGGAATGATACTTTCATATTCTTATAGGGATGCGAAAGGTGTTTATCACAGTTATAAAGAACTTGACATTAGAGATGATGGAGTAGGATATACAAAAGATGGAGAGAAAATAAAACCAATGGTTGAAAAAATGTCAAAATCAAAGAAAAATGTTATAAATCCAGATGAGATACTTGAAAAATATGGTGCTGATACCTTTAGAATGTATGAAATGTTTATGGGACCACTTGAGGATTCAAAACCATGGGATATGAAAGGAGTAGAAGGTGTTTATAGGTTTGTAAAAAAAATACTCAAATGGGGAACCGAAACAAGATTTGAAAATACAAAAGTAAGTAAAGAAATTCTAATACTTAGGAACGAAACCATAAAAAAGGTTACAAATGATATAGAAAACATAAAATTTAATACAGCAATATCACAACTTATGATATACTTCAATTCAATCTCAAAGACCAATTCAAAAGATGACCTTGAGATATTTTTAAAACTCCTCCACCCATTTGCACCTCATATAACAGATTACCTTTGGCAACTGCATTTCAAAAATAACTTTCTTCTCTATGAAAGATGGCCTAATTATGATGAGGATTTGTTGAGGGAAAAAGATATAGAAATTGTAATTCAGATAAACGGTAAGGTAAGGGGGAAGATAAAGGCATCACAGGGTATTTCTCAAAAAGAAGTAGAGGAAATGGCAAAAAAAGAAGTAGAAAGATATCTTAAAGATAGAGAGATTGTAAAAACAATATATGTTAAAGATAAACTCATAAGTTTTGTAATTAAAGGGGGATAATATGAGAAAAATGTTAATACCTGTAATATTTTTGTATGCATGTTCATCATCAAACATAATCTACAACCCTTCCCAGCAAATTCTGCCACAACACATTAAATCAATATTTGTAAAGCCATTTCTAAATAAGAGTTCGATATTTTCTATAGAAGAAAAACTCACACTGAAAATAATTGATGAATTTGTAAGAAACGGGGAATACAAAATCTCCAACTATGAAAAAGATGCTGATGGAATACTTGAAGGAGAGATTAAAAATTACATAGTTATCCCAATTCAGTATGACGCAAACTTCGTTCCTACATTGTATAAGATGACAATATATTATTCTATAAGGATGATAGATAAGAAAAATAACACAATACTCTTTGAAGAAAACAATCTTTCAGCAAATCAAATCTATTCCGCTCCTACCTTAAGTGGTGGAATGAACGAAGAGACAGCAAGAGAAAAACTCTGGGATATAATTGCAAAAGATGTAGTTAAAAGAGTAGTGGAGGGCTTTGGCTCGGTAACCGGTGTTTCAAGTAAAAAACTATGAGAATATTAACACAAGAGGAATTGATAAGGAATATAAATTGCAAAAAGATAGATCATATCTATGTTTTTTTAGGTGAGGATGAATTTAGAAAAACAGAGATATTAAATCTTATCAAAAAAAAACTGGAGTGGCAGGATTTGTTTATTTTCGACAATAAAAATTTCACTTCAGAACTTTTCATAAATGATATAACAAGCAATTCGTTTTTTTCAAGTAAAAAAATTGTATTTATAAAAAACTTTAACTCATTCAAAAAGGAGGAGAAAAATTTTGTTAAATCAAACCTCAACAAGATTTCAAACTCCGTAGTAGTGGTAATAAACTATGAAGGAGATAAAAAAATAAAAGAAGTGGAGGATGAGTTTAAAGAAGTTCCCAGTAAAGATATAGCAGTTATTAAAATTGATCCTCCTACACAGGCGTATATAAAAAGTTATATAAGAGAAAAACTTGAAAAAAAAGGAAAGAGTATAAAAGAGGATGCTCTTAGTTGGCTGGCACAAAATATAGATTCATATGCAACACTAAAAAATGAAATTGAAAAAATTCTTCTTTATGCTGGTTTAAAAAAGGAGATTACATTTGATGATGTTATATCAGTTTTTGGAGGATTTAAAGAAACTGATAGATTTTTGATTTTAGACACAATGCTTTTAGGAGACAGTAAAAAGTTTCTAAAAATTGTTAATGAATTAATAGAAAGCGGAGAGGAGCCATCCCTCATTTTAAACACCATTGTAATGGGACTTGAAAAGTTCTTAAAGATAGCAGTATTGCAAAAGCAAAATATATATGATAGCAGTTTAGCTTATCAGATAGGTGTATTTAAAAATGAGATAAATACTGTAAATCTAAAATTCATAAACGAGGATAGTATATTAAAACTCTTAGAACAATGCCTTGAGGCAGAAAATACACTTAAATCAAATACACTACACAATCCCGAGATACTTATAAGAAATCTAAGTTTTCTTATTTCTGACTTTCTATCGACTTTTTAAGAAGTATTGCAAGTTCAGATTTTTTCCTTGCTGCCTTATTTGAATGAACGACATTTCTTTTTGCTGCTTTATCCAGAAGTGAGTAAATCTCACTTAATAATTTAGTTGCTGAATCATAATTTTTATGGGATAAAAGCAGTTTAAACTCTTTAATCTTTTTATGAATCCTGATTTTTATCCCGCGATTAAAGCTCTGCCGTTTAAGTGATTTTCTGTGCTCCTTTAAAGCACTTTTATGTCTTTTTGTTTTAGTTTTAGTACCTGCCATATAAATATAGGTTATTAAATTATTAAATCAAAATCAACATCATAGATTGCCGCGGGTTGGGATCGAACCAACGCTAACCCGGTTTTTCAGACCGGTGCTCTACCACTGAGCTACCGCGGCAACCTATAAATTATATTAAACAAAATTATTTTTAAAAATCCAAATTTTCCAGTATTCTATCAAAAAGACATACTTAATCCATCAAATCGTGGATTTACTATGTTATTATAGATGGAACCAAATTTATAACTTATACCTATAAAGGTGCTATAAGAGTATTGAGTAGCAATTTCTGAGCGACGAAGCAATATTTCTTCCATAGAAGCAGAACCTTTTTTCAAAGATAACTGGTCATGAATTTGTGAAAAATTAGATATAAAGTTGAACGAAAATCCTTTTCCAATATTAAGAGATAAACTCGAACTAAACCCTAAACTATATTTTCTAAAACCATGAAAATAATGCGAACCAAATATACTACTGCTTACTGTTCCCCATTTTTCCTTAAGTTCTAATATAATTCTTAAGCTTTCCTTGAGTAAATTCTCTGAAGTCTTATCATAGATTGTTTCCTCATTATACTTTACTGAAGAATAAGTCAGATAATACTGAAGACATAACCTTTTTTTTGTTGATTTAGAATATGGAAAAATATTGTATTCAACTTTAGGTCCCATGCTTAAACCCAAGTGAATATTGCTGTATGTGCTTGTTTCTCCTACTCCATCAATTCCCAAAGACCAATGTTTGTTCACACTCTTAATTACACTCCCTAAGAAACGATACGATCTTGATAAACTCGTAATAGTTTCATCTGATGTTTTAAACTTATCTTCAGCATAACTAACACCACTATATAATTCGATTTTCCAATCTTTGGTTGTTTTATTTGCACTTAAAGAATTGGAAAAGAAATGTCTTTTTATTGATTTTTCACCTTGAAAATTCACATAAAACGAGATAGTAAACACCCAGCTGTTCCATAAATCTTTTGTAGTTTCACTGTTTTGAACTCCAGTATATAACATTGAAATATTGTTTATAGTAGAAGTTCTTGCAATATATCGCATAAGTCCTGCTTTAATCATTTGTACAAGTTTATTACGTCTTATGTCCTCAGTATCCAGTGGATCGCTAGCAAGTTTTAAAGTATCATTTATTCCATCAAAATCTTTTTGTCCTATAAATTCCAAAGTATATTCAATACCTCCAGATGCGGTATTCTGAGTTGTAACCAGAATATGCACCTGTGATTTATATCTATCTCTGACATAATTAACAAATGTAATTTCTTTCTTTAAAAAACTTTCATCACACTGTTTACAATCAATAAAAACATTCAAAAAATAACTCTTCTCTATAACTTGTTCGCAATAAGAATAACTAATAAAGACAAAGAACAAAAATAAACTAATATACCATCTAAAATCAAAAAAAGAAAAGATTTTCATTGATTCCTCCTAAACACAGATATATAATTATTATAAACAAAATGCTACTTGATATGTCAAGAACAATCGGTGTTAGATCAAAATTCGATGTTCCTAAAGTAATAATCGTTAGATCAAAAAAATGTCCCCAAAATCTATGCATAAACCTCTAACTCCTCTACTATTATTTTACTATTTTTATTCTCTTTTAACCTCCTAAGTTTTTCTATAAACTTTTTGTTTTATTTTTTGCATAGTAAAACAAATTGAAATCCCCCTCAGTCCCCTGACGTAACGTCGGGGGAATTTAGGGAAATTTAGTATTTTAAATAATTGGAATATTTTTGGGGAGATAATTTTGAACTATCCGATTATCTTCAGGGACAAAAATTATGATCTAATGCATACTTTTTGTTATAATTTATTATGAAGGTATTATGACCTGTAATTTTTGCAAAGGGAAAGCGTTATATGAAAAAAATTTTAAAGATTAGTTTGTGGATATTTTTAACTTTAATCTTGATTTTTGTGGTTGTCGCCTTGCTTTCAAGACATTATGGAATGAAATGTTTTCACGGAGAAGGGAGTAATGCTATTGCCGCTTGCGATAAATTATCAAGGATAATGCCAACAACAGAATTTTTTGGTCTAATTAAAATGGGTGTTTTACATAGAAAAGCAGAACTCTGTGAAAAATCTGGAGATAAAACTGGAATTGTAGATGCACTTGAAAAAATTGTTAAACTTGATGAAAATGGTTATATTTCAACTAAAAATCCTGAAACAAAGAAAAAGTTGTTGGTAGATGTTTATGAAAAACTTAGTAACACCTATTATGATTTAAATAAACCTGATAAAGCTATAGAATATGCTGAAAAAACTGTTCAGTTTGGTTCCAAAAATCCACTTCCTTATATCAAATTGGCTATATATTTTACAAAACAATATGTTGAAAAGAACCAGACGAAGGAAAACTGCGAAAATATAAAAAGATACCTGGAAATATCTAAAGATTTGATTTCCAAAAACGATAAACTTAAATCCGTCTCTAACTTTAAAATTTTAATGAGTTATCTTTCAGCATGTAGTTGTTTTTGTGAAGGAAATATTTTGGATGGTTACTATCACCTGAATATATTTAAATCATTTTTAGCGGGTTTGAATATGAGCAATGAAGAAAAAAAAGCAATGATAGTAGTTGCTGAATCAATGATGAATTTAAAAACTCAGAAACGGCAACAAGAATTTATCATCAAAAGTGGACAGATAAAGTTGTCTCAATCAGCAATGAAATTTTATAAAGAAGGTATGAAACTATTTAAAAAAGGAGATTATTCAAGGGCTATAAAATATTTTGATGAAACATTATCCATAGATCCAAATTCGGTAGAAACATTATCTAATAAATGTACAAGTTTACAGATGTTAAAAAAATATGATTTATCAAAAAAATGTTTAGATGAGGCTTTAAATAAAAACCCGACTTCTTGGCTTTTATGGAATAATAAAGGGGTTCTTATGTTTAAACTAAAAAAATATGATGAGGCAGAATCCTGCTTTAATAAAGCAATTTCTCTCAACAGAAACTTCGCTGAAGCATGGGGTAATGCTGGAATATTAAATCTTTACAAAAAGGATTATCAAAAGGCCTTGATTTTTTTGAGTGAATATATTCGTCTTGGTGGAACGGATAAAAATTATCTTCAAGGAGAGTGTCAGGCGCTTGATGGACTTGGGGAAAATGTTAAATCTGCTCAATGCTATAAAGCGATTGCAAAATAACATGAAATTTTAGATAGCGAAATTGGTGGTTGGGTGTAAATTTGGTTGATAAAGTTTATTGAATTTTACAAAAATATAAAATTTTATTCATACTACAGTTAAAAAAGTTCCGAAAGTTATTGCCTGCGTCAGGCAGACAGTTACGCAGCATTGGCTAAAAAGTCAATGTCTCCCAAATAATAAGGATAAAAAACTAAGTCCTTATAAAAAATGCAATCTTGATAAAAAAAGTATTTTTTTGTAATATTTAAGTTATGGAGAGGTTTATTATAGTTGTACATGGAAGGGTTCAGGGGATAGGATATAGATGGTTTGTATGGGAGAATGCAAAAAAATACAATTTAAATGGATGGGTAAAAAACTGCGATGATGGAACAGTTGAGTGTGGAGTGGAAGGAATAAAAGAAAATATTGATAAATTTATTGAAGATATAAAAAAACATCCGCTTGCTCGAATAGTTAAAATTGAGGTTAAAAAATGTGGTGAGATAAAAAATTTTGGACAGGATTTTAGAATACTCCACTAAATAAAGGGGTATTATGAAAAGAACAAAAAAAACAAAAAAGCAAAAAAAATTTCAAACTCAAAGCAAATACTCAACAAAAAACATCCTAAAAACCGAAAGCGAGATTGATACAGAAAAAGACACCCAAATAAGTGAAACTGATACTGATGAGGAAAAAGAACTTATTGAACTTGAAACAACCGCCAAACTACCAACATTTCAAATAGCGACAGATGCTATAAAACAGTATATTAAAAAAATTAGTCAAATCAACACAAATATTTCAAGAGAGGAAATGCACGAACTATGGAAGAGAGTAAAAAAGGGAGATAGAAGAGCAAAGGAAAAAATTCTGGAAATAAATCTAAAACTTGTAATACCGATTGCAAAAAAATATGTCTATCCTGGAGCAGATCTCATGGATCTAATAGAAGAAGGAAACCTTGGACTTCTTCATGCAATAGATAAATTTGATCCTAAGAAGGGATATAGATTTTCAACCTACGCATCGTACTGGATAGAACAATATATCAGAAGAGCGGTTGAGGAACAATCAAAAACAATAAGAATACCTCCTCATGCCTGGACCGCCCTTAGAAAATGGTTAAGACAGTGGGATATCTTACACGCTAAACTTGGCAGAGATCCAACGCTTACTGAAATGGCAAGAGAAATGCACTGGAATGCCAATCAGATAAGAACGGTTTTAAATGCTTATGAGATCATAAAAGGATCCACATCGCTTGAAAATCCTATATACAACGAAGAACAAGAGGAAAATACCATTGGACAAACAATAAAAGACACATCACAATCGACGCCGGAAGATTTAATCTCCATACTGAAAATTCATGATGAATTAAAAAACGCTCTATCACAAATAGGAGATAGGGAAAGGATGATACTTGAAATGAGATATGGATTAAGCGGCTCTACACCTATGACATTACAGGAAATAGGAAACAAGTTAAATCTCTCCAGAGAACGAGTTAGACAGCTTGAGGAAAGAGCAATCCTTAGACTTAGAAGGGTTGCTGCCTCAATGGGACTTATAGAAATGGCTAAGAGAGGAACACCCAATATAAAGCCTGGATGGCAACTTTCAAAAATAAAAACTGATATACTTGGAAATCCAATAAATAAGGAGAAGAAATGATAGCAGAAGAAGAAAAAATCGCTCAAGATATAAAAAAATGTATCAGGGATGTCCCTGATTTCCCTAAGAAGGGTATAATATTTAAGGATATTACACCATTTCTTTTAAACCATCAGGTTTTCTTGGAAACAATAAGATATCTAAAATCAAGATATAGAAACAAGAATATAAAAAAAGTGGTTGGAATAGAAGCGAGAGGTTTTATAATAGCTTCACCACTTGCGCTTGAAATAGGTGCTGGGTTTGTTCCAGTAAGAAAACAAGGAAAACTTCCATATAAAACTCTTTCTATAGAATACTGCCTTGAATATGGAACCGATATACTTCAGATACATGAGGATGCAATCTCAAAAGGAGAAAGTGTTATAATAGTAGATGATGTACTTGCAACAGGTGGAACCGCAAAGGCAGTATGCGAACTTATTGAAAAACTTGGTGGGAGGGTGGAAGAAATTTTTATGCTGATAGAACTTGAGTTTTTAAAGGGAAGAGAAAAACTTAAGGACTACAACTTATTTTCTCTTGTAAAATATTAAGTTCTATAAGCCCCCATAGCTCAATTGGATAGAGCTGCTCCGTCCTAAGGAGAAGGTTGCTGGTTCAAGTCCGGCTGGGGGCGAAACGCAGATGGAGGAGAAATGCCAGATTCAACATGGATAAAAAATGAAGAGGAATCTAAAACCGAGGGGAAAATCTCTAATTGGATAAAACAAAACAGAAATACCGTTTTATCCCTTCTTGGAATAATCGTTATTGCAATAGTAATAGTGATAATGGTGCTTGTAAATCTCTCAAAAAACAGAGAAACCGCTGAAAAGTATTTTTTTACGGCAAAACAGTATTATATAGCGGGAAATATTGATAAAGCAATTGAGCAGATTGAAACAATAGAAAAAAATTTTCAAAACTATCCAACATATGACTTCGCATTACTTCTCAAAGGTGATATTTATTATTCAATTGGAAATTATGCAAAAGCGATAGAGGAATATGAAAAAGCAGTTCAAAAACTCAAGAACAAGGACCTCATTCCTTTTTCACTCTATTCCTTATCAAAATCATACCAGGCTTTAAAAAATTATGACAGAGCAATTGCAATGTTTAAAGAGTTTATAGAAAAATATCCAGACCATTATCTCACACCAGATATTTATCTCTCGCTTGCGATATCATATGAAAATAAAGGTGAAAAAGAAAACGCAAAGGAAACATATCAGAAAATAATAGTACTCTATCCTCAGACAAACTGGGAAGCACTAAGCAAAGAAGCACTTAAAAAATACGAAACAAAAAGCAAAAAATAGTGATGCCAAAAACACTAATATTTCTGATATCAACCATTATTTTACTTACAGGTAATCTAAAAGCTTTAAAATTAGATATAAACATGGACAACTATTTTTCAATAAAGTCACTTAATAACCTCAAGTATGGAAGTAGAAATTATAATCTCTCTTATTATAACCAGAATTCATATTTGTCCTTTACACTGAAAAATATCGTACTGGAAAAAGCAGATACATTTATGGATGTCTCGATAGGAATTCGCTTTATGTCTATAAACTCCTCAACAAAAACGCTTACAAGTCCTTATATAACTGATATCTACACCTATTATGATTCCAAAAACATGGTATTCTATCCTGATAAATCTTATTTAAAAATCTATAACTTCCCAAAGAATAAAACATCATTAATGATAGGAAGATTTCCATTCACACTTTCATCGGGTATGGTTATAGATGACAACCAAAAAGGGTTTAATGGTATAAAAATAGACCTTGATGATGGTCTTTATACTGATAACCTCAATCTTTTCTACTTTCAACCAGAAGAATATAAATCCCCTAAGACCACACACCATCTATTTGGAATGAATGTAAAAAGATCATTTGGAGATGGAAACTGGCAGATTTATTATGTTAACGATAGGGCAAATGGCGAAGGAGAAAATATAAACTATTATTTTAAAGAGACAAATAAGAAATTTTATGGAACATCGTATTACATAGATAAAGAAAATATGAGTTATATGCTTGATGTAGTATTTGAAGGTGGAAAATCTATAAATATCTCGGAGCAAAAAATAAAACATGAAAGTTATGCTTACAATATAAAAACTGGATGGAAAATGAATATCCCAGTTATTGGAAAAACAAAAGCAAGATTTAATTTCATAAAATCTTCAGGCAATAACTCAAATATCTCAAACAAAGACAAATCATTTTTTAGTTCGTTTGCAAAGAGATACAATGCTTTTGAAAGATATGGGCTTGGTGAGATATATAAAGCATCCATATATGACACATCAAAAACTACAGATAGTTTCACCGGTTTTAATAGCAAACTAAGTGGTCTTAGAGTTTCAAATCTTGGTTTTGATATAGATTATAAAAAAGGAAAATTTCTAGTGGATTATTTCAACTATAAAGCAACTCAATCCATAAATCTATCATTATCAAAGTTTTTGGGATATGAGTATAACATAAAATATATCCTTGAAATGAGCAAAAATTTAAATCTCTCCATAACCTATGGTGTGCTTAAGCTAAAAACAGAAACTCCTACAAAACTATTTTCAATAACAGTATTTTCAAGTTTCTAAATCTTATCTTATCACATTGGTTAATCTTTAGAAATATAAATAATTTGAGTTATTAACACGTATTGACATATAAATAGCATATAATACATATAATTGACATATACAAAAATATAAGGTATAATAATGGCTAATATATGTTAATAAAATGTTAAAAATATGAGGGTTTTTTATGAATGAAAACAATTGTAGGATTAAAATAAAGTATCCTAACGGTTTTGAGATAGAAATAGAAGGAAGCAAAGAGTTTGTTTTAAATCAAAAAAAACAAATACTTACCGAAACAATCATGTCCCAGGATAGCAAAAAAGAACCAGAAAATAGAAAAAATTCAATAAAAAAACTTATAGATATAAAAAACGATATTCCATATATTAAAATAAGATCACCTGATATAGATATTCAATCAGCCATACTTATAATACTTACTGCATATAAAGATTTATTTAACCAATCCAGTATAAATGCCATAAAACTTTCTAAAAGTATAAGATTATCTGGTTATATTCTCAAAAGGATTGACAGAACAGTTATAAATCTGATAAAAGAAAACAAAATAGAATCATTTGGAACAAAAAGAAAAAGAACCTACAGTATCACCGATAAGGGATTAGCCGCAGCAACCATAAAAATCTACAATTTAACAGAAAAAACTTAAAAAAGAAGAAATTGCTATAAAAACTAAATTTAAAAAATATTTAAAAAACCAATAAATTTTATTTATTTTACTTACGATAAGATATATTATGTTAACTTATATAATAAAATAACTAAGTCAAAAAAACTTAGAAAATTTGTTAAGTATTTTTAAAATAATATTACAGAATAAAGAAAAATTTTAAAAAATTAACAAATTTTATAAATTTTTATTTTTAGCACTTTCCTTAAAAATTCTTTTTTATAAAAAAATTAACAAAAGCTTGGAAAAAAGTTATCCCCAGAGGGTAAACAAAAAAGAAAAATATCAATTTTTAGGCAAAAATAAAAAAACCAAAGAAGATAATAAAAGATAAAATGTGAAAAAAATAAGTATAGAAAAGGCAAATAAAATTCCTCTAAATAAAAATCCGCTTTACAACCAGTAAGACAAAAAACTCAAAAGACATAAGGAGGACAAAGGTTTCCTATTTATTTCAATTCAAACATCATTCATAATTTATGTTTAATCTTAAAAACAAATTAGAACTTTATAAAAACCCTATACCTATAACCCGGATTATAAAAACCAAAAATGAAAAAAACCTACAAAAGAAGAATTTTCCCCTCTCTTTTTTTATACCAAACTCACTAATTTTTAGGGGATAATTCTAAAACTTTAGTAATTAAAAGTAAATAAAATTTTATTTCAATAGTTATACTCTATTAGGGAATAAGTAAAAAATTCATTTAGTTTAAAGTTATGCTGAAAAAAAGCAATATTTAAAATCCCCCTCTTCTTTTTTCCCCCTTTAACAAAGGGGGAATTTAAGGGGGATTTTGAGTTTATTTTTATCTAAAAATGGAACGACTTATTCCCTAAAAAATTGCGAAATTGGGTTTTATAAAGGAAATCAGAGATAAAAGTTTCTATAACTATGTTTTATTTTTTATTTCTGATTTTTAATTCTTCCTTTTATCCTTTCTCTTGTAAATTCCATAAATGATTTGAAATTTGGATTTTCTTCTACTTTTATTTTCTCATCAAGAATTTTTACTGAGTCATTATCACCAATTATACCTATTATATTTAAAGCCATATTTTTATATACAACATTTTTATCATCAAGATACTTATAAAGATACTTCAAAGGGAATTTATCTCCTAACTTTGCAAGTGAAAAAGAGGACTCAAGTTGTACATCTGGATCATTTTCTCCACTTATAATTCTAAGGATTTCTTGGGACTCTTTTATCTGCATATCCCCGCAAGCCCTTATTGCCTGAACCCTTATCTGTTTATCCTCAGATTTGAGAAGTTTCAAAATTATTTTTTCCGCTTTCTTTGATTTAATCTTTGAAAGATAATCAATTGCAGATGCTCTTAAAAAAGAAACCTGTTTGTCATCTTCCGCTAATTTTAGCATTTCATCCTCTATAGAGTTATCATTTAGATTTCCAAGAAGTCTTATTGCCTGTGCTCTTATATTTTCATCCTTGTCTTTAAGCGCCAGATTTTTAATAACACCTCTATTCTCTATAGATGGAATATATGAAAGCGCTATTAAACATGAATTTTTAATATCATTATCTGTGGTTTTAGAAAGTATATTGAGTATTTTTTCAACAGTTCTTGTACTTCTGTATAGCCCTACTCCTTCTATCGCTGCAAGTTTTACGATCTTTGCTTCATCATCTACATATCTTTCAATATAATCAAGATATTTTGGATTTCTTGTCTGTGACATTTCAACAATAGCTTGTCTTCTTATACCGGGATCTGTTGATTGTATCTTTTTTTCAAGTTCATCTACTTGTTGAGCAAATACAATAACATTTACCATAATAAATTTTAAAAAAATACTCATCTTTCCCTCCCTTAATTCAATTATATAAAATTTTTAAAACAAAGGACCAAGATAAAAATACATAATCCTTGAGCCGTTTTTAGTATTAAATGACCAATCAAAAGAAAGAACAATCTGATATGTTTGAAGAATAAAAGTATGTAAATTAAAACCAAAACCAACTGAGTTTTTGATACTGTCAAATGAGATTTTAAATTTATCATTCCATCCATAAGCATTATCCCCAAAAACCTTGAAATAAATTGCCTTAAAATAAAAATCAGGAAAAATATATCTCATATAATAATCAATATAGGTGAGACAAAACCTTGCTTCAAAATTGTACATAATTAGATTATAATTCTCATTTCTTCCACTATCCATAAATCCCCTTATTCCCTTTATTCCACCATAGCTATATTCAGGTTTATCCCTTCCATTTGAAAGTCCAACAAAATATCTATTTGCAAATGTAGATTTCCTTGAAAGAGGGATGTAGTTAATAAAATCCGTATAGAAAAGGTTATAACGCTTATTTCCATTCATAAACTCATCGTAATATGAAAACACAACATTAAATGAAAAACCATAAACAGCGGTCAGATAAAGCCCGTTTAAATGATTATCATAATATGAAAACATTAAAAATCTCTCCCTTTCAAAATCGGTGTAATCATAACCTATATATTTGTATTTGTTATCCTTATACCCAAGATATACTGATAGGGTTTTGTATCTATCAAAAGGATATAAAACGCCATTTAAAGAATATAGATATTTTCTTTTATAATCTATACCATAGGAATTTTTATCTTTGAAATTATAAATCGTAGTTGAACTTAAAAATTTGGTTCTATATCTGTTATAGATATAGTTTGAAGCAAGATTTAAATAAGGTGAATATGAATTATAGTTAGTATAAATTGAAAAATTATGTCTTCCAAGATAATCACTTGCCTGCCAGTATGTAAAAACAAAAAGACCTCCTGGCGATGAATATAATAATGCAGGGAGAAAAAGGTCAGTAGATGCTTTAAATTTATAATCAGTACCTTCATATTCATCTAGATTTTTTCCCCCCTCATCAATCTCTTTTAAACTCTCTTTTTCATTTCCAATATATTCATAATCAATAGATTTTTCATCTAGGACATAAATGTTTATAGAACCATGTCTAAAATAGGAAATAAGTATTTTATCATCCTCCACCCATGGTGTAAACCCACCACCAATAAATGAAGTATGCCTGTATATCTTTCCATCAACAAGAGAATATGAATAAAGGTTATAAATCCCATCTTTATCAGATACAAAATATATCCTATTAGCTGCATATGCAATATCAAGAACATCCATTCCAAGGTCATAAATATGCATAGATTTTTCCTTTCTATCATAAATACATAAATTGTTTTGTGGATTTTCAACTCCCCCTACCTCACAAGAAAATGCAATTTTTTCTTCTGTTATGTATATCGGGGTTCTTTTATCCATCTCTCTATCAACAATTAACTTGAGATCCTTTTTCTTAACACTTTCATTATTCATAACATAATCAAAATCAATTTCATATATTTTATTAAAACATCCATCCATACCAACAAAAATTATTTTTTTATCGTCACCTGAGAAAGAAAACTGCCTTGCCTCATTCAAATCCTCAAATAAAACTTTTCTAAATCTATCTTTCTCTATATCATAGATAACGAGATACTCTCTGGAATTTTTCTGAGATGAAAAGATGATATACCTTTTATTATGCGATATAGAAACTGACCTTATTGGAAATGTAAATCTTGAATAAAAAACATTTTCAAAACCAATCTCATCACCTCTTATTATTTTCTTTTTTCCATCCCTTTCTATTACAATAGAGGGCGGATGTCCTTCTATGGTTGAGATATATGCAAAGGAAGATGATGAAATAATAACAGGCGAGATGTTAAAAATTGGAATATCATCTATATCTCTTGTAAGTGCTTTTCCATAAAGGGATGCATCACGAAGGTTTTGAGAGATCAACTGATAGTAATATTTTCTTTCTATGTAATCTTTGAATTTTCTATCAAATTCATCAAGTGTAATCCCAATGGACCTTTTTAGGACGGAATCTATATCATACAAATCCCTATAAAGATTAAGTATTATTGAAGGTTTATCCTTTCCATATTCCTCTCTTAGAAATCTCACAGCTTTTGCTCCGGTCTTATAAGCAAGTGTTATCTGATGAGGTTTTAAATGATAGAAACCAAACAATTTTGAGAGAGGTGGCAGTTTATTATCAACTATATAATCCCTGAGATACATATCCTCCATAGCAATATCCCACTCCTCAGTCATATTCTCACTCATACCTTCAAGCATCCACAAGGGATAGATTATTGTTTTCAGTATTCTTGGGGTCTCCCACCAACCATCAATAAGTATAGAAAACTGTGCCTCATGCCCAAACTCATGAAATATAACATCTCTTAACCATTTTTTTGAACCATCATTATAAACCATAAATCTATCCTTGTATGGCTCGGTAAGCCCTCCAGTGCCATCACCAACCTCCGTTATTGAATTCTGCTTCATATCATTTGCTGAGGCATAGAGAAAAAATGGTATTCGCTTATCAATATATGGATTGTATTCAGTTTTTGCTTTCTCATAAGCAAGTTCAAGATAATAAGAGGCATAAGGGATAAGTGGTTTTGAGTCCGAGTAGTAATATATATCAAAATGTTTGGTCTTATATATCTTCCATTCAAAATTTTTTATTATAACCTGCGAACTGAGATTAAAAGAAAAAAATATTAAACCAAAAAAACTAAAAAATTTCATCTAATAGAATAAAGCATATCTCAAATCATCGCCATAAACTTCCCTGCCTTCTACATCCTTATTTTTTTCTGGCATAGTATCTTATCTCATTTGCAATCTTTTCAATATCAAACGGCTTTACAAAATAAGCAACCGCTCCGTTTTTGAGAGCCTCAATTCTATCCATCGGCTCAACATACTTAGCAGAAATCATAATTACATTTATATTTTTAAGTTTCTCAGATGCCTTAATCAATTTCAAGAAATCAATACCGCTCATATCACCAACAGCAACATCACAGATTATCACATCACAAAGATTACTATGGTTTGTAAGTATATCAAGTGCCTCTTTAAAACTGTAGGCAACAAATATCTCACACTCACCTAATTTTTCTTTCAAATCATCATAAAATGTATCAACAAAGTTTTTATCGTCATCAACTATCATTACTCTTATCATATCAGTATCCGAATGAAAGTCTTTCTATAAGCAGGGAAGGTATTTTAAGGTCCCTCATCATGGACTGAACCTTAGCTATATCGTAATTTAACCTCACAAGTTCAAAACTCATCATCTCGTCATCAAAAATTCCAAAAGATGCCATAGGATTTCCATCCCTTGGTTGACCTACCGAACCCGGATTTATAAAAATCTTAGAATTTTCTTTAATCTTTATTCTGGCAAATGGTTTTATAAAATCACCAATATACTTTCCTTTTTCATCAGTATAAAAAAACATAGGTATATGTGTGTGCCCGAAAAAAAGAACATTGGAATTCAATTTAACAACATTATCAGAGTACTGCAATTCACTCAAAAGATACTCTTTAAGAGGGGATCTGAGAGAACCATGAACCATTGTAAATTTATCATAAGAAATGACCTCAGGAATTGATTCAAACCATTTAATAACATCATCATTTAAAATCTGCTTTGATATCTCAAGTGATTTTCTTGCAAGTTCATTAAACCATTTTATATCAAGTTTACCCACTAAAACCGCATCATGATTTCCAAGCACAATATTTTTATTTCCCTTCAGTTCTTTTACAGCATTTATGCATTCAAGGGGCTTTGGTCCATATCCTATTATATCACCACATATTATAAAATTTGAAATATTATTCTTATACAGATACTCAAGAACAACACTGAAGGCTTCATAATTAGAATGGATATCAGAAATTACAGCATACTTCATACAGAC
>Ga0272449_1000736_pt1 | contig 37389 bp, 34 predicted proteins | sample YNPCB0241_FD_198679 | JGI IMG/M metagenome (GOLD analysis project Ga0272449, IMG submission 198679) | Hot spring sediment microbial communities from Yellowstone National Park, WY, United States - YNP-CB-024-1 | ecosystem: Environmental > Aquatic > Thermal springs > Hot (42-90C) > Sediment...
CATGATCAATTATTTCAAGCTCACCTTTGCAATTAAAGGTTGGACAAATTCCTTTAATATTTATTGGGGTAATTAAACCACAACGATTGCATACATACCAATTAGCATGATTACTCTCTTGAATTATTCTCCAATATCTATAATCAAGTTTATAGAGGACACCATCCCTTGAATCACTATATTGATATATTGGACCACTTGTCCAGTTTTTGCTTAAATCATTCCATATTTCGCCCAGTAGATTTCTGCATTGTTCGTGACCATCCTGTTTTCCAGTAATTTGCTCATATAGCTTTAACAAAAATTCAAGCCTGGCGTTATGTTTTCCTTTGGAAGGAGGAATAAAGGAATATATTCCTCTTTTTTTGTCTGACTTTTCTCCTCTAAATTTATAATCATGGTTTCTTGGAGAGAAAAATTCATCCTCAGGCTTTGGCCCATCGTCAGGAAAAGTAATCGCAAAATTAAGTCGCATTGTATTTAATAGAATTTGGTATAAAGATATAGCTTCATCCCTGGTTAAGTTCCAAGGGGGCTTCATTAAGTTTTCTATTGGCTTCCAGTTTTCAGGAGCGATTGGCAAAAATGATATTAATCCTACACCTTCAAGAGAGTTTCTTCTGTCCCAAAGGCCACAGAAATCTTGAATAATCCACTTCCATACTTCTTTTCTTTTTTCTTTGTCATCCTGGGCCTGATCGAATATGTTTTTTTCATTTGCGATATAGAGCACATCACGGCACAGAGAATTGAGCCTATAATCCTTTGTATTTTTATTTTTCTTAAGCGCCTCAACTATTAATCGCCTGAAAAGAATTTTTTTATAAGTAAATTCTAAATAAGGAGCAAAAAATGCCGCATCCTGTCTGCTATCGGAGAAGCAGAGAATTTTTTTATTCTTTTTGAGATTTTGATACAGAGCAGTAGCCAATACTGCAGCTGGAGCATCCTGCTGAAATGTAAACTCTCTTACGATATCAATTGAACGAAGGCCACAAGATAAGCATGTATTAAGAACATCGCTTTTAGGTTTAACTTCTATGACTTTCAAAATAGTATTGCGCTCAGCATCGCAATTACATGATTTCTCTTCAGTCCAAATAGATCCACACTTTGTGCATAATTTCCATATTTCTCCCTTTTCTGCGAGTTCTTGCGGGATTGCTACCTCTTGGTCTTCATCCTCTTCTATCGAAATGTCCTCTTCCCATAACAAGAAATATCTTTCTTTCCTAGGCTTGTCCAATTCAGAGAAAATATGTTTTAATCTCCCATTTTCATCGATATTTCCGACCAAATATTCTTGACCGCACCTTCGGCAAGTAGCCAATTCAAATACAGGATAGCCGTCTTCTGTTTCCTGTTTTCTATCCAAAAAGACTTTCGGATGGGGATAAAAAGCAACAAAAATTCCCTCAGGAGCTCTTACGAAAAGATGATAACGAGCGGGAAGCAAGGGAAGCAAATCTTCATCGTAATGTGAAAATACAGCCAAATTTATCAGATTTAATACTGCCTGGCGCTCGTCTTCAGATGGATCTTCTTTTCCTGTAATTAATTTAATGCATTCTTTGAGATCTTTAGAACTTTCTTCTAAGCATATCCTTAGCTTGAGAAGATTTTCATCTGCATGGAGCAGGTCATATAAAAATATTTTAAGCCTACCTTTTGCTTTTTCTTTTGCCCTTTCGATGATTTCATTTGGGATGTTCAGATGCTTACAAATATTTTCGCATTCTTTTATTACTTCTCCATCATCTAACGATTTGTTAATTGCTTCATTAAGGCGATTATATAATTCCAGAGGATATTTGTGAGATTTTTCATTGTCAGAAATTATTTGTCTGTATCCCTTAATTATATCTTGTCTATCCTCTTCACTTGCCCATTCGAATATTTCGCCGAATAAGTTTGTTGCAAACTCCGCCACTTTGCCAAAGTCTTCTTCTTCTTTAACAAGAGTTGCGCTTGTAGCAATACACTGGATATCTCCTTGCATGTTTTTGCAGACTCTGTCCTTTAGGCGGCGAATAAGCATACCAATTTCAATCCCCATAGCGCCGCTATAGATATGAGCCTCATCTAAAACTAAGAATTTCCAATGTCTTGCATGCTCCCCATCAAAAAAAGGAGAGTCTTCTGGTCTTATAAGCAAATATTCAAGCATCGCATAATTAGTTAGGAGGATATGAGGAGGGCTTTCTCTCATTTCCTCTCTTGATAGCAATTCGCTTTTGACGCGTTCTTCGCCGGGATGAGTGAGTCTAAATTTTTCTTCTCCTTCCTTCCTAGTATCAGGAGTATCACCTACATACCTTCCAAAAGTAATTTTTATATCAGGAAGTCGTTCTTCCATAACCCTTGCGATCTCTCTTAATCTTCTCAATTGGTCGTTAGCAAGAGCATTCATTGGATAAATCAATATAGCTCTTACACCGGGCGTAAGGTTGCCGCTTTCGTATTCTCTAATAAGATGATTAAGAATCGGGATAAGGAAGCATTCTGTTTTGCCGCTAGCTGTTCCGCTTGCAATAACCAAGTTTCTTCCTTTAAGCAATTTTCTTATCGCTTTTTCCTGATGAAGAAATAAAGGATTATCGCGGAGCTTGTAAAAAGGATTCTTTTGAATGCCATTTTTCCATCGGGGATAAGTCAATTGGAATAGTTTATCTGATATTAATCCTTCATCGACTAAATCGCGAAGAAAACATCCTTTTTCAAATGGAGGAGTTGCCTCTATTACTGGGCCATTTGTGAATGGAAACTGTTCAATTTGCTGATAGAACAATCTTCGCAAATTAGGATTTCTTATTCTAAAAGTGCTGGTTAAATATCTAATATAGCTTTTCTTAATTTCTTGTGTTAGTTTAAGAGGATCTATTGCCATCTTTCTCACCTTCTTTAACAGATTTTAAAATTTTTACATTTTCTTGATGAACACTCTTTCTTCTTTTATCTAAAGAGATGTGTTTGCTTTTTAGCTCTTTTAAATTGAGCCCTGCAGCCATGATCTCGCCTTCGCTAAAGCCTTTGCCTTCCCTTGGCTTCCTTTTACCACCTATTACTTTAGGTTTTATATTTTTTTCTTTGCTAAGATCTTCTTTTTCAGGCTCTGAAGGCATTCCTTTGGAAGTCTCCTTTTTTGTGTAGAAACGCATAGCATTAAATTCACCTAAATGTCGTCCGTTATGATATACCTTGACATTCAAATAAAGATCACGGGGATTCGATTTAATAGTGTCATATAGCTCATTTAATAAAACATAATAATCAATTCCCTTGCGCTCGAAATTAATTTCATGATGAATAGCACCTTCGTCTGATTTTAAATATGCAATTAAATTGTATTTTTCGAAATAGTCGTTAGAGCGAACTATTAGGTAAAAATCTCGGCCAAATTGGAGATTGTCTTTAATTATATCTAAATGTTTGTCGTTCCACTCGGTTATGTCTGAAGTTCTCCATTTCAATCGGGGAATTGTTATAGCAATGTGGGTTATCGTCTTTGGATTCGTTTTTTTAAAAAGTGAGAAGTGAATCGAATCTAAATCCGAAGGTAACTTTAATTGATACGCGTTTGAAGTTTCATCAATCTCAATTTTCCCCTTATTATCTAAATTTAACTTCCATTCATCTTTATTAATAAAAATATTAATTTGCTCCTCTTTATGACCTTTATTTTTATCTGGAAAGATGAGCTCATTAGAAAATTTCAAATCTAAACGCGGGACAAAACGGAAAAATAATGTGTCAATAGGTTTATTCTCACCTTCCTTGCAAATGTCTATCTGAAATTCCCCAGCATCGCAAGGGAGATCTTCTGGTAATTTGATTGAAACAAGCCCATTGGAGAATATCGCAGGAATAATTTTAAAACCAGCAAATCTATTTTGAATCCATATATTAAATTTTGATTCATCGGCAGAAAAGGGAGATATTATTTTGATTGTATTGCCTGAGAATAAAGGCATTTGGTTAACATAGTCATCCTTGACTAACATATCCCCTTCTATTGAAAAGGAACGGTTGATATTAAATTTCTTTATTACCTCAGTTTTAATATTCTTTATTTTAATTTCGCATAAGTTCTTTAGATCAACAAGTCTCAGATTGTAGCAATTCCAAAGAGGTCTTTCCTCGATGCTATTTGGCTCTGTTAGTAAAGTATAATCATCTTTTAAGGCTATCCAGACATCTCTATCGGGCAAGGGAATCTGATTTCCTTTATTGTCGTACATGTAATGCATCGTGCCTCTACTTCCAACAGCTATAAAAACATATAAGCTATCATCTGAATGAGAATATTCATATTCGCGGCTTTCCAGTTCAGGCGGATAAATGATTCTGAATATATTTATGGGTTTGTCTATCCTAATCGAGACCTGATCGACCTGAATCTCATCTTTTACTTTCTTTACGGATGCAGGCAAAGAAATCGTTTCACCATTTAATTCAAGTTGGTAGATCAGCCGGGATGGAAAATTGTCAGATGAGGCGGCAGGTAGCCTATGTGAAGGAATTATTAAAAATACCTGGATATCATCAAGATCTAATTCAAAGTAAGGCGCTGCAATTCTTTTTTGGAGCTGAATTTTCTCCTTCTCTCGTTTCTCTTCAGTGGAGAATTCTTTGGGTCTTGGAGATGGTTGCAAATGTCTTCTTGATTTCGCTAAATCGTGTATTTTAGGAGTTTTAATATGTTCTGCCTCTATTTTAGGTCTACGCTCAACCTCTTTTTTAGTTTTCCTTTTTTCCATTGGAAATTTTATTGTTCGAGGCTTTCTTTCTACCCATCTTTCTTTCTGAGGAATATTATTTGTTTTTTCATCAAAATTTTCATATGAAGGATGGATTTTGGTTGGTTGTAGCTCTAAAGAATGTTCTTCTGATGTCATTCCTTTTTTCAAAATTTCTTTTTCAGCTTCTTCAGAAATTTGAGAAGAAGAGTGTTCAGGAGATTTTGATATAGTCAATTGATTTGGAGTAATCTCTTCAGATTTTTCTTTCTTTTGTTCTTCTATATTTTTAGTCTCAGGGTGTTTTGTTCTTTCTTGTTTTGATGGTGGATAATGTGTTGGATAGGATATTATCTTAAATTTATTCTTAAGCCAGGAGATAATTTTATTAATTATTTTAAGTAATGGATTCATCTTTCACCGAGATTAGATTTAAATATGATGGTTTTATTTAAAGATTTAAAGCAAGATTTATAAGATATGCTCATTTTAATCCATTTCCCCTTTATTTTATTTTACAAAGAAAAGAAACTTTTGCAAATAAAGTAAAGGAGTTATTATGCCTCCAAAAATCCTGGTCCGCATTGTAGAGCGCAAAATAAAAATTCCAAGAGATATGGAAATCTGGCTCTGGAAAAACCGCATCAACCTCTCTTCCTTCGTCCAGGCAAAGATAAGGGAAGAGATGGAGAAGGACCGAAGTAAGCAAAATATGCGCCGAGCAAAAGCGAAATAGCAAAGCTAATCCTTCCAAGCTTCGTTAATCCGCCGGCCTGAAGAGCCTGACCTTACCTCTTACGAGAGCGCGGTCCCACTTGACCAAATCGAGCTCGATGAGCTTGTTCATATACTCGGAAAACGTCCGCAAAGCGATAGCCTGCTTTTTCTCTTTTTCACACCTCTTTAAATACTCCTTCCAAAGCTCCCCTGAGGTTATCTCCTTCCTCTCCTTAACAATCGCATAAAGCATTCGATGATGCTCGCTCAGCTTGTTGAGCAGATACGTTTTCTTAATGTCCTTCGCCTTGCTGTACGCTTCTTTAACATGCTTTTCTTCGATCTTCTCGCTTCCTTCTTTTTCCGCCGCATAGCCGGCGTTTTTAAGCGTTTGTATTGCGACACGAGCATCGCCGTCCGCAAGCCTCGCTATTTCTTCGAGCGTCCGCTTGCTCCAGCTTCCAGGATAAAGCGCAAGACTCGCGCGCCTTTCAAGGATGAAAACTAAATCATCCTCGGAATACGAACGAAATTCAATCTGCCTCGCGTTCAAGCGCGAGCGTATCCTTTCGTCCATCCCCTCCAAAACGCTTCGAGAATTGCACACGCACACCAAGCCGACATTGCCAAGATTGCACAAATTGTAAATTATCGTATCCCTTTCATCCGCCTTGGGCTGGTCAATCTCATCCAGAACGATGATGAAAGGCTTTTTCCCCAAATACAGCGAAAGCCTCTCAAGCTTGAACGATGAGTTAAGCTTTTCCGCCCCAAGTATGCGTAAATCTCGAACAAGCCTGTCGAGAACCGAGTAGTACGAATTGTTTTCCCAACAGTTTACATAAGCACCTGAAACGCTTGCTTCCCTCTCGATTTTCCTAAGCATAAACTTAGCGATGAGCGTTTTCCCTGTTCCAGGCCTCCCGAAAAGCCAGGCATGCACAGGCTTCTTCCTCCTCGCCGCAGGCAAAAGGCAGAGGGCAAGCTCTTGTATCTGCGATTCGCGTCCAGGCACATCTGGCGGTATGTAAGCCTCCTCAAGAAGGTCCGGATTCACAACAATCCCAGCTTCCCTTATCATACGCATAGAGTTTTGCCGATAAATTTAAAAAGCTTTGCCAAAGAATCTGCGCATTTTGCGGATAAATTTGAATAATAGAATGAGCTTATTGTAAAATTAGAAAAAACAAATATAGGGGAGGAATAAATGGATGGCCACACAGGAATATTTAATAGTGAGATAAAGAGAGGAGGCTCAGGCGGTTTTAAATTAGTATTGTCTTACCTCAGAGAGAGCTCAGGTGAGTGCCATTACATCATCCATGCTTCCTCAGAACAATTTTATTTTTCTGGGATTCAGCCAAACAAATTTCTCCTTGATATCGGCTTTAATAAATTTAATGGACAATGTCAATTCTTTGATGACAGGTGTTATTATTTACGCGTAGCCCGCGCAAAATTTGATGAACAAGGTTTTGAAGACATCATGCAGAATATAAATCTTACTTCTGCTTTCGAAAAATTTGCAAATGAAGGCATAAGCAGGCTTTATGAGCTACAAAGACAGCGCGACCAAATTCTACGCGAGCTCGGTTTAAGAGCAGGCCCTCTCAAAATTTTTAACACGCCCATAGAAATAGAGATTAAGCCAGGCGAAATTCCTGGATGGGTAAACACTTTAAAATTTGAGCGTCTGAAAGAATTGGAAGCACAAAGAGAAACTATTAACAGCGAAATCAAAGAACTCGAAGGTTATCTTCCCTTGCTTTACGCAGATGGCGACCTCTTAGTTTCTGCTGTGCTGAAGGTTCTCATGTTATTAGGGCTTAATGCAGAAAAAACAGAGCGCGGTTATTTTGTCGACATACTTGCTGAGACTAAAGACGGGACTAAAAAGTTCGGATTTGAAGTTACAGGAGTTACAGGGCCAATTAAAAAAGATAGCAATAAATTGTCTCAGATAGCTAATCTATATTTAAAGGAGCGAGATAGAAAACCGGTGCTTGTCGCCAATACTTTTAAGAATATCCCCATAAAAGATAGGCAAAATAAGGAAAGCTTTAGCAAGGAAGCAATTGATTTTTTGTCGGAATTTAAGGCATTATTGATGACCGGATGGGATTTGTATAGAATAGCGAAGAAAATTTTAGAAGAGAAGGACTCGCCTGAGCCTTACATTGATAAGCTTTATAATCAGAGTGGTATTTTTTGCCTTTAAGTGGAAAAGCCTAATAAACATTTAGCATCATCGGTTTTCGCTGAGTTTCTCCGATTTTCTGAATTCTATTACAATCGAGTTTAATCTTTTCTGCATTTCTCCTGACCTTCCAGTTTTTTTCATTAATTTACAAACATCTTGAATCATGTTTCTTAAGTTATCTAAAATTTTTTTCCTGAAAGCAGATGAGTCATTTTGTTCAAAGATATCACAACCTAAAATTGCATACATCCATTCTATTAAAAAATTAATAATTTGAAAAAATTGGCGGTTGAATTCTTCCATTGTATAATTATTTCGGCCGGCACATATTTTTTTTGTACCTCGATCATAAAACATATTTATATGTGAAAGTTTATTTCTCAAGAGTCTTGGGTCGCTTCTTTTCCCAAAAATAGAACTATTTTCATCCGACATCCCACAAAAAATGCAGAGAACGGAGTTTATCATGTCTGCGCTAGCATGGGCCATATATTCTGTGCGGCTTATATTCAAAAAGCCACGAATCTTTTTTCTGTATCTATCTATTAATTGTTTTTCTTGTTTATTCATTTTGCCCGATCTTAAAAAAGCATAAAGCCTGCGATCTGTTTGATAAAGAACGATTTCGTAGCATAAGATAAACAAGTACATGTAAAGTGAAACTTTTATGATTTCATCGTCTATCTTGGTATTTTTTAAGCTATTGATGACATCACCGATAAAATATAAAGGACCGATCATTGCAATAAAATCATCAATCGGCATATATTTTTTTGAAGAAAGAAATTTGATAATTTTTTTATCATCCTGAGATAAAAAAATATTATTGTCAGATAAAAACTTCTTCAAATTTGTTATTAGATTAAATGCTTGTTCGGTTGAAACATATTGATCTAAATTATCAGAAATTCGATCAAAAAAATCAATGATCTTATGCGGATTTCCTGTGAGAAAAACCTTTTCGAGCTCTTTAAATATTTCGGTTTCAAATAAGGGGGTAGGTAAGATTAATTTTCCCTCATTCATAAGATATCTAAAGAAGGATATGCTCATAAATAATTAAAAAATGGAAAAAAATAAAAAACTTGTATAGAAGCGTTATAAAAAGCCAGTGTTTAAAACTTTAACATTTTTCCCTTTGAATAAATCTTCATTTCTCGCAATAAACTGATCCAGCTCGATTTTAACCTTCTCATCAATAACGACGATAACAACCTCATCAAATCCCGCTTCCAACGCTTTCCTTACGTTATAAACAGCATCGCTCCTCCCAGTCTCGATTTCAACAGCTATGCGCTTTCCATCCTTTTCAACGACGATGTCCACAGAGCGGCCTCCGTTAAGCCTGTATTCGTATGAGATTTTATACCCTCTTTTCCGATAGTATTCTCCAACCTTATGCTTCCAGTATTCATGTTCCCAGCCCGCCTTTTTATAAAAAACCTTTTCTATCCTCACATCAGGAATCTCTTTCTTCCCTTTATCAGTCAGAACGAGGATCTTCAACCTCCCTTTGCGCGTAGAAAGCGTGCGCCATGAAATCAGGCCCTTAGATAAAAGCGAATGTTGTATTTTATTTCCCTGGTACCGGTTTAAGCCGAGCCTTGCGTAGCGGGAAACAACGCCAGAAAGAGGATAGTGGGCAATATCAGAAAGGAACCGCCTTTCCTCCTCGCTGATTTTTCTGTGATCTTCCTCTCCGCTTTTCGCCCTTCCAAGCGCATTTTCAATTTCTTTAACCATGCCCTCAAAAGACCTAACAAGCCTTTTTATTTCGCTTTCAAGCCTAACAGCCTCTCTTTCTTCCTTACAACCTTCCATCCGCTTCCTAATCTCTTCATCGGAAACGCTCCCTTTTTCTATTTCGAAAAGCGGGAAGCGGACGACGAAAGGCTTGAAGTATCGTCCCTGAAGTTTAACAATCGCTGTCCCTGCCTCAAGCTGTCCTAAAAATTCGACTTCATCCCTATCAAGCAGAAGCGATTCGCCCACAGCAAGCATATCGCTCCTATGCTTAAGCCCGAAGCATATGGTAGCGTAGGTATTTCCAAGAGCAGGTAGCGAGATGAGCGAAGGATGCTGATCAATGAGGACAACGCCTTCTCCCAACTCTCGTATTTCCCTAAGCATAACGTCCGTCACCGCCTCGCTTCCAGAAGCCTCCTGTTTCTTTCGAAGTAGAATATGATGTGCTTCTTCGATAACAAGGGCATGCTTGAAAACCTCACGCTTTCCCTCAGAAAGGCGGTAGCAGTGAATCCATAAAAGCAAAGCTTCGGTGAAAAAAGTCTTGTCCGCATTCGTAAGCGCATCGAGCTCAAGCACAGCTTTATCGCTGAGCAGGCGAGAAATATCGAAGGGCTCCTTCGCATTTAAAACCCTTCCAAACTCTCCGAAGCAGAGAACGCCTAAGGTCCGAAGAGTAGAATCCATCCAAAGCGCCTTCCTCCCCTTAACCTTCATGCCCTCCAAAACCCTCAGCACATCGAGAAAGGTCGGATAGTCTTTCCCGCCTTCATAAACTCCTTTCTCCTGATAAACCATATCAATCGCCTTCTGAAGCAGAAAAGCAACGCCCTCGCCTAAGAAATACGCATGACATATGATTTCAATAAGTTTTTTCAGCCAATTTTCCGCTTTCGTTCTGGGTGGAGGCACAAGCGGATTGAAGCAAAAGGGCGAAACATCCCTCCCGACCGTATAAACTTTAACGTCTTTAAAATCTTCGAGTAGAATAAGGTCCCTGTAGTTCCTCTTCCAGTCAAAAACCAAAAACGGCTTTCCCTTTCGAGCGAGCTCCCGCAGAATCAGAAAAGCGCAGTTCGTTTTTCCGGAGCCCGTAGTTCCGAAGATGGCGACGTGCCTGAGCCATTCGTTTTCTCGAAGGCCGAAAGGATAAAGCTCTTTCCCAGAATAAACAATATTCCCTAACCGATATTCGCCGTCAATTTCTTTCTCATCCGGCACATTAAGTAAAAGCCTTTTTTCATACGTTTCATTCAGGTATCTCGACGCAAGAGAATAAAGAAGCCCGGCGATTTCAGCCTTCGAGCGCGAATCAGTCTGCGTATTGTAGGCTAACCATAAAGCATCCGCCTCTTCCCCTAAAAAAGGCTTAAGCTTCCGAAAAAGCTCTTCGATATCATTTTGAAAAGCCATAACATCATCAGAATCAGAATGAGAACGGAGTTAAAGAACTATTTCCATACAAATTGCGCATTATGCTTTAAAAAATCCGCAATCGAATCGAAAAGGTTAAGCCGATTTAGCAAAAATTTTTATCCAGAATTTCCCCGACTTCCGTTTTCCACAAGCTCAGCCATCCTCTTGAGCGCCTGGTATTCGAAAACAATCTCCCTCATCTCCCGCCTAAGGAAAACAAGGTCTTTCCAAAGCGAGATTTCAGCAAGCCTTCTTTCTTTCCTCAGCGCCAGCATCTCCCTTTCGAGCTCTATACGCCTCAGATCAATCGAGTGCTTCGTCCCAGGAGCGTAAAGCGATATTTCGGCCAAAAGCCTTTTAACCTCTTTCAAATCTGCCTCGATCATCGATTTCATCTCGCTGTGAAGCCTTTTCCTTTCCTCTGCTTCTTCATTTATCTTCTCGATCTCCTCTCGCAAAACCCTCGCCTTATCAGCGAAAAAAGAAACAACCGGCTTTCTTACCTTTCCATTCGCCTTCAAAATGCCGGCAAAATTCCCCTCGCTTTTCCTCTTCATCTTCCCTCCTTTTTCATCCTCTTCCAAAAAAACATCGAGGCTATCAACAACCTTCTTCGCCAGCTCTCTGGAAAGGGAAGAGCGGAATTCGATCTTCTCCTCGTAAAGCGATTCAGCGCTCTTCGTATCAATGTAAATCTTCGGTTGGTAGTACCACACGTCCTTCTCGCTGTCGAAAGAAGAAAGCCTTTTTTTCATAGAAACCGCAAAGAAAGCTTATGCTCTTAGTCAATAAAAAGCGGATTAAGAGCGGATGCGCATTAAGCGGTTAAATTTAAATTAATTCGTTTAGTATTTAGCAAATTTCGTCCTGCTTTTATGCCTTCTTTGCTGGAATATATTTTAAGGCTGATTCAATAATTTGCCGCAGAAAATCAGGCTCGACGCCAAGGCTGTCTGCGATTTTTTTTGACTGCTCAGAATATTGTTTTTGTAATTCAGATAAAGACTCCAACATCTCTTGATAATTTCTCATCAATGATTCGTCAAAACGAAAAAGCATCTCTGCAGAGCTAATTTCAGCCTTTTTCGTGCTTTCTGAATACAGCCGTGGGAGTTCTTTCTTAATAAAATCAAATAAATTTCTATAAAATAATATCTTTGATTTCTTCAATTCCTTCCACTCTTTCTTAAGAAACGGTGATAAGTCAGTCTCATCTATTTTCGATGAAAAATGATTATCATCAGAAACGAAGTGAAGATCTTCTTCATTAGGGACATAAGTCAAAAGAAGTTCCCATATCAATGCGTCAGAAATTGATTTACCCGTTGCTGGGGGAATGTTCCTTAACATCCTCTTTTCAGCTTTTGATATTATAGCCTCTGAAGATTCGAGCTTTTTTGCTAAAGAAAAAAATTCCTTAATAATCTGGTCAGCGGCTAACATTTCGTCTTTAATCTTTGCCTTGAGCTCTTTCGTAATTTTGCCTATCTTAGCAGAAAATTCTTTTCTGAGTTTTTCTATTTCACTTTCGATGTCGCTCAATGCGTTATTAAAATCTGAGGTCCAATATGATTTTGGAAAGTCAATTTTAATATTTTCAATTTTATCTTTAGCCGAATCCAATTTAGAGATAATGTTCAATAAAAAGGCTTCCCTATTTACAAAAAACTCGATTTCTACTTGATCCGGTAGCCACAAAGTTAATTTATTCTCTTTAATTTGGCCTGCTAATCTACTCAGTCTAGCGAGGCTTTTATTATCGAAATTATAGAAACGTAAAAAAATATTAGTATCAATAAATAGATGAACCATTTTTTGATCTCTATAATTAATTTAATTAAAAAGTGTGTGAGAATCAACATTCTAAAGAGGCTAAAAATCTCCCCGCCACTTTTCCATTTCTTTCCGCCTCATAGCGCTGTCGTATTCCATCCAAAACTCCCTTGCCGTTTCTATGTCGATGTTTTTAATGTCCTTCCTCCTCTGCTTCGCCCATTCTTTCAGGGCCTCGATCTCGCCGTCCGTTAAGAAAACTAAGTGCTCGCTGAAGTCTTTGTAAACCTCTCTTTTGCCCCATGTCGCTCTCAAGAAATCCAGTTTAAGCAGGCCAGTTCCGAAAAGCGTGTTCTCCGTTCTTTCGACTTCCTGCGGCTTCTCTCCCAAGCCGTAAGGCTGAAAAACAATGGAGTTTTCAAGATTCTCCACAAGCGTGAACCTCTGCTTCATCCTTTTTTCCAAAGGATAGAGCCTTATAGCGTCTTGCTTAGCCAGCCTCATAAGCGGGTTAAGCTCCTCCCTTTTCTTCTGATCCCTTTCCAATCCTTTTACATACGGAATCCTTATGATTGGACCTGCCGCCACGTCTATCCTGGGCGAATATGCAATAAAATACCTTGCATCGAGCAAATCCTCTTCTAAAAGCGAGTAAAGCTCGAAATCGCCCTCGAGAGCAGAAATAACCATGCAGTCTCCATATCTGTCCAGCTGTTTTTTAAACCACTCCGCCTCTTTTTCGTAAGAAGGAGCGTCTTCCTTGTAAAGCTTTTTCCAGGGACACTTGGGAATAGTGATTTCTCTATAAACCACACCAACCCCATTAAAATTTTCGCATGCCTTACTTATAAATTTTTAGCCGGCGAGGGAAATTGCGGCTGAAAAGCTTAAAATCGGAAAAGCACTAAGCCTTCTTTTTGTCAAGCGGCTCTTCTTCGTCATGCACAAGAACCAATTCGCCGCTTTCATCCTGCTCCCAAACCTGATGGATTTTAATGTTTTTCTCTTTATCAATAACAAGAACTTCTTTCGCCCTTCTCTTTGTTTCTCCCGAAATCTTCTCACGTTGAACTTCTTTAGCCATATATCTTTTATAGCCTTCTCTTTTGTGTTTAAGATTTAATGATTCCATCACTTTGATTGTTTCCACAATTTCATTGTAGAAAATCCTGTGCCCGCATGAGAGCTCAATCATTCCGCCGTCTTCACATTTTTCGATAAGCACAATCTCCTTCTCCTGCTGGCATGCACCGCAGAACCTTTTCAATTCTTCCATTTTGAACCCCTTTAAAATCATAGCGCAGGCAAGCCGTCTTTTGGAAAAAAGCAGAAAGCCAAAGCGGAAACAAGAAGCAAAAAAAGAAATAAAAAGCGCTCAGCGCCTTTTCCTGTAAATGCCCATTTCGTCCCTTTCGACATAAAGCCTTCCCTCTCTCGCATACGCATTTATTTTCTTTTCAACCGTCTCCGGCTTGAAGTAAATGCCGGTCCTCTTCTTCAAATAAGAAGAGATTTCTTCAAGCGATAAGGCTTCGCTCTCCGAAAAAAGGGCATTCAAATACCTATCAAGCCGCCTGTAGTGCTTATGATAGACCCTGTCATACCTTTCCCTCTTTTGCCTCTTTGCCTGATCTCTATACGCTTCTAATACCTCATCCCACCGCTTGTAATACCTCGTTATCGTCGATAAATCAAGCTCAACGCTGTACCGCTCTTTAACGAGCCGCCTTATCTCCTTGTGCTTCTTTCCTTCTTCATGCTTCTTTCTAATGAAATCCGCTATTTCCTTTGTCACCTTTCTCTTTCCGCCAACCTTTCCCATACAGTACTTGCATTTTCGCCTGTAAATTTAAATTTTTCTGATAGTTACGCCCATTTATGCACTTGACAAAAAGTCCAAAAAAATCAGAAAATTAGCAAAACAAAAAAGGAGAAAGCAAAGCCATGGAAGAGGGTTTTGAAAAGGTATTTCAGGGTTTGGTTAACTTAATTAACTGGGCGGTGGAAAACGGCTTGCTCAAAAGAGATGAAGCAAATTTAGTGATAGCTCTTGCAGAAAGGTACGCTGAATTTCAAGAAACGCAAGGAAAAAAGAAAGAGGAAGCTTACGCTCTCATAGGCGAGAAGCTTAGCGAAAAGATTTTGGAGAACGTATCCCAAAAGAAAGCTGGCGGATTAGTAGATGAAAAGATGATGGAGCTTCTCAAAAACATCCCCTGCATAAAGCTCCCTGAATTGAAAGGAAAAGGGGCGCTCGATCTCACGAAAACCAGGCTGTTTTTTGTCGCAGTATTAGGCCTCACAGATGATAAACAGATTACAACCGGATATTTGAAAGCCAACCCTGAAGACCCGTTCATCCCAACGAACATATGCTTCGTTCCCCTCAACCTCGGAAGCTTTGTGGACGAAAAGAATCTCCGAGACATCGTCATTGACGCCGTATCCAAACTTTACAATCTACCTCGCCCCCTTCTTTATTTCAGGGAAGATGTAAAACCGGAGCTAAGGGAAGAGTTTTATGACCGAACAAAGGTTATGCTGACCAGAGTTAAGCATAAATTTAAAGAAAGCATTGAGCCTCTTCAAGATTCATTAAATTTTTATAATCGCTCCCTCATGCTCTACACCCCTGAATCACAAAGCATGCACATTTTTTCGACGAGTTCTGGCCTCGTCATTCCCGAAGAGTATACGGGAGACCCTCTTAAGAAGAAAAATCCATATAGGAGAAAGTATTTTGATGAGGGCATAGCGTCGCCTAACGCATACACTCTTCCAAAATATTATCAATGGGACAGCGAGACAACTCCGAAAAATCTTTGGAAAAGCTATGCCGAAGCAAAGGATAAGGAAAGATATAAAAGCCAGGCCGTTGACGTTCTGGCAAAATTTCTCCAAGTGCCGAACCTTGAAATCACAGATGCGCCTTTCAGAGAAGATCCTTGGAAAATTTTCTTCACCCTCGTCTCAGGCAAAACCATCGTCTTTTCAGAAAGAGGAGAGGCAAGAAAAATCAATCACGGCCTCATGGTAGAAGAAGAGGTTTTGAAGCAGAATAAAGAGTACTATGATGAAATCGCCTCGTATTTAGGCAGGAGGGAAGACGGCATCATAGGAAGCATAAAAGCCACATACAGCCGAACGAGCGCTGTCATTTACAAGAGGTTGAATGAGGTTTGGAAACCCGAGGATGCAAAGGGATTGGCAGCAGATTTTATTGAGAATTTGCTCGAAAGAGGAAAGCGTTTAGTACAAAAGGAAGAGGAAGGGCTTAGGCCAGTTGTAATTCCGGCTCAAAAGAAGATTAAAAAAGAGAAGCCGTTCGCAAGGATGTGGAGCCCTGAAATCGAAAGCCGAAGAGGCAAGCCGATTTCCAAAGAGGAGTTTGAAGAAATTAAGAAAAATATTAAAGAATTCGATTTATTCGTTATTAATAATGAGCAATTAAGAAAAGTAGAATTTTACAAAAAAGGAGAAAAAATAAAAATTGATAAGTCAGATCAAGATAGCTATTTAAGGTGTACGGAGCGATACCTGTTATTTCATGTGCTTAAAAACAAAGGAACAGCTGGCGATATGGACTATTTGTTAAAAACTGTTTTCAAGTGGATGAAGAGTGGAAGGATATATAAAAAGGGAGGACAGAGTATAGAGGATATTACAACCGGAATAAGAGTTCACATTTCTAGATTAAGCAGTTTCTTAGAGGAGAATTTAGGCGTCAATTTAAGAAGTATGAGGAAAAAAATATACAAATTGACTAAGCCGTTAAATTATATCTATATCGAAATATATCGAGAATAATTTTAATTTCTCTTAAAATTTTGTTGACCTAAAAATAATAGAATTTAAAAATCTGTCCGTATGACGGGAAAGCTTCTAAAATGGTACGGCTTCTCGAATTAGGTAATTGGTACAGCCTTGGGAAGGCCGTACTTGGACAAAACATGATTGAGATATTTTTCTGCCTTTGAATAATCAAAATCAAGGCCTTTGTTTTGTATAAAATCTATCAGTTCGCCCAATGTTTTAATATTATTTTCTCGGTAGGCCTTCTCATATAGGGCGTATTCAAGAGCAGCAAGACTTTTGCCGCCTACTCCTTTTACTCTATCTTTATGTTTGTACTTAAATTCAGGGAGCTCTAAGAATTCAGGGATAGTGGTTTCAAGAGACAGCCTTTTTCTCCTGCCGGCCTTTTTAATTAATTTAATTTTAGGAAGATTATATTTAGAAAATACCTGCTGAAGATATTTTAATCCATTTTCTAAAATAAGTCTCGTAGGAAAGCTGTCAAATTTTTCATATATAGATGTGTCTTCGCTGTTTATGTAATCTCTTAATCCATCTACTGTTTTAATTCCTTTCTCCAAATAAACTTCTCCATATATAGCATTTTTGAGCCAAAAAAGGGTCATGCAGCCTACGCCCTTTACTCTAATTCTCCCTTTATATGTAAATTCTGGCAGATCGAGAAATTTAAGAATATCCATGTCGAGGGTAGGTTTTATTTGTCCGTTCTTCTTTCTTTTAGAAGTGGGGTGTAATTTCATATTAATTAATTATTAAATAAAAATATAAATCTTATCTGTTCAATGTTGCCATTTCGTAGCCAAAAAAAACATTAATGGCATCGTGACAGGACCGAAAACCCGCCCTATTTTTTAATTAGAGAAACCTTTAAAAGGAGGCTTCAATGCCTGAAGGAGTTAAATCAAGCTTGGATTTAAGAGAATTGTGCCCTGGCTGTGGGAGGCTTCTGCCTTTCACAACCGAAGGCTTCTTCTACTGCCTGAGATGCGGCAGGTTCTTCTGCCGAGAGAAGTGCGCAAGGTCATGCGTTTTATGCGGTCGCGAGCTCTGCTTCATCTGCATGGAGGAGGTCGAGAAGACCTTCCATACATCCGGGCTCATATGCCACAAATGCGTTCTGCCTTCCCAAGCCAGGAGGAGCGCAAAGCCTTCTTATTAAAAGGAGGTCAAGCCGTGTTTTTAGACGGTATCTTAAGCGCATGCTACCGCCAGGGTAAAAGGGCTTCGAAGCTCCCGCCTGAAAAGCAGGCAGAGCTGGAAGCATCCCTTCGGGAAAAGCTTGAAGCTGAAAGGGAAGAAGAGCTTAGATCGCTCAACATCAGAGGGGCATGCCTCACCAAGGAGAGGGAAGAGCTTTTGCAGCGGCTCAGCGACCTCAGCCAAGGACACACCTTCGCCGGCCATCTGCAGAGCTATTACTACTCGCTCTTATACCTTTTATCGCTTATCCCATGCTTATTCGCTGAATTCGCCTTAATGACCTGGACGCTTTCGCCGTTCGCCTCGCCGGCAGAAGCGGTTTTGATCGCCTCAGTCGCAACCTTCGGAGGCATGCTCGCCTTCGAGCTATTCCTCAACCTCATCCACCAGCAGAAGCGCGAGCTGGAATCGAAAATCAAGCTTCAAGCAGTTTACGCCTCAATCGTCTTTTTGATCGCTTCCGCTCTCCTCTTCGCGGCAGTCCGCGGCTTCCTTTTGAGAATGCCTTCTTCTGAAGACCCGAATCAGATCGTCGCTTCCTCAAATAAATTCTACGAATCCACTTCTTTCTTCCCTTATGCCCTCGCCCTGCTTTCGCTCAGCCTTTGCATAGTCATGGGCGTTGTGCTTCGAGAAGGCTTTTCCCGCTTCATCTTCTCCGGACCGGTTGTGCGCCTCGCAAAAAGAATCGGAAGGCTCGACCACGATATCGCGCATACGCGCATTTCCATCGAAAGGATAAACTCGCTTGTGGCGAAGGGCATTTCCGAGTTCAGAAGAGGGCTTGCAGAGGGAAAGCGGTCGAACGACTCGCTTTTTCTCTCGCCTCTCTTCATCGTCCTTCTTTCGCTCGTCCTCGTCCTCATCATCACAGCAGTTGCAAGGGGAGAAGATTCGTTTTTCATCCTCTTCGACCTCTCATCATCGACCAACTGCTCCGACTACGAAGGGAAGGATGAGTTCAAAAAGAACTTCGACTTCGTCCCAGAAATCATAAAAAGGCTTGAGCCCGGCGACGAGATCGAAGTAATCGCCATAACAGAAAAGAGCTTTGAAAAGCCCTTCGTCATTCTCACCGCTTCGCTTCCAAGAGAAAAGGGGAAGTTCGGAGAAAAGCTTGCTCAAGCGAAACTCTCGCTCATCGAAAACTGGAGCAAAGCCGACCTTAAGCCGACTGCTAAGGCAACAGACATCTTCGGAGCGCTCAGCCTCGTTTCTTTCATGGCTGACAGTGAAAAGCCGGCAAAGATCGTCCTGCTTTCCGACATGCGCAATTCCGTCGGCGTGAACATCGAGTCTCCTCTGCTTATCAACCCCTCGCTCATCGAAGAGGTCGAAAAAAACCGCTTAATCCCGAACTTGAAAGGGTCTGAGGTCTGGGCATTAGGCGTCTCCACATGCGGGAAAAATCCCTCTTACTTCTCATCGCTCAAGGCGTTCTGGGAAAGGTATTTTGAAAAAGCAGGGGCTTTTCTCCGAGCCTTTTCAGCAGAAAGAAAAGTCCTTTTTTAAGGAGGAAGCTATGAGCAGAGCCATCGTTTTAAACGTCGAAGACGCCGCCCTTCTTCGCATCTTCGGCGCTTCAAAAAAGGTTTCAAAGATAATTTCGAGCATTGAGCCGATAACGTTATCGCCTGATCTATCCCTTCCAGAGATTCGCCACATCCCATCTTCGTTCCGCTTTTCTTATTCGCCAGATCCGCCGCTTACCGCAGTTCCAGAATCTCCGCTTTATTCTCCTTCCTCTGATTCCGTTCCTTCTATCCGCTCCATTCCTTTCGCAAGCTCATCCGCTCTTCCTTCTCCAGCCGTCCCTTCTTTTGCTTTCCAATTTCCAGAAGCTCACCTGATCGAAATCAGTGAGCTAAATGCGCCTGAACCAAGCGCCCGCATGCTCGAAGAAAGCGAAAGACTGAGCCTGCCTTACGAAAGGCGAATGCGCTCGCTTAATGCAAGAAAAGAAAGGATGATAGAAGCGAAGAAGGCGGATGGTGATTTCTGCCTTTTTGAAAATTTCTTCGAGAACCGCGAGCAGGCAGAAGAAAAGGTAGAAAAATGAACCGCATTTATAGGGCAGGCGGAGAAATCGTCCTAATCGATCCCACGCCGGACATGCTCCCGCTGATCAAAAAAATGAATCCAAGATTCAAGATCGCTTCTCGCCCGCCCAAGCGGTATGAGCCTCTTTTCGTAAAATCGAAAAGGACCGGGGAGCTCGATGAGAGGTTGAGGAAGGCGGAAGAAAGCCTGAGGTCTTGCAAGCTCTGCGCATGGGAGTGCGGAGCGGACAGGGCGAAGGAAAAGGGAGTGTGCAGGGCTTCAAGCACAGCTCTCTGCTACCCTCCATTCATCCACATAGCCGAGGAAAGCGTGATTAACCCGGCTCTCATCCTCAACTTCGCCTTCTGCTCGCTTGACTGCGTCTACTGCATTGCAAAGGAGAAGAATGAGAGCGTGCCTTCTGTCTTGAGCGGGGAGGCTTTCTGGAATCAGGCAGAAGCGCTTTTTAAATCGTTTCCCTTCCAAACGATCGAGTTCGGAGGAGGCGAGCCCTCGCTCTTCATCCCTTCGATCTTAAGCCTTCTGAAAACCTCTCCTCCAGAGCTATCGCTCCCCATCGTTCTCAATTCAAACCTCTTCCTCTCGCCTCAAGCAGTAGAGCTTTGCGACGGCATAGTAGACGTCTACTTAGTCGACTTCCGCTATGCAGGAAAGAAGTGCGCAGAGCGCCTTTCAAAAGCGCCGAACTACTTTGAAGCCGCATGGAAGGCTCTCGAGAGCCTGGCGAAGCAGAAAGCGAAGATCATCGTCCGCATTCTCGTCATTCCGAACCACTTCGAATGCTGCCACAAGTCCGTCATCGAAAAGCTCTCGAAACTGAGGGAAAGGATTTGGATAAGTGTTCTCGATCAGTACGTTCCTGCTCATTTAGCCTTGTGCTTCCCTGACATCGCAAGGCGTCCTAATCGGAAAGAAGTAGAAGAGGTAAAGAGGCTTGCGGAAAGCCTCGGACTGCGGGACGTAGAAGAAAAGCCAGAAGCCTTTTGGATTGAGTAAAGGAGGGCTTCATGCTTCGTAAGCATCACTGCACTGACTGCGCGCGCATCCTCGAATGCGAAGACGCCTTCGAAATCCGCTCTGGATTATGCACAAGATACGAAAGAAGCGCTTCATTCGCCTGCCTTTCATGCCCTTACAGAAAGAGCGCCTGCGCCAAAAGCGGAACAGCAGAATGCATACTTTTTTCAAAGCATTCATCTGCAAAGCGTATCTGCACGCTGACGCGCGGAGCAAAAAAATGAAGAAGGAAAACAGGGACAGCGTAAAGAAAACAGTCAAAAAAATTGGGAAGTTTCCGCTGAAAAAGCGCGTTTTGAAAAAGACGGTCGACATTGAAGGCGTAGATGAGCACGGCACGCACCACTCGCTCATCGAAGAGCACGCCGTCTTAAACGACTGCGGCCACATCGGTGAAACAAACGCTTTATGCGCCTTCTGCGCCAGCTTTTCCTTGTGTAGCGAGTGCGCAAAGTCAGGGAAGTTCGCCTGCTCTTCATGCGGGAGGATCGTCTGCTCGAAATGCGCGAAGCAGAGCGTATTCCACCCAAATTTCCGCTTCTGCCCTAAGTGCGCCCTGCCCGGCTTCTTATCCCTCGCATTTAAGAGAAGGGAGTGAAGGGAATGAGCTTCTTCCTCGAAATCGCCTTCGAGCTTTTCGCCCTCGTCATCCGCTTCGTCCGAAGGCACATAAAAGCGATCTTCGCCTTCATCCTCGCCTTCGCTCTTTCTCTCGCCTTCGCAAGCCTCTTCAAGCGTATAACAGGCGAGGAAAAAATGCCCTTTATGCTATTCTCCGTAATCGCCTCGCTCATCATTGTGCCTCACATCATCGCATACCTAAACCGCTTAAAGCTTTAGGAGCAACCATGAACTTCGACCTCGAAGAGCTCATGGGCCTCGCCGACATTCTCGGAAAAAGCGATCCGCACATCAAAAAGTGCCTTGAGAAAGCGCTCAGGAATCCGAAGAAAGCGAAGGAGTACAAGGAGCATTTTTATCGGCTTTTAAGAATGCAGGGCATAAGTCTCTGCGACCTCCCCGTCTTCTCTCAAGGACCGGAGGAGAGCGAGGAAGAAGCAAGCGCTTTCGCACAAACACCCGAAAAAGCGAGTAAGACCGAAAGAGAAGAGCTGAACGCTGAAAAAGAGCCGCGCCGCAAAGCACAGCAGAGCGCAGAAGCCGCAGGAGCGAAGGAAAGCGAAGCTCGCACATCGAAAGCAGAAGAAAAAATCCACATTGGGAGCATTGTCTGTGCAAACCGAGCAGAAAAGCCTCTTTGCGTTCCCCTCGCCTCCTTCGCCGAGCACATGCTCATCGCAGGCCACAGCGGAGCAGGCAAGAGCTTTTTCCTCCGCTACCTCATCGAGCAGTTCGCAGATAAGCAGATCGCAGTCTGGGTCTTCGACCGAGAAAAAGAATACCGCTCCCTTTTGAAAAAGCAGATCGAGCGGATAGGCGTCATCAGACCTGACCAGGACCGCTTCAACTTCTTAGAGCCTCCACCTGACGTTTCGCCTGAAGAATGGCTGGCGCGCATAAAAAACGTGTTCCGCGAGGTCTTCTTCCTCCTAGACGGCTCGATCAACCTCTTGGACCATTTGATACGAAACCTTTACAAAAACAAAGGCGTCTTCGCCGGCTCAAAAAGCTACCCTTCGCTTTCAGATCTCATCCGCCTTCTCGAGGCAGTCGAGTTCAAGCCTGGAACCCGCTTTTACGGATTTCGAGAAAGCCTTCTCAACCGCCTCCTCGGTCTCCAAGGCGAGCTTGGAAAGGCGCTTGCATGCGAAAAAGGATTCGATATCCGAAGCCTCACCAAAGGCGTTTGGATCTTCGAATGCTCAGGCCTCAGCGACGACAAGGCGAACTTCTACATCGCAGAAAAGTTCCTGAGAGCCTTCGCATACTTCGAAACCCTCCCTCCGAAAGCCCTCCGCCTAATAATAGCGGTAGACGAAGCCCACGCGCTTTTCAACGAGAAAACGGCGAAGCGCTATGACCTCGGAGAAGGCATGCTCTTCACGAGCGCGAGGACAGCAAGGAAGCGCGGCATTGGCTTAATCTACTGCGATCAAACGCCCTCGCTTCTCCCCTCAACAGTCGCTTCCAACGTTGACAAGATCGCGGTCATGCGCCTGGTGAACGCAAGAGACATCCGAGCAGTGGCGAGCGCACTAAGCCTTACCCCACAGCAGGCAGAGAAGCTCCACACGCTTCCGAAAGCTCATCTCATCTTCCAGTCTTCCCACGTTCCCGATCCCGTCCTCGTCCGCGTTCCTTCACTTTCATTCGATTTCGTCAGCCAGGAAGAAGTCGACGCCCGCATGCTTAAAGTTTTCGGAAGCCTTTCATACGAGCCTTTGCGAGGGGAGAGCGAAGAGAGCGGAGGGGAAAAAGCATACGAAAAAACTGAAAAACCGCTTCCAGGCGAGAAGAGGGCGAGAGTGAAGAAGGCTGGCGAAATGCGCTTGTGGAGCGAGATTGCGAAGATAATCGCAGAGCTCGGCTGGGTCCCGGTTTCTTCCATCGCCGAACAGCTCGCAAGCGTCCCGCCTTGGAGTTTGCGAAGAGCGCTTGCTGAAATGTCAAGAAACGGGCTTATCGAGCTCTGCCCGATCTCCTTAGGCGGAAGGGGAAACCCGAGGACCTACGCCGTCCTAAAGCATAAGGGAGCGGAGTTCATAGGAGCGGACTGGGAAAAGGTTCGCCTTCGAGGAAAGGGCTCGGCAGAGCACGTCATTCTTCAAAACATGCTCGCAGAGGCGATGAGAAATAACGGCATGTGCGTAGAAATCGAATACTCCCTCAACGGGAAGTCAGCAGACATCGCAGAGATACGAAAAGAAGGCATAACTGCGTATGAAATCGAGCTTTCTCCCTCGCATGCTCACGTCGCTGAGAACGCCCTGCGCGACCTAGAAGCAGGGTATGAAGAAGTTGTCATCGTCACGAAAAACCAAGCCGCTTTAGGCGAAGCAAAGGCATGCGTCTACAAAGAAATCCCGTGGGAAAAGCTCCAGCGCATCCACTTCAAGCTCGTCCGCGACTTTCTGTGAGCTTCGATCGATGCACTCCAATGAGCACTTCTTTCTTCCCATCGTATCAAAAAGCAGACCGCATGCGGAGAAAAGCAGAGCAGAGCCGAGCTGAAGCGCATTCGCGCAGGCAGGCAAAAAACATGACGAGGCAAAAAGCATAACGCAAAAAAAGGAGGCAAAAATGAGCTTCTTCACAAGGCATTTCAACGTAAAGGGCATGCCGAGGAAGTTCTTCCGCTTCAAAACAGCCCACATCTTTCCTCGCTCCAGGATCTTCCCTTTTTCGCACGATCGCAAGCTGTTCGCATGCTGGGAGACGAAAGCCATAATCGATCACTCAAAGTGCGAGGCCTGCTCGAAATTCAGCGTGTGGCATGAGGGCGATCGAGCAAGATGCCTTTACGAATACGAAATGCTCAAGAGCGCCGGATACTACGACGAAGCAGGGCAGGCGGAGGCAGAGCATGCGCAGGCAGGTCAACCGAGCGCTTCAAGCGAGCGGAGCGCAGAGCAGGAAAAAGCAGAGCGGGAAAAAGCAGAGCGTGAGATCGAAGAACTGAAAAAAGCGAACGAAGAATTTGAAAGGGAGCTTAAAGCAGAAAGGGAAGAGCTCGCAAAGCTCGCCCTGCTTCTCGAAAGCCGATCATCCCGTTCGAAATCGTCCCTTTTCGAAGAGCGAGCAGAGCAGAGCGGGCTGGAAGAAAGCGAAAGCGAAGAGATCGAAGAAGAAGAAGATTCGGAAAGCTATGAAGCTTCCGCTTTCGATCTGCCCGAAAACTTCGACGGCGAGGAATCCGATGACTTCTGACGCGGGCTTTTCAAAGAAAAAATGAGAAAAAAAATGAGGAAAAAATGAAGAAAAAAATGAAAAACAAAATGAAAAGCGATTTTTCAAAAACCCTTTTTCCAAGTCCTCTTTCCAAGCCCTTTTTCGAGTCTTTGCTCCGCCTCCTATTATGCGGCGTCCCTTGCGACGGTGCGACGGCTCTCCTTGCGAGCATGCTCCGCGCGACCTGCGACCTGCCGCCGCATTTAGCGCCGGCAAGAAAGCGGAAAAATTCGCCCAAAAGCGAATTGAAGCGAAAAGAATTGAATTAAAGCGGAAGAAAAAGGGAATAACATGGACAAAGAAAACATGGGGGAAGAAAAAATAAAGCCAAATTTCGTTATCAGCGTGGGGCTTGAAAACTACGTTTTACCCCAAAGAATAATCGCGGTCGTGAGCGTGAAGTCAGCGCCTGTAAAGCGGATGATAAAGGGGGCGGAAGAGAAAAACATGCTCATAGACGCTACCTGCGGGAAGCCGACAAGGAGCGCAGTAATAACGGATTCAAATCACATCATCCTCTCTTCTCTCGCTCCGAAAAAAATAGCGATGAGAATAGAAGGAGGTCATCATAACAGAGCTTATGAATGACCTGGAAAAGAAAATGACATTTAAGGAATTCGCTGAAAAAAATGGCATGCTCTGGATATCGCCTAAAATCGCGGCAAAGCTCATGCAGTGCTCAGTAGAGCATGTCTACGATCTTGCTAAAAGCGGTAAAGTTCCGTATATTAGAGACGGCAGGAACATCCGTTTCCGGCCAGAGGATCTTGATGCTTATGAGAAGCGCTTTTACGGCATTCACCCCAAAAAGCCCAGGAGGCGTTTTCATGGGACTTTTCAAGAGGCGAGGGAGTGAATGCTGGCAGATGTGCTTCTTCCTGGAGGGCAAAAGGATCCGTCTTTCAACCCACACCTCAAATAAGCGCCTTGCTCAGAAGATATACGAAAAAACGAAGTGGGAAATCGCGACAGGAAAGTTCAAGAGCAGAAAAAGGGAAAGCATGCCGTTTTTCGAGCTGGTCGATCACTTTATCGAAAAGCATTCTAAAGTCGAGAAGGCAAGCTGGAAGAGAGACTTCGTCATAGGAGAAGCGCTTAAAAAGTACTTCGGCAAAACTCCCATCGGAGAAATAACAGCCTACGATATCAAAGCATGGAGGGAGTGGCGCTCAAAGCAAATAACGAACAAAGGCACTCAGATCAAAAAAGCTTCCCTCAACCGCGAGCTCGCATTCCTCAAAACCATGTTCAGCCTCGCTGTTGAATGGGGCTGGCTCGAGGAAAACCCTGCATCTAAGATCAAACCGCTGAAGGGCGAAGAAAAGCGCCTACGTATTCTTACAAAAGAAGAGCTCCAGAGGCTTGTTGATTGCGCCAGAGAGCCGCTGAAAACCATCATCATTTTAGCCGCTTCTACAGGGATGAGAAAAAGCGAAATCCTGAATCTCAGATGGAAAGATATCGATTTCCAGAATGGATTTATCCGGGTAGAAAACAGCAAAAACAGCGAATCGAGAGATGTTCCCATAGACGACTTCTTAAGAAATAAGCTCTTGTCTATGAAGCGAGAGAGGCCGAAGGATTTCGTTTTTTCCAGGAAAAACGGCGAGCGGATACGCTGTATCAAGGAGGCTTTTAAAGCGGCTTGCAGAAGGGCAGGGATAAGCGATTTTCGCTTTCACGACCTCAGGCACACTGCTGCCAGTTTGCTTGCCGCTGGAGGTTGCGATATAATTACTCTCCAGCATATCTTAGGACACAAGACCCTAGCGATGACCCAGCGCTACGCTCATTTGATTCCAGGCAGGCATGAAAGGGCAAGGCAGATCATGTCGCATATATGGAGCGAAGGTGCCACAAAAGTGCCACAGTCTTATTCGTCGGCCAAGGGCATGCTTGTAAGTTATTGATTTTAAAGGCGCCGGGGTGGCGGAACGGGTAGACGCAAGGGACTTAAAATCCCTCGGTTGGCAACAACCGTGCCGGTTCGAGTCCGGCCCCCGGCATTCTGCCCTGAAATAACTATCAATTCAGTTAAAAGAAGAGGAAGGCAGCCTGGAACAGGGGAAATGGAGACAGGGGAAAGGGAGGCGGAGCGCACGAAAAGAGTTACAGGGCACAAAAGGCGGATATAAAGCATAGAGAGGGCTATTAGCTTTGAGAGCATTAAATTTGAGAGTAGGCGCTGAAATCACGGGTAGAAGAATTCGTGTAGCTTTTTCTCTCATAAAAAGCAATTTCCTTCTTTTATCCTTAATTTTTCTGATTGTTTCTCTCATCTTTCTTTTTTGCTGCCAGCCCAAAGGTGAATTGATTTCTGAGGAAGAAGAGCTTGAGCCGCAGGCTGTCCAGGAAGAAACCGAGGAAACCAAGACTCCTCCAGCTCCCCGAATGACTGAGGAGCTTTATATTGATTTGACTGCCCGCTCTGCCCTTATTTGGGATAAATATAAGGACGAGCCAGAGAAGGCCCAACAGGAGGTCGATAACCTTTATCTCCGGGCAGGAGTGACCTGGAAGGAATACAAAGAATTTGAAGCTAAATTGACGCCCCAGCAGCGCGATGCTCTTCAGAAGAAAATTCTTGATTATATGCAAAAAATCATCCACGAATACCGTTAACCCACCCAGGCTTTCTCCTCGAAATATATAAAATCTCTTTGGCTATAGCCATCTCCTCAGACATTTTCATAAAAAATGTGCGGATTTTTCATGCCTTCCTTTCCTCAGATAAGAAATTTCTCCCGGGCAGAAAAAATCTTACTATCCCTGATAGATGACTTAAATCCGGCAATTTTCAGGCTGAATCTCTGTGCCGGTCGGATACATTGATGACACATGATTATCCTTCCATAGTACCAAACATCAGTCCTTTTTTGGCTTGAGAGAATTTTAATTTCCCAGCCTTATGGGCGGCGGGTAAAGGGAACTGCAAACACCAGAGAGGCCCTTTGACCAGAAAAAATCCCGGCCAAAAGTGTCACTGATATTTTTACCCCATACCGCCTCTTTGTAATTGACATAAAATATGCTAAAATATAATCGAAAATGTTTATGTTTAAGATTATTTTAAAGCTCAAATATTAAAAAATTTCTTATAGAAACTTGACAGCATGATATATAAAAATTAATATTAGGCAAATCAGTTATAAAGGAGATGGCTATGAAAGAAAAAGTGCCCAGAGCTCAGGTCGTCAAAATAGCCAGAAAATTAAAGGCTCTTTCTCATCCCGAAAGATTAAGAATTGTTCTGGAGTTAATGAAAAAAGAGTGCTGTGTGGGCGAATTACAGAAGTGCGTCGCTTTAAGTCAGCCCCATGTTTCCCAGAGTCTGCGTATTTTAAAGCAAGCCGGTATCGTGGCTGGCCGACGCGTGGAAAGAAGGATATGCTATCGGGTTAAGGATCCAGAAACTGAAGGTCTGATTAAACTATTATTTGAAAAGGGCAAAGGAGTCGGGAAAAAAAGAGGCAGGAAATAATCCCTCCCTTATGAAACATTTTTCTTTTAGAACCCCCTTATTGATTCTTTTGAATGAATGAATTAAAATCTAATTAAAATCAAATACATCCAGATTTACAAAATCTTAGAATCTGAAAAACCCGGTATCTAGAAAAGCCTTAATATCAGAAATTCTTAGATTTCAAAAATCTTATCAGGGAAAGAGCAAATCTATGTTGATTCTTCTATTCAGGCTTTTTCTATAAAGAGCTTCTGCAGGAAAATCTCAGGAAATCCTCAGGAGGGCCCGCCTCTCCAAAGCCAGTTTTTGAGAATAAAGATAAAATTCTTTTCTCTCAAGCCGGGATGAGGCTGGTTCATCCAGAAAAACAAAAACTGAAGGGTGAAGTTGCAAACAGCTGGCCGGGACGGAAATGGTTAGGGGACCCTCGAGAGCTTCCCGAACAATCTGAGCCTTTTCCTCTCCAGTGGCCAGAAGAAGAATGTTTTTCGCTTCAAGAATTGTTGCCAGACCTAAAGTCAGGGCGAGGCAGGGGGGTTCTTCGCCTCTCGCTTCAAAGGAAGCCCTTTCTCTGGCCCTGGTCTCCGGCGCAAGAACCTGAAGCCTGGTTCTTGAGCCAAAGGAGGAGCCAGGCTCATTATAACCGATATGGCCATTCAGCCCGATGCCGAGAATCTGAATATCAATTCCACCCACCTGAGAAATCAGGGCTTCATAAAAGCTGCAGTGAGCTTCAAGGTTTTCAGCCTGGCCATTTAAAAGGAAAATATTTTCGGGCCGAAGATTGACCAGATTGAATAGATTCTGACGGAAATAAAAAGCGAAGCTCAAAGGATGATCCTGGCTTAAGCCAGCGTATTCATCGAGGCTGAAGACTTTTATGCGAGAAAAATCGATTTTCTTCTCCTTATAAGCCTGGATAAGGCTCTGATATAAATTCAGAGGGGTGCGGCCTGCAGCCAGGCCAAGAACAAGATCGGGCTTTTTTTTCCAGGCCTCAATTATTAATTTGGCTGCTTCCTGCGCCACTTCCTGCGCATTTTTGTAAATAAAAACATTCATGGTTGTTAATTAGTATCTTAGCAGAAAAAAAGACAATAAAAAATTATCAGGGGCGAGGCAGCAAAGCCTGAAGGAAGCGGCGAAAATAGGTTAAAATAAGAATGGTCTTGCCTTCTGACTGAAAGTAAGGTAGGCTAAGCTAAAATATTAAGTCTGCTTAAAGGACAGGAGAAGGCTAAAAGCATGATAAGATAAAAGGGGTTAACAACGAGCCCTGAAAGAGGATTAATAAGGGCAAGTAAATTTAAAGGCAATTAAATTAATGGAGGGCAATTTAATTAGTCAGATTAAAATGTGTTCAAATGGAGAAAAAATTGATTTTTGGGGATAATGAGATTGATAAACGATGGCAGGACAAGATAAGAATAAACGAATTCTAAATAAGCCTGATAAATAAAGGCTCATTTAAGGAGAAAAAAATGGATACCAGGGCTTTTATCAGCGAACAGATAGAATTTATCCGGAAAACAGTAGGCGAGGCCGGAGCTCTCTCAGCTCTGTCCGGTGGAGTTGACAGTTCTACCTGCACTCTTCTTGCCTGGCGAGCCATCGGCCCCAGGTTAAAAGTAGTTTTTATTGACGATGGCCTGATGAGGGAAGGCGAGCCACAGCAGGTAAAATCAATTTTTGCTTCGCTCGGCATTCCCGTTGAAATCGTTGAGGCCCAGGCTGATTTTTTTAAGGCTCTGGCAGGCCTTGTGGACCCTGAGGAAAAGCGCAAGGCCTTTCGGGAAGCTTTTTACACCACCCTCGGCCGTCTGGTCAGGGAAAGCGGGGTGAAATTTCTGATCCAGGGAACCATTGCCGCCGATATTATTGAAACCAGAGGGGGAATAAAAACTCAGCATAATATTCTGGAGCAGATAGGGATTGACCCTGAACTGAGCTTTGGGTTTAAAGTCATCGAACCCCTTAAGACCCTTTTTAAGCATGAGGTCAGGGAAGTGGCGCGAGAGCTTGGCCTGCCTGAAGCCATTCTGAAGCGCATGCCCTTTCCTGGTCCTGGATTGGCCGCCAGAATACTGGGCGAAGTAACTCCAGAAAGAGCTGCGATTGTCAGACGGGCCACTCAGATTGTCGAAGAAGAGGTGAGCCCCTTTCAGCCTTTCCAGGCCTTTGCTGTCCTTTTGGCTGATAAGGGCACCGGAGTCGAGAAGGGGCAGAGAAAGTTTGGCGATATAATCATCATTCGTTCTGTTGAAAGCCGCGACGCCATGACAGCCGAACCATCCCCTCTTCCCTGGGAGGTTCTGATGAGGATAACCAGAAGGATAATTGAGGAGATTCCTTCGGTCGCCAGAGTTGCCTATGAGCTAACACCCAAGCCTCCGGCCACAATTGAATTTATCTGAGAGCCCCTACACCTTCCGGAATTAGGGCTTCCGTTGACAGGGAAGCGCCCTTCTGCTATTAAATGGAAATCAACGGCGCTATCGTCTAGAGGCCTAGGACAGATGGTTCTCAGCCATCAGACCCGGGTTCGAATCCCGGTAGCGCTGCTTCTCTAGATAGTACTGGCGGGGGAAGCCTTCTGAATGAAGCTTTTTTATCAGGCCGCCAACCTCTTTTTCTTCATTTTTCATTCCATGTTGATTATTTTTAATCTCTTCGCCTGGATCTGGCGAAAAACAAGACTGATTAATCTGATAGTGATTTTTCTGACCCTCAGTTCCTGGTTTATCCTTGGTATCTGGTATGGCTATGGTTATTGTCCTTTTACGGACTGGCACTGGCAGGTGAGGGAAAAACTGGGCTATGTTGATCATCCCCCCTCCTATACCGCTTTCCTTGTTCGAGAAATTACAGGCTGGGAGCCACCGGATGAGCTAATCAATAGGCTGACGCTGGGTCTTCTGCTGGCTGCTTTACTGGCCTCAATAATTTTTAATGGCCGGGACCTGCTTCAAAAAATGAAGCAAAAACGTTTCTGAAAGGCGGGGGCTTTCTTAACTGAAAGCCCCCATTGGCTGGGAAGCAGGGATTCGAACCCCGATTCCATGATCCAGAGTCATGTGTCCTACCGTTAGACGACTTCCCAGCAGACCATTTCTAAATATACCAGAATTTAAATCTATTTCAAGCCCTCTTCCTCCCCCTGACCCTCCGGGCCAGTTAAATTTTGCGACTTCTCATGTCCCCTTCCTGATAGATTCCCTTGACCGAAATTCTTTATCTGGGCGTTAAAAACGTGTTCTTTTTGTTTCATTTCGACTCATTTCATTTCTCTTATGTTATCCCTTTATCCTTTTCTTTTATCTCTTTTCTTTTCTTTTCTTTTCTTTTCTTTTCTTCTCTTCTCTTCTCTTCTCTTCTCTTCTCTCCTCTCCTCTCCTCTCCTCTCCTCTCTATCTGATCTTTCCTCTTCTCGCTCCATTTCCCTTTTTACTATTCCGTCTTTTTCCTTTTCTTCCTTCCTTCACCTCGCCATTTTCTTCATTCTATTTCATTCCTCTTCTCCCTATTTGCCTTTTTTCTCCCCTATATCATGGCTTTTTTAAGCAGTTATCCTTCGAGTTTTTTCCCTTTTTTTGAATCAATCCTATTTAACCTAAATTTCGCTTCCCCCCATGCCTTAATTTCAACTACAAATTCCATACCGGGCTAAAATTGACATGTCTGTGGCATGCTGATAACATGACGGCTTCAAGAGGAGAGACCTGCTTGAATAAAAGATATCTTCGGCTAATTATCTTTTTTCTAATTAGCCTGGTTTTCCTTTACTTTTTTTTCCGCAGTGTCAACTGGCGAGAGGTAGGTAAATATCTGACCTCTGTTAAACCGCTTATTTTCACCCTGGCCTTTTTACTTACCCCCCTTCATCTTTTGACGCGGGGGTTTCGCTGGCGCTTTCTTCTTCTTCCCGAGAAAAGGCGGATAAGTCTTTGGAATCTTTTTACCAGTAATGCCGTGGGCTTTACCGTTACTTTCCTTTTTCCTGGCCGCCTGGGCGAAATCATCAAACCCCTTTACCTGGCCCAGAAAGAGGGGATGAAAAAGGGTTTCGTTTTAGGCACAGTTGTCGTGGAGCGCATGTTCGATATTTTTACCATGTGTTTTCTTCTTGGCCTTTTTTTGCTGGCCCGGCCTCTTTATGCTGCCCTTTTCAGAGTGGATGAGGCGGCCAATTCCAATCTCCGCTTGTGGGGAGGTATTGGTTTAGCTTTTGCTACGGCCATTCTGGTTGTCAGCCTGATTCTTTACTTTTTCAAAGAACCAGCACTTCGCTTCCTTTCTTATTTAGCCCGCCCCTTGCCCCCGAAGGTGCGCTCAGCTCTTCTTGGACTGGCTGAAGAGTTTATTGTCGGACTCAAATTCTTTCATTCCATAGGGGCAGTCCTGATTTATATCGCCCTGTCTTTTCTGGTCTGGCTCCTCATAATCTTTTATTACTGGGTCTTTTTCCAGGCTTATGGAGTTAACATTCCCTTCTTCTTCCTTTTCCCCTATGTCTTTTTGACGATGGTTGGGGCTTCAATCCCCACCCCCGGTATGGTCGGCGGCTTTCATTATTTCAGCAAACTGGCTATGACCTCCATTTATGGCCTTGATCCCAACTTGGCCGTGGGGATGACCCTGGTCACCCATGCCCTTCAGCTGGTGGTGACTTGTCTTATTGGCTATGTTATATTATGGAAAGAGGGTTTATCTTTGTTTAAAATTAGCCAGTTAAGGGAGATGGATGCTTAAATGAAATGTCCCTATTGCCAGCATCCCGAGACCAGGGTGATTGATTCAAGGGAAAGCAAAAAGGGCCTGAGTATCCGTCGCCGCCGCCAGTGTTCAGCCTGCCAGCGTCGCTTTACCACCTACGAAAAGATTGAAGAAGTTCCCTTTATGGTGGTAAAAAAGGATGGCAGCCGCCAGCCCTTTGATGGTCAGAAGCTTCTTCGGGGTATGCTCAAAGCCTGTGAAAAGAGGCCCATCCCGGTTTCCAAATTAGAGGAGATTGTTGAGGAAATTGAAAATAAGCTTCAGGAAAAGCCTGAAAAGGAGATGAGTTCCGCTGAAATTGGCGCTCTGGTCATGGACAGATTAAAGGAGCTGGATAAAGTGGCTTATGTTCGCTTCGCTTCAGTCTATCGTGAATTTAAGGATGTGGTCGAATTCAAACAGGAGCTGGAAAATCTTCTCAAGGAAAAATAATACAGCCATGACTTCCAGGCAAAAACCCAGCAAGGGCGCCAGAAAAATAGAGGTTTCTTTCCGTCATGAGACTGAAGAGAGAAGCTTGAGAGAGGTTTTTCCTTCCTGGCCCTCCCCCTGGATTCCTCGAGTGGATATCTTTGAGCGGTCAGAGGAACTTGTCGTTGAAATAGAAATGCCCGGAGTTGAACCCCATGATATTTCTATTACTGTTCATGCCAACAGAATTGATTTGAAGGGAAAGAAGAAGGAAGATGAAAGGGCCAAGGGAGGGCATTATATTCGCCTGGAAAGAGAGTATGGCCAATTTTCTCGTTTTATCCCGCTTCCCTGCCTTGTCTTTCCCGATCACACGGTGGCCTGGCTTGAGGATGGGGTACTGACAATAAGATTAAAAAAATATAAAAGAGAGAAATAGGTTTTTGAGGGGCTTTTTGAGGTTGCTAATAATCTGGAGGAAAAGATGAGTGATTCAGAAAATGAAAAGCTCGGCTCTCCCTTTGAGTTAGGGGGTAGCTCGCAGGAGGGCGATTCAGAATTGAGCGGTCCGAAGGTTCAGATTCCATCTAAGTTGCCGGTTTTGATGCTCCGGGATATTGTTGTTTTTCCCTATATGATTGTCCCACTTTTTGTCGGCCGGGAGAAATCAAAGAATGCCATTGATCTGGCTCTTTCCAGCCACCGCATGGTCTTGCTTCTGACGCAGAAAGATATGGAAATTGAAGACCCCAAGCGCGAGGATGCCTTTGATATGGGCACTGTGGCCTTGATTATCAGAATGCTCAAGCTGCCTGATGGCCGGGTGAGGGCCCTGGTTCAGGGACTGGTGCGAGCCAGAGTGGAAACCTTTGAGGATGATGGCCGGGTTATTCAATCTGAAATTACGGTTATCCATGAAAGGGAAATTACCGAGAAAACCATCGAAATAGAAGCTCTAATAAGGAATATTCGCTCAGGATTGGAGAAGGCCTCTTCGCTCGGCAAGAATATTCCGCCTGAAGTCTTAATCATCGCAGCTAATATGGAAGACCCAGGCCGGCTGGCTGACCTTACAGCCGCCAATCTCGATTTAAAGGTTGAGGAGGCTCAAAAGGTTTTAGAAATAATAGACCCTGTGGAGCGACTGAAAAAGGTTCATGAGCTCCTCATGAGGGAGCTTGAACTTCTTGACCTTCAGTCCAAGATAAGCAGCGAGGCCAGAGGCGAACTTGATAAGCTCCAGCGCCAGTATTTCCTTCGCCAGCAGCTCAAAGCCATTCAAAAAGAATTAGGCGAGGGAAGTGAACTTCAGGAGGAGATAAAGAATTATCAGGAGAAGCTGGCCAAATTACAGGTGCCTGATGAGGTCAGGGAGGAACTGGAAAAGCAGATTAATCGTTTGAGCCAGATGCATCCAGAATCGGCTGAGACAGCGGTGGTCCGCAATTATCTTGACTGGATGTTCTCCTTGCCCTGGAATGAAAGCACACCCGACAATCTTGACCTTAAATCGGCCAAGAAAATCCTTGATGAGGACCATTATGGTCTGGAAAAGGTCAAGATGAGGATTTTAGAATATCTGGCCGTCAGGTCCCTTTCCCAGAAAATAAGAGGCCCGATTCTCTGTTTTGTCGGGCCTCCAGGCGTGGGCAAGACCTCTCTGGGCCGATCGATTGCCCGGGCCCTGGGTCGAAAATTTGTCCGGATTTCCCTCGGCGGGGTAAGGGATGAAGCTGAAATCAGGGGACACAGGCGCACCTATGTTGGTGCGATGCCGGGGAAAATAATTCAGGGCATCAGACAGGCTGGAAGCAATAACCCGGTTTTCATGCTGGATGAAGTTGATAAAATCGGCGCCGATTTTCGTGGTGATCCCTCTTCGGCTTTGCTGGAAGTGCTCGACCCGGAACAGAATCATTCCTTCCGGGACCATTATCTGGGTGTTCCCTTTGACCTTTCTAAGGTCATGTTTATTGCTACAGCCAATCTGCTGGACCCCATTCATCCTGCCTTCAGGGATCGCATGGAAATAATTGAGCTTCCCGGCTATACGGAAGAAGAGAAACTGGAGATTGCCCTGCGCCATCTGATTCCCAAGCAGATTGCGGAAAATGGTCTCGATAAAAACCTGATTTCCTTCAGCCGGGGAGCGGTTCAAAAAATAATCTCTCAATATACCAGGGAGGCGGGGGTAAGAAATCTGGAAAGGGAAATTGCGGCCGTCTGTCGCAAGGTAGCCCGTCTGGTGGCTGAAGGGAAGAAGAAGAAATATTACATCACTGTGAAGAATTTAGAGGAATTTCTCGGGCCGCCCCGCATATTCCGGGACCAGATGCTGACCAGGGACCAGGTCGGAGTTGCAACCGGTGTGGCCTGGACTGCTACCGGTGGTGAGATTATTTTTGTTGAAGCCACAAAAATGAAGGGTAAGGGTGGGCTGCTTCTTACGGGTTCTCTTGGCGAAGTCATGAAGGAATCAGCCCAGGCTGCTCTGAGCTATCTACGCTCTCACGCCGACGATTTTGGCATTGACCCTTCCATTTTCAGCGAATATGATTTTCATATCCATATTCCTGAGGGAGCCATTCCCAAGGATGGACCATCGGCCGGAGTCACTATTGCCACCTCGCTGGTTTCGGTCTGTACTGAGATCAAAGTCAGGCATGATGTGGCCATGACCGGTGAAATTACTCTGAGAGGGAATGTTCTGCCCATAGGCGGGGTTAAGGAGAAGGTCCTGGCAGCCCAGCGGGCCGGAATAAGGAAGATGATTCTGCCTGCACCCAATAAGAAAGACCTGGTTGATATTCCGGCCAAAGTTAAAAAAGAAATGGAGTTTATTTTTGTTGAAAATATCAATCAGGTCTTCGAGAGTGCCCTGGTCGTTTCACCTTTCAAGAAACGTCATGAAGTTGTCACGGCTCAGCGAGTCTGAGCTCATTTCGGCTCTCCGGAAAGATTTTCCGCCCCTGCAGAGGAAAATTCTTTTTAGTATCGGCGATGATGCTGCGGTTTTAAAAGCCGAAAGGGACCTGCTAGTTGTCACCAAAGATCTCCTCATTGAGTCCACTCATTTTAAGCGCGAATTCGGGTCAGCTTATCTACTTGGGCGAAAAAGCCTGGCTGTAAATTTAAGCGATGTAGCGGCCATGGGAGGTCGTCCCCTATACTGTCTTCTTGGCCTTGGTCTGCCACGTTCTCTTCCCACCACCTGGGTTGAGGATTTTATGGCCGGTTTTAAATCACTCTGTCAGGAAGAAAAAGTTTCTTTGATTGGAGGAGATTTAAGTCGCTCCACGAAGATAGTTATTTCCGTGACTGTAATTGGTAAGGCCAGGAAGTTTGTCCCCAGAAGCGGTGCCCGGCCTGGCGATACCATTTGGATTTCGGGCTATCCTGGTCTGGCAGCAGCCGGGCTTTATTTTTTAAAGAAAGGTTATTTTTCAGAAAAAGGAAAATATTTTCTAAGGCGAGGAAAAAATTTTTTATGGCAGGGAAAAGATATTTTAGGGCAGGGAAAAGACTCCCAAAGGCGAGGAAAAGATTTTTTAGAGAAGGAAAAAAATTTCCAAAGGCGAGGAAAAGATTTCTTAAATAAAGGAGGAAATTTCATAAATAAAGGAAAAGTGGATACCATAAAAATCACTTCCGGGACAAATGCGGTCGCTTTCCTGATAAAAGCCTTTCTTGAGCCTGAGCCGAAGCTCCGCCTTGGACGATGGCTGGCTGAGGAGGGCCTGGCGACAGCCATGATTGATCTTTCTGATGGCCTGTCCATAGACCTTCATCATATCTGCGAAGAAAGCAATGTGGGGGCTGAAATTGAGGTGGCTAAAATCCCGGTTCATCCGGCCCTGAGGTCAAATTTTCGGAACCCCTGGCCTTTTATACTTCATGGGGGTGAAGATTATGAGCTTCTGTTCACGGTTCCGCCTTCGAAAAGAAAAAAGGTGATTGAAGCGAGCCGTCGCTTCCATCTTCATGAGATCGGTCGCGTCATTAAAGACCGGGAAATGTGGCTTCTGGATCGAGGCAAACGTCGCCCCTTAAAACCATCCGGCTTCACCCACTTCCACCCCTAACCCCCCCCTTTCTTTCTCATAATTTTTGTTACTCCCCTTTCATATTTAAATTTCTGATTTAATCTTTACATTTATGGAAAGGTAACTAAAAGTTAGATATTAAGGGTTCAAAGCCTTTAGCTGTTTGAA